>Ga0154407_1201_pt1 | contig 11416 bp, 9 predicted proteins | sample RifGroB2_FD_115911 | JGI IMG/M metagenome (GOLD analysis project Ga0154407, IMG submission 115911) | Desulfobacterales bacterium GWB2_56_26
GCAGCCGTCCTGGATGCGCAGATAGGCGCGGCTGCGGTCGCCGAATCGTCTGACCGGCAGGCGCAGCCGTCCTGGATGCGCAGATAGGCGCGGCTGCGGTCGCCGAATCGTCTGACCGGCAGGCGGCAGATTTCGCTCGCCGCTGCTATGGTGCCGAAGAGATCTTCGTTTGCGCCTTCCTCCTCCAGCAAGTGTTCCACCAGGCGGTCCTTTTTGCTGTTGCCGATGAGGCTGTAGTTGCGGCCCTGCAATTCTTTTTCCTCGGCCAGTTCTTCCGCGGCCAGTTCCGCATAACAGCCGGTAACGATGATCCGGGCGTGCGGATTGTTGCGCAGGGCTCGACGCAGGGCCTGGCGCGATTGAGCCCCGGCGCTGCCGGTGACGGCGCAGGTGTTGATGACGACGATGTCGGCATCTGCGCCCCGGGAGACCACCTTCATCCCGGCTTCTTCAAGCCCGGTCCGGAAGGCCGCCGATTCATACTGGTTGACCTTGCAGCCCAGGGTGGTGATCAGCACCTTCTTCATTTTCCTGCTTCTCCGCCGGCCAGAATGATCCCAGAGCCGAGCAGCTCATCCTGGTCATAGACCACGGCAAATTGGCCGGGCGTGATCGCCCGCTGGGGCTCAGAGAAAATGATTTCTCCGCCGCCGTTCTTGAGCACGAGCCGTGCCGCCGATCCTTTGTGGCTATAGCGGATGCGCACGGTGTATTCCTTGGTCTGCTCTGGCGGCGCTCCGGCCAGCCAGTGGAAATCCGCCACCTGAATATTTTGCTTGAACAGTTCATCATTGCCGCCGACGATGACGGCATTTCTCTCGACGTCGAGTTCGGTCACGTAGAGGGGGGCGTCGCTGGCGATGCCCAGCCCCTTGCGCTGGCCGATAGTGTAGCGGAAAAGTCCATGATGGGTGCCCAGCCGCTCTCCCGAGGTGGAGAGAATGGGTCCTTCTTCACCCGGCCCCGTAAGCCTGGTTTCAAGGAAGCTGCCGACGGTGGTATCGCCGAGAAAACAAACGTCCTGGCTTTCAAGCCCTCGGAAATCCGTAAGACCCCGTTCTTCAACGAATTGGTAGGTGCTCTCCTTGGTCTGGCCGCCCAGGGGAAAGACGATCTTCGCCAGTTGGTCCTGAGAGAGGCGCGAGAGAAAGTAGGACTGGTCCTTGCTCGGGTCGATTCCCTTGAAAAGCCGGTAGGTCTCGCCGATCTTCTCGAGTCGTGCGTAGTGGCCGGTGGCCATGTGGGTCATGCCGCAGTCGAGGATCGTTTTCAGGAACAGGCCGAACTTGATCTCCCTGTTGCAGATGACGCAGGGGTTGGGGGTGAGCCCGCCGAAATAGCTGGCGGAAAAATAGTCGAGCACGTGCTGTTCGAAGGCCTGGCGCAGGTCGATCACCTGCAGGGGGATGCCGAGCCGGGCGGCGATGCTTTCCACCCGAGCCTTCTGGCTGTCAAAATTTGGTTGGGCAAGGCGCATAAAAAAGCCTTGTATATCATAATGCTCGCGCAGGAGCAGGGCGCAGGCCGTGGAGTCCACGCCGCCGCTCATGGCAATGCCGATTCTTCTATCCTTCATTGTCTTACTTGCAATCCGGGATCGCTTACTCTAATAAGGTGGGTTGAAAATGGATACTTCGTACATACATATCCGAGTACTCCGGGGTATCCGAGTACTCCGGGCCGGAAAAGCTGCTCCGCCTGCCGCAGCAGGGCAAAAGAGCGTATGTTAAGCCCGTTTATTTATAAGTTAACCTTACTCGACGATGATTAAAATTGAAAGCGGCAATGGCCGGATTCCTGCAATGCCGGAACTGCTCGCCCCTGCCGGAACCTACGAGAAACTGGTGACGGCCGTCACCTACGGGGCCGATGCGGTCTATCTCGGCGGCAAGCGCTACAGCCTCAGGGAAAAGGCCGGCAACTTCACCGAGGAGGCGATGCGGGATGGAGTCAAATACGCTCACGCCCATGGCGCGAAGGTCTACGTGACGGTGAATATCATCGCCCATAACCGGGACTTGGCAGGCTTGGAGGAATATCTGCAGTCGATAAGCGAAATAGGGGCGGACGGGCTCATCATCTCGGACCCCGGCATTCTCGCCTGCGCCCGCAGGACCGTGCCCGAACTGCCCATCCATCTCTCCACCCAGGCCAACGTCACCAATCACGGCGCGGCCGCCTTTTGGCTCGGTCAGGGCGTTCGGCGGCTGAATCTTGCAAGGGAACTGTCGCTTGCGGAGATGAAGGAAATCAGGGCACAGGTCGCGGGCGAACTTGAGATTTTTGTCCACGGCGCCCTCTGTATCTCCTACTCGGGACGGTGCATGCTCTCCAATTACATGACCGGTCGCGATGCCAATCAGGGCCATTGCGCTCACCCTTGCCGGTTCAGTTACCGGCTGGTCGAGGAAAAGCGACCGGATGAATTCTTTCCGGTCGAGGAGGACGAGCGAGGCACCTATATCTTCAATTCAAAAGACCTCTGTCTGCTGGAAATGTTGCCGCAGCTGGTGGCGGCCGGGGTCGATTCCCTGAAGATCGAAGGCCGGATGAAATCGATCTTCTATGTCGGCGGCGTGGTTCGGGTCTACCGGGCGGCGCTCGACTTTCTGCGTGGACTGCCCGCCGAGGCCTGGGAGAACCCCGAAGCCATCCGATTGCCGGAGTGCTTCATGGCGGAGATCCTCCGTACCGGCACCCGCGGCACCACGGAAAACTTCATTCGGGAGCGGCCTGGCAGTTCGGAGATGATCTACACCTCCTCCCGGGCTGAACAGAGTTTTGAGCCGGTAGCAGTGATTCTAGAACCGGGCAACGACCTCCTGGTCGAAATGCGTAACCAGCTGACGGTCGGTGAAGAAGTAGAGTACATGTCCAGGGGGATCGAGGTGGTGTCCGTGACGGTAACAGGAATGCGTGATGAAGAGGGGGCGGTCGTCAAAGCCAATCCGGGAAATCGCATCCGCCTGACTACCGAACCGCCGCTTGCAGCCGGTGAAACCAACGGCATCCTGCGGCGGAGAAAGATTACCAAATGAGACCTGAGGTAGTAGGGGCGAATCTCGCATTCGCCCGTTCAAAAGAAAAGGCCGGACAGGACCAATCCTGCCCGGCCTGATTGTTTTTAGCCCTGCATCTTAGCGATTTCCTTCTGCCAGAAGGCGGGCCCGGTCTTGTGCACCGCCTCGCCGCTCGAATCGACTGCCACGGTCACTGGCATATCCTCGACCTCGAATTCGTAGATCGCTTCCATGCCTAGATCGCCGAAGGCCACGACCCGCGACTTCTTGATGGCCTTTGAGACGAGATAGGCGGCGCCGCCCACGGCCATGCAGTAGACGGTTTTGTGCTTTTTGATCAACTCGATGGTGGCATCGCCCCGTTCCGATTTGCCGATCATGCCGATCAGGCCTGCTTTCTCAAGCATCATCCCGGTGAATTTGTCCATCCGGGTGGAGGTGGTGGGGCCGGCGGGCCCGACCACCTCGTCGCGGACCGGATCGACCGGACCGACGTAGTAAATGAAGCGGCCGTTGAAATCGACGCCTTCCAGCAGCGGCTTGCCCTCGTTATAGAACTGCTGGATCCGCTTGTGAGCGGCATCCCGGCCGGTAAGAATCTTGCCGTTCAAGAGCAGCGTCTGGCCTGCCTTCCAGGTAGCGATCTCCTCCTTGGTGATGCCGTCGAGGAAGACTCGCTTGACATCGTCGCCGGCCGCAAGGGAGATATCCGGCCACTCGTCGATCTTGGGCGGGGTAAGTTTGGCCGGCCCCGAACCATCCAGTTTAAAATGTGTGTGCCGTGCCGCGGCGCAGTTGGGGATCATGGCCACGGGCAGGGATGCCGCATGGGTCGGATATTCGGCGATCTTCACGTCCAGCACGGTGGTGAGCCCGCCCAAACCCTGGGCGCCAATACCCAGGCCATTTATGGCGTTGTAGATTTCCACGCGCAACTCTTCGAGCTTATTTGCCGGACCCCGCTCGATCAGTTCCTGCATGTCGACTGGTTGCATGAGCGATTCCTTGGCGAGCAGCACCGCCTTGTCGATGGTCCCACCGACGCCGATGCCGATAATGCCGGGCGGGCACCAGCCGGCCCCCATGGCGGGCACAGTCTTTTTCACCCATTCGACGATGGAATCGCTGGGGTTGAGCATGGCGACTTTGCTCTTGTTTTCCGAGCCGCCGCCTTTCGCAGCGATATGGACTTCCAGGGTGTTGCCGGGGACGATCTCGGTGTAGACGACAGCCGGGGTATTATCTTTGGTATTTTTTCGGTCGGTAGCCGGGTTCGCGACGACCGACTTCCGTAATGTATTGTCTTTGTTGCTGTATGCGAGTCTGACCCCTTCGTCTACCATCTGCTGGATGGAGTCGGTGGTGTCGAACTTGCAGTCCGTGCCGATCTTGATGAACACGTTGACGATGCCGGTATCCTGGCAGATGGGGCGTTTGCCGATGGCCGACATCTTGGAGTTGATGAGGATTTGCCCTATAGCATCCTTGGCCGCCTTGTTTTTTTCCTTCTTGTAGGCGGCATGCATGGCTTTGACAAAGTCAAGCGGATGATAACAGGAGATGTACTGGAGACTGTCGGCAATGGATTCGATGAAATCAGTTTTTTTCAGAGTAGTCATGGTAAGCCCTTGATGGAATTGACTGTTTAGCTGATCGCCTGGGGTACAATCGAAACACCAGTCGATAATAGCTCAACAACACCGTCAGGGCAAGAACTAGTGCAAAAAACTGAATGCCGGTTCAGAAGGGAAAGGTAACAAGGCCCGAGAACGAAGGATTTGCCAATTATGCCGGGAGGCTGTTTTTCACCAGGCGGATATTGTGGGTCCGTTTGACTTTTTTCCACAACTCTTTCAAAATTACCATCGCCGGGTCTTCGTAGCTGTCATATTCCCTCCCGAGATAGCTGCGGCAGGATCTCAGCAAGTCGGTATTGCCGTGGTACAGCCCGAATTCCTTGCGAATGGTTTTGGCCATCGCCAGATAGACTGCGGAGTCGAGTTGATCTTCGGAAAGATGGGCCATTACTACTTTTTCCCGGAGCGGCAAGTCGTTATAGAGCAACTCCACCACCTCGCCGACCGTACCCGGCAGGGCAAGCTGGTTAAAGTCGCTTAAGGGTTGAAACATCATCGTAAATCACTCTGCACAGACAAAACTGCTTTAAAGGTTGACGGTTTATTTGCTTTCCTGTGCAAACAATTTATACATAAAGAAGGTGCATGTCATTACATTCCAATATCAAAAATAATGATGACTGATATAGGGGAAAAACGCAGAGACCCTGAAAACAGGAGAGTTTTTGGCAGGATGTGGTGATTTCAGGAGTTGTATGAGTGAATGCCTGACACTCTAAGGGGTTGGATTCAGGTCGGATATCGGCAGAATGATCGGCTAAAACGCCAGAGGCGACGGCAGGACAGAAAAAGATAATGACTTCCACTCCTAAAAATAATATAGATAGAGCAACGTCAAAGCTTGCAATTACCTGATAGGCTTTCGATGAAATCACTTCCGACTTCCCTGAAAACCGGGATGTCTTTCAACCTTTTCAACACCGTGACATAATGGAATTTTTTTCTCAAGCCTTGGATATATTGCTCAATATCGACCAATTCCTGGCACAACAGGTCGTTCTGTACGGCCCCTGGATTTATGGCCTCATTGCCTTGATCATCTTCTGCGAAGTGGGTCTGGTCGTCACTCCTTTTCTGCCCGGCGATTCCATGCTCTTTGCCGTCGGCGCTCTGTGCGCGACCGGGGCCATGGACCTGCAGCTCGTACTCACGCTCTTCCCGTTGGCCGCGGTTTCCGGAGACAACTTCAACCGGCTGATGGGTGTCTGGTTCGGACAAAAGGCGTTCAGCGGCAAGGACGGTCCGATATTCAATCAGAAAAACCTGAAGAAGGCCCGTGACTTCTACGAGAAGCACGGACCGAAAGCGGTAACGATCTGTCGATTCGTGCCGTTCTTTAGGACCTACATTCCTTTTGTAGCGGGCATGGCGGAAATGAAATGGAAGACCTTTCTGCCCTGGAGCATACTCGGCGGTGCCGGCTGGGTCTTGAGCTGCGTCTTCGCCGGATTTTTCTTTGGCAACATTCCCTTTATCAAGAAACATTTCGAGGTGGTGGTGCTGTTCATCGTGGGTATTTCTGTGGTTCCTGTCGTCATCGAGTTTTTGAAGAGCCGTTCCAAATCCCGGGTTCAAGTCGAGGCTCCTCTTCCCTGAAGAGCATGGAATTGGCTGATGACAGGTTCTTGACGAAGCGGGATAATTGCAGCTGTTCCGCCACCACCGGCAACGGACGGCAACCTATACCATAAGGCAGCCGCCGATCAAACTGGCCTGAAGAAAAAGCAGCCAGCCGAGTTGGCCGTCACCCGGATCCATGACGGTCAGGTACTCGCTGGCCAGCCGGATCCTGGTCTCCCGGTCACAGGATCGCCATTTATACAGCAGTTCGTCTTTTTCAGTCTCAGTCATCGATACTCCCTCCTCTGACGGATTTTATTCGCAATTTGGAATCATCCTGACCGATAAATCTTACAAATTCCTTACAATGGTAAGTGCACTGCCGGAAAAGTGAAGAACCCTGCAAATATTTTTTTGAGTACACCCGCGCCAATTTCCGGAAGGCTTAATTTTTTACCGGATAAAGCCGATATAGGGGATGAGGTATGTACCGTATTGGCAACATGTGACGACGGGAGAAGAATGTCATGAATGTATCGAATATCGGCAATCGGCCGGATCAGGCAATGCTGCAGTCGAAGCAGTCGGGCGATCGGGGCAAAAGCGGAATTGCTCAGGAGTTGAAAGAAAAGATCACCAGGATCGAAACCGGGAAGGTACAGGAGGGCGCCCTGCAGGAGAAGGGTGTGATTGGCCTCCTGCAGGAAGGGCATTTTCAAGGCGTGGCGGATGTCAGGCTCCGTATCAATTTTCATGAGCAGTTACAGCTCATGGTGTCGCAAAAATCTGGGGAAGTGCTGCAAACGGAGAGCCGCGAGCTGATGCTCGAACTGGAAAGCAAGGTCCAGTCGGTTGGCGAGGAGTTTCAGGTTACGGATCAGGTTGCTGATCTGCTGACCTCCTTTAAGGAGGAAGCGGAAGGCCTGCTCGGTACCTCCGATGCAGGGAGCGATTCGTCCTCGGTTATCGGCGGTTTGCGCGATGCCTTTGCCGGGTTCCTCGCCTCGTTGCAGTCGATTGCAACCGCGGACGATGCCGAGGCCGACAGCGGGGTTGCAGGTGCAGCGGCGGTCGCCGGCACTGGGGCGTCTATTACGGAGGATGGTGCGCCGGTGAATCTGGAGGCTTCGGAGACAGAGGGTCCGGCAACAACTCCCGCGCCGGATGGGTTTACGCTTGCGGTGCAGAAATTACAGGAGTGGTTCGAGACAGAGATAGCCGCCTTGGAAAAAACGGTAAACGACCTGCAGGTTCTGCCGGATCCCAGTGAGCCGCGCGGCAATGGCGTCGCCTATGAGCGATTTCTGGAAACCTACAAGGGAATGGAAGCCGGATCAGGCGCAATACGCATCGACGGCAAGGCATAGCAGGCACCAAGAGGACTCCCTCGGCGCGATGAGGCGGCAGATCGCTTGTCGCGCCCCGCCGATCCTGTTCTTTCTAATTGGCCCTCCTCAGGAACTGCGCTCTCGATGCAGAATCAGTGAGGGGAGCTTCCTCCTGCCACTTTTTGCGACGTTTCAACATTTCGTGATCTTTTCAAGGACGATGGCTTTTTGTGCTTGCGGTTACAATTCCGGAAAATACTTTTTGACGCATTCCGGGCAGATGCCATGACTGAGATCGGCATCGGAGTTTTCGGAAATGTAGGCTTCGAGTTGGGTCCAGTACCCTTTATCATCTCTGATGTTCTTGCAGTACGAGCAGATGGGAATAATGCCCTGGAGGGTTTTGATTTCCCGTGTGGCTTGCTGCAGGTCGAAAATCAGAGAATCCTTTTCTTTCAGGGCATTCTGTAGAGGGGTTATGTTGAAGGCAATCCAGACGACCATGCGGGGCTGGCCTTCGATTTTCTTGATCGGCGAGATATGGGCTTCAAAAGATTGCAATCCTTCGGGCCCGGCGAGATCTTCCGAGCCTTTGATATCCCTGGCCGACAACGTATAGCTGTACGTGAGAACTTCATTGGTCAGGATAGCCTTTTTGATTTGCGCCAGATATTGGTCGGCCAGTTCCTGTCTGATAACATCATGGATCCGTTTGCCGATCAGATGCAGCCCATCGTGGTACCTGCTGCGATCGATTCCTCCCAGGATCTTGACATAATGCCCTTCTTCGTCAAAAACAAAAAACGGTTCAGGGATGGCGGAAAGAACAGCCTCGATAATGTTGGAATCTGCATGAATCATTTGCACAACCTGGATAGAATCGGGATTCGCCGCTGTGAAAGCCAGCCCGACTGTCGAGAGAGCGTGTGCCCTCAGTCGTAGGCTTCAGAAAAGCATAAATGCCATTCAAAGGCAAGGATCTTTGTCCAGGAAGGTCGTACAGTTGTCGTGGTGAAGGCGCGTGATTCTTCGGCCCCCGGGAGAGCTCGGCGGGCCGGTGCAATCCCCGGTAGCTGAATAAAACTCTTATGGATTTTACAATATGGCAGAAATGCTCACTTTATTTGTCAATATTTATCTCAAGTTCTTCATGATTTTCACGCCGTTTTTTGTCATGTCGGCATTCCTGTCGCTTACCAAGGACGACTCCCAGACCGAACGGCAAAGAATTGCGGGAAAGGTAACCCTGGCTGTGGCGCTGACCTGCTTTGCTCTCTTTCTGTTCGGTACCTATATCTTTGCGCTGTTCGGTATTACCCTCGATGCCTTCCGGATCGGTGCCGGGGCGGTGCTGTTTTTGTCGGCGGTGTCGATGATTCAGGGCAAGGCTACCGTCTCGCCCCAGGATGCCAAGGAGGATGTGGCCGTAGTCCCCCTGGCGATTCCCATCACCGTTGGCCCCGGCACCATCGGCGCCCTGCTGGTCATGGGCGCCGGCCTCGAAACCCTGCCCGAAAAAATGACCGCCTCTTTGGCCCTCTTCTGCGCGGTCCTCTCGGTCGGCGGTCTCCTCCTCGTCGCCGGTCGCCTTGAACGTTTGCTCGGCCAGCAGGGGCTGACAATTCTCACTAAGTTGACAGGTCTTTTTGTTTCCGCTATTGCGGCGCAGATTTTCTTTACAGGGCTTAAGAATTTCCTGGCTTGAGAAGCTCTGAGAAATTGTTATCGTCAAGATTAAAGATTTGACCCCATGAATTCATTAAATTTTCATCTGGCAGTTGCCAGAGTGGCATGGTGTCTTTATGGTACAAGACAGCTGGCCGATCGTCGTACTTGTCTGCTTTCGTAATTTCTTCAAGAGGATGACAATGAAAACTGCGCTGCGGTATCTGGACTTGGTTCTGTTATTTGTCGCGTTATCCGTGATTTTCTCGGGCAAACCTGCTGAAGCCAGGGACGACGAGGAAGTTACTCTGGTCGGCCGGATCTCGCATGTCGAGGGCAAACTCCTGCGGTATGTCGAGGAAGAAAACGACTGGGTGCTCACGGTCAAGGATGCGCCGTTCGGCTTAAACGATGCGCTCTATGCGGGTGACTTTGCCAAGGCCGAGTTCATGATGCCCAACAGAACCTGGATGCGGACGGGCGAGAATACCCAGGTCCAGCTTATCGATCTCAATCCGGATGCCACGACCGTGGATGTGGCCTCGGGTCTTGCCCGGCTGTACAACAAAAGCGAAGACGTCGTCATCAAGGTGACGACGCCTTTCGGCTATGTCGTTGCCCCTGGCGGAACGGTCTTCGACCTCTATGTCGGTGACGTTTCCCTGGAAGTCATCGCCGTGGACGGCGACGTGGATTTCGTGCATTCCGGTACGAATGCCAGGTATGAGGTTCTGGAGGGGTATTCTTCGATTATCGCCGACGAGCGGGAGGTCGCCAGCGGCAATGGCACGGTCGATGCCGTATGGGACGACTGGAATCGCGAGCGCGACGAACTCTGGGAGACGCGCCTGCGGCGCAGCAAATCCTCGGCGGGCTACCTGCCGGAATCGATTCGGGAGGAATCCTACTATCTCGAAGAGAATGGCAGGTGGGAGCGAATCTATTATGAGGGAGCCTATCGGGATATGTGGCGGCCGACCAGGATCGAACGGGGGTGGCGGCCTTTTACCGCCGGTCGCTGGACCGTCTATTACGGCGACAACTGCTGGGTTCCCGATGAGCCTTTCGGCTATGTCACCCATCACTACGGCTCGTGGATCTATGTCGAAACCCATCGCGCCTGGTTCTGGCTGCCGCCGGTGGCGCGCTTTGTCGCTGACACGCCACGTTTCTTCATCGGCTTCGGCTGGCATCCCGGCCGGGTTGGATGGATTCATAGCGGCCCGTCCATCGGCTGGGTACCGCTTGCCTGGGATGAGGAGTATTACGGCCACCGCCATTGGGGGCCTCGGACAGTCATCGTCAGGCCACACACGGTCATCAACATCAATATCTATCGCTATCGTTTTATCGATGAGGCGGTCGTCATTCCCCGTGATCGCTTTTACCGGGGGACCCGCTATACCCCATTTGTCCAGCGTGAAGTCAGCCGGGATATCATCGTCAACAATTATCAGCCGGTGACGGTGATCAACAATACAGTCATCAACAATTATAATGTTGACAGACGGCGCTTTGCCTTCAACGACGTGGAGGTCGACCGCAAGCCCCACGTCACGGTCGTGAATAGGATCAATGCCAATCAGAGGACGATCAGCGGAATCGACCGCATTGGCCGCGAACGGATCGAACGGGATCTGACCCGGCTCGATGTCCGGTCGGAACCTCCGCGGCAAAAGGCCGACGTGCCCAGGCCGGTGCTGACCACCAAGCTCGTCGAACCCGACAATGTGGCCAAGCCTATAACCACTCTTGACCTGGAAAAGAAAGAAATCAAACCGCGGGAACGGGAGCGGCAGATCGCCGCCGGCAGCCAGGAGCAGCGGCCTCTGCGTGAACGTGGCCGGGAAGAACGGATTCGCGAGGAAGAGCGGACGGGGCAACAACCAGTTGTCCGCGAACAGGAGCGGATTCGGCAACCAGGCGAAGAACAGCGTCCGGCAGAGGAATTGGAGCGGCAGCAGGCGGAAGAAATTCGGGCGCGGCGAGAGCCGCAGCGGCCTTCCGAGAGGAGAGATCAGGCGGAAGAGCCGCAGCAGGTACGGGAACCCGGTCAGACCGAGGAAAAGCCGCGGCTGAGATCGCCGAGGGAGAAGGGGGAAGAGGTCGAACGGGGACAGCGTCCCCAGGATCAGGTTCGCCAGCCGGAAGCCGGTCCGCGTCCACGCCCGCAGGAGCAGGAAATCGAGCGGCAGCAGGCGGAAGA
>Ga0154407_1098_pt1 | contig 11370 bp, 8 predicted proteins | sample RifGroB2_FD_115911 | JGI IMG/M metagenome (GOLD analysis project Ga0154407, IMG submission 115911) | Desulfobacterales bacterium GWB2_56_26
AGGGCGAACTCTGTACCCGCGGCTATCACGTCATGAAGGGCTACTACAAAATGCCCGAAGCCACCGCCAATACCATCGATAAAGACAACTGGCTGCACACCGGCGATCTGGCGATCATGGATGAAAACGGCTACTGCAAGATCACCGGCAGAATCAAGGACATGATCATCCGCGGCGGCGAGAACATCTATCCGCGCGAGATCGAGGAATTTCTCTACACCCATCCCAAGGTCAAGGATGTCCAGGTGGTCGGCGTGCCCAGCGAAAAATACGGCGAAGAAGTTGCGGCCTTCATCCAGCTGAAATCGGGTGAAACGGCAATCGATACGGAAATCGCCGCCTTCTGCAAAGACCAGATATCCTTCCATAAGATCCCGAAATATATCTTTTTTGTGAAAGAATACCCGAGCACTGCCAGCGGCAAGATCCAAAAATACAAATTACGAAAGATGGCGCAAGAGTTCATGGCAAAAAAGTGAATTTTTTCAGTTACCTGTAAAATGACGAGGAAGACTATGGTAAAACCGTTATGGCAACCCTCCGAGCGACGCATCAAGGATTCCTTGATGTACAGGTTTATGCAGAATGTGAATCATACGTATGGGACGCATTTTGCCGATTACGATGCGCTGTACCAGTGGTCGGTGGAGAATATCCCCGACTTCTGGGCCGAAATGTGGCGTTTTGCCGGCATCATCGCCTCACAAGGCTACGACCGGGTGATCGACGATGTGACGAAGATGCCGGGGGCAAGCTGGTTCACCGGCAGCCGGTTGAATTTTGCCGAGAACCTGCTGCGCTACCGCGATGACCGGACGGCGCTTATCTTCCGGGGCGAGGATGCTGTCCGTCGGACCCTCACCTATCAGGAGCTGTACGAGGCGACGGCGAAACTTGCCGCGGCGCTGCGTGAGGCGGGGGTCGTTCCCGGCGACCGGGTGGTGGGATTCATGCCGAACATGCCTGAATCGATAATCGCCATGCTGGCCGCCGTGAGCCTCGGCGCGACCTGGTCGTCCTGTTCTCCCGATTTCGGGATCAAAGGCGTGCTGGACAGGTTCGGCCAGACGAGGCCTAAGATCCTTTTCACCGCCGACGGCTATTTCTTCAAGGGCAAGCCTCTCGACAGCCTGGCGAAGATCGCGGGCATCGTCCGTGAGCTGCCATCCATCGAAAAGATTGTTGTCGTCCCCTATGTCAGCAAGTCGCCGAAGCTTGCCGGGCTACCGAACGCCGTGCTCTTTGACGATTTCTGCAAAAAGGACGCAAAGGAGATGGAGTTTGCCCAGCTGCCCTTCGAGCATCCCCTCTATATTATGTATTCCTCCGGTACCACCGGCCTGCCGAAATGTATGGTGCAAAGCGCGGGCGGCGTGCTGCTCCATCAGCTGAAGGAACTGCTGCTCCACACCGACCTGAAGCGGGAGGACACCATCTTCTACTTCACCACCTGCGGCTGGATGATGTGGAACTGGCTGACCACGTCTCTGGCGGTGGGCGCAACGCTCGTCCTTTACGACGGCAACCCCTTCCATCCCGGACCCGATGCCCTGTGGCGGATGGCCGAGAAGGAAAAGATTACCGTGTTCGGGACCAGCGCCGGCTATATCGCCGCCTTGAAAAATGCCGGTGTGAAGCCGGGCAAACAGTTCGACCTCACCCCCTTGCGGGCGCTGCTTTCGACCGGCTCGCCGCTCTCCAGGGAGGATTTCCATTTCATCTACGACGAGGTGAAGAAAGACCTGCAGCTGGCCTCGATCTCCGGCGGCTCCGATTTGAACGGGTGCTTTGCCCTCGGCAACCCCATGGGTCCGGTCTACGAGGGCGAACTGCAATGCCGGGGGCTCGCCATGAAAGTCTTCGCCTATGATGAAAACGGCAGACCGGTGGTCGGCCGCCAGGGCGAGCTGGTCTGCACCGCGCCATTCCCTTCCATGCCCATCTACTTCTGGGACGATAAGGACGGACGGAAGTATAAAGCCGCCTATTTCGAAAAATTCCTCGGGATCTGGACCCACGGCGACTTCATCGAGGTGACCGAACGGGGCGGGCTCATCATGTACGGCCGGTCCGACGCGACCCTTAACCCAGGCGGCGTCCGGATCGGCACCGCCGAGATCTACCGGATCATCGAACAGCTCGACGAGATCGAGGACAGTGTCGTGATCGGCCAGGAATGGCAGAACGATGTCCGGGTCATCCTCTTCGTCAAGATGAAGCCGGGCTTCGACCTGACCGACGAACTGCGGGACACGATCAAAAAGAATATCAGACAGGGAGCCTCGCCGCGTCACGTTCCGGCCAAGATCGTTGAGGCCCCGGATATACCCTACACCCTGAACATGAAGAAAGTCGAACTGGCCGTCCAGAAAGTGATCCATGGCCGGGAAGTAAAAAACAAAGATGCCTTGAAGAATCCAGAAGCCCTGGATTTCTTTGCGGGACTTGCAGAACTGCGGAATTGAGGCCGAAACACGTAGGGGTGAAAAATTTTTCGCCCTCCAAATTCAGTCAAAAAATCATTTATTTGTTTCGGCTGTCTTCAAAACGGCCTCAAAAGAACGGGAGCAACCATGAAAAATTATTCTCTTTTGAATTTTGACCTGGGCGAGACCGCCAACCTGCTGCGCGAGTCGGTACAGGACTTCGTCGCCGCAGAGATCGCCCCGCTGGCCGCCGATATCGATCGCAATGACGCCTTTCCACCGGAACTGTGGCGGAAGATGGGCGACATGGGTCTCCTGGGCATCACCGTGCCCGACCAGTACGGCGGCGCGGAAATGGGCTACCTGGAGCACGTCATCGCCATGGAAGAGATCAGCCGCGGCTCGGCCTCCGTCGGCCTTGCCTACGGCGCCCACTCCAACCTCTGCGTCAATCAGATCAAGCTGAACGGCACCCGGGAGCAAAAAGAGCGCTACCTGCCGAAACTCGTCAGCGGCGAATATATCGGGGCCCTGGCCATGAGCGAGGCGGGGGCAGGCTCCGATGTGGTCGGCATGCGGCTCACCGCAGAAAAAAAGGGAGATGTCTATATCCTGAACGGCACCAAGATGTGGATCACCAACGGCCCCTATGCCGATGTCCTGGTGGTCTACGCCAAGACCGCGCCGGAGAAGCATCAGAACGGCATCACCGCCTTTCTAGTGGAAAAGACCATGGCAGGTTTTTCAACGAGCCCCAAACTCGACAAGCTCGGCATGCGCGGCTCCCCGACCTGCGAGCTGGTATTCAATAACTGTGCAGTACCGGAGGAGCATATCCTCGGCAAGCTGGATAAAGGCGTCGCGGTGCTGATGAGCGGCCTGAATTTCGAGCGTCTGGTTCTGTCAGGAGGCCCTTTAGGAATAATGGCCGCCTGCATGGATGTAGTGCTGCCCTATGTCCACCAACGTAAACAATTCGGCCGACCGATCGGCGAATTCGAACTGATGCAGGGCAAGCTCGCCGACATGTATGCCACCTGGAACGCCTGCCGGTCCTACGTCTACACGGTAGCCAAGGCCGCGGACGGCGGGGGCAACGTCCGCAAGGACGCAGCCGCCGCCATCCTGTTCTCCGCCGAAAAGGCGACATGGATGGCGCTGGAGGCCATCCAGTGCCTGGGCGGCAACGGCTATATCAACGACTTTCCGACGGGGAGGCTGCTGCGCGACGCCAAGCTCTACGAGATCGGCGCCGGCACCAGCGAAATCCGCCGCATGTTGATCGGACGGGAGTTGTTTAACGAGACGCAGGAGTAGCCGGAAACTCTGTCCGATTCATTCCGGCCGCAGGAGACGACAAAGGAGAGTCGGCTGCAACGCCGAATCTCCTTTGTCTATTTCAAGATCAAAATTCAAATGAGAGAATTACCCCCTCTCAGACCAGCCATCGCGACGGAACTCTTCCCTGAACTCTGGTAAGAGAACATGGTTTATGGTAAAAGTTAGTAATGAGCAAACAGGAAATCATCGACATCATCAGAAACAGCAAGCCGGTTCTGGAAACCCGTTATGGTGTGAAACGTCTCGGCCTCTTTGGCTCCTACGTCCGCGAGCAGCAAAAGAAAAAGAGCGACATTGATCTTCTTGTCTCCTTCAATCACGAAATAGATCTTTTTCAATTCCTGGACTTACGCGAGTTTCTGGAAACTCGGTTGCGCCATAAAGTCGATCTGGTCATGGAATCGGCTCTAAAGCCGGCTATCGGCAGACGCATCCTCGCCGAGGTTGAATATGTCTAGGAAAGGCCGTGAGATCACCGATTATCTCTGCGACATCCTGACATCAATAGTCGAGATCGAGGAATTCCTGCAGGGAATGACATACGCGACCTTCGCATCGGACAAGAAAACTGTAAATGCAGTAATCAGGAGCCTCGAAGTACTCGGCGAAGCCACAAAGCATATTCCCGCCTCATTTCGCAAAAAACATCCGGATATTCCCTGGAGCAGGATGGCCGGCATGCGCGACGTTCTCATCCACGATTATATGGGCGTCGATCTCATGACGGTCTGGAAGGTCGCGCAGGAACGTCTGCCGGAGATCAAGCCGCTGATAGAGGGATTATCAGTCACAGGTGGCGGGTATTAGCAACACCCTCTCCAGCATGCAACCATTTATTGCCGACCAACACACAACGGATCGAAGATCGAAACGGAATAAAGGTTTCTGCCCGCAATTCTCACCCCCACCTCTGCGGAATGAGGACTGAGAAGATTGACAAGACAAGTTGCCCGAATAACATTCATCGGTTAGGATTACCTCCGGTTCAACCTCAATCGACCTTTTTCACGCAGTTCCGACAATAGAGCGCGCCGGCTCCCTCGGCGGTTTCGCATGACAAGCACATGCCAAGCGGCGCCGACCGCTCCATAACTCACAGTACAGCTTCTTCAGGTCTCAAAACGTGCTAAAATTTCTGCCCATTCAGTTGGTCTTTCTGCTGCAGAGTGCATCCCATCGCAAGAATATCCTGCTGCTGGTCAAATTCCTCGGCTTCCTGCTGGCGACCATTGCCTTCTACAGCGTCCTGTTCCACCTGCTGATGCTCTACGAAGGACATGAGTACAGCTGGATAACCGGCCTTTACTGGACGCTCACGGTAATGTCCACCCTCGGCTTCGGCGACATCACCTTCCAGACCGACCTCGGCCGACTCTTCAGCATCATCGTGCTGACTACCGGGATGATCATGCTGCTTGTCATGCTCCCCTTCTTCTTCATCCAGTTCTTATGGGCGCCGTGGGTGGAGGCTCAGGCGAGGAACCGGACCCCGCGTTCGCTGCCGGCGGAAATCACCAACCATGTAGTCATCACCAGCTTCGATCCGATCACCGAAAAACTGGTGGTCAAACTGAAACGCCGGCGCCGCGAGTATGTTATGGTGGTGGCCGACCTGCAGCGGGCCGGCGAACTGTATGACGCAGGCTATCGGGTGATGGTAGGCGAACCGGACGACCCGGATACGTATCGCCGCCTGCGGGTGGAGGACGCGGCCCTGGTGGTAGCCACCAACGACGACCTGATCAACACCTCAATCGCCTTCACCGTTCGTGGCCTTACCGCCAAGGTGCCGATCATCGCCAGCGCCGACAATGAAAACTCGCTCGATATCCTTCAGTTCCCCGGGAACATAAAGGTATTTCAATTCGCCAAAATGCTCGGCCACTCGATGGCCGAACGGACCATCGGCCTGGGGCGGCCGATCAATGTGGTCAGCCGTTTCGACTCGCTGCTGATCGCCGAGATCTCGGCGATCCAGACTTCGCTTGGTGGTAAGACCCTGGCGGAAACCGACCTGCGCCGGCAGACCGGGGCGATGGTCATCGGCCTGTGGGAAAAAGGCCGATTTGAGACACCTCTACCGGACAGTCGAATCAGTCCGGCAAGCCTGCTGCTTCTGGCCGGCACCGCCGAACAGCTCGACCGGTTCGAGGAATGCTATGCCGTCGCCGGCGAAGCCGACAACCAGGAAAAACCGGTGCTGATTCTCGGTGGCGGCCGGGTTGGGCAGGCGGTGGCGGAGGTGCTGACCAGGTACGACATCGATTACCGCATCGTCGACAAGCGTCTCCTGAGAGCCGCCGCTGTGCCGTTGGAAAATTACATCCAGGGCGACGCGGCGGACATCCTGGTGCTGGAACGGGCGGGGGTGCGCGAGGCCAGGACAGCCATCATCACCACCCATGATGATGCCATGAATGTATATCTGACCTTTTACTGCCGCCAGCTTCGGCCCGAGATTCAGATCATCAGCCGGGCGACCAGCGAACGGAGCGTTGCGAAACTGCATATGGCCGGTGCCGACCTAGTCCTCTCCTATGCCTCGATGGGCGCCAACAACATCATCAACGCCATCAATACCGACGAAATTACCATGTTCACCGAGGGGCTGAACATCTTCCGCCGGCCGATGCCGCCAGCGCTGGCAGGCAAGTCGCTGGCCGAAAGCGGCATACGGGAGAAGACCGGCTGCAGCGTCATCGCCCTGAAAACGGAAAATGAGCTGACGGTCGCCCCCGATCCGGAATTACCACTTCAAAGCCGCCAGGAACTGATCCTCATCGGCAGTACCCTGGCGGAGCAGACTTTCCTCGAACTGTATTGAATATTCGCGGATCTTTTGCTTGCAGATCTTAGAAAGGGCTCATCCGGGTGAGTGTACCGCATCGCCATTTGCAGCGTCTTATTTCTGAGCACGGCCGCGGTAAGATCTTTAGTCTTGACAATCAATAATTACATCCAAATGATAAACCTATTTTCAAAATCAACTTTAAAGGAGTTGCTTCTCAAAAAGTCTAAGCCGAGCAAACCACTGTTTTTAGATCCAGCTATTTCTTGCCCAGTTACAGTAACTTTATCTTGTTTTTTTGATCCGACTTTTATGAAATCAATTACAACTTCATTGCCTTTCACTTTACTTCCATCAGCTAAAGTGCTCGTAATTATTCGATTGTATTGAACATCAACTGTGTCGAGGTATTTGTATGGGATGGTGGTTTGGCTACATCCGGTATCTAAGAGCATATGAAGTGTGGTCTGTTTACCATTATTGCCAATTGTAACTGGTACGTAAATCTGGTTGCCGATAATATTTATTTTCGTGACTTTATGGTACGTATTGATCTCAGTCTGAACTTGTAGTGTGTCATTGTCGAGCGGAAAATTGGTGTTTGAAAAAAAGAATTTTCCTTCAGAATCTCTCCATGAGAACACTTTCCCTGAGGTTGAGAATCTTTCGATTTTAACAGGCGTCGTGTTTGGAATATTCGTAACTGCAGGAGGAGATGAAGGGATTGGAGGCTGTGGTATATATTTCTCTTTTAGCACACTTTCAGAACGATTTGGTGGTGTTGGCAGTTGAGCATCTGCAATTCTCGGCAATTGAGGAGTATTTATTTTTGCAGGATCTACTCTGTCGGAAGAGGAAGGTCCCAAAGATTTATAAATATTGTGATAGTTGAAAAATGGGAAAAGATCTGGTCTGGCTATAATGAGGACAACGACAATAACGATTAATGAAATTACCGGATAAAGAGAGAGTTCTAAAGATCTTCTGACTTTCTTTGATTTAGAAGACTCTCTCTTAATGGCAATATCGCCAATATCGCTTGGAGGCAAGTCGTTTTCTTCGTTCCAAAACTTACTATCCTTTTTCCTGCCTCCATGGATTTTGTTCACAAGTACTTTCGTTACATAAGGAACATCATCGGGAATATCATCTATATTCGATTCTTTCTGAAATGAGCTACCGGAATCTTTGTCATTGTCATTGAATGAGGAAACAATATCCAATGGTTTCGCTTCAGCTTTTTCCTTCTTTCGGTACCAGCTCAAGTTGTCTATAGCGAAATTTACAATAAAAATAATAATGGCAGCTACTTGAATAAGAAAAACAATTTTCCAAATATTGGAAAGATCGGCTTGTTCAAGAGTCCTGAGGGATTCTTCAATCTTAAGGACCAGAATGTAACCGGGAGATAAAAGAAAAATGTTTATCAGATTGAGGATAACTGCGGCAGCGCCATAGGGAAATCCTTTACCAATAGAGATCCAGGCCATAAAGCCGGAAATACCTGAAATGATAATCCCAAAGCCAGGAATAATCAGCGAGAGGACCGCCAAAACAAGTGAAGCAATGCCAAAAGCAAAATACAAGTCGAAATTCTTGCGATTTTCCATGAGTCACAGGTAATTCTGAGTCAAATAAGATCCCTACAGTTGGAGCAATTACGCAATAACTACCGTAGAATGGAATGCATGTCTAATGAAAATATGCCTCAGGTATTAAGGCAATACGATGGTTGGGATGTTGAAGAGGAAAAAGTGCTTGTGTTTGTAATGGCTCTGGGAGAATTTTCTAGAAGTGAAATTACTTAAATGCTGTCAATCTGTACGGCATCTGGCATAGCTCTTTATTGCTTTGATCCGAGTACGCAACACCCCGAACAAATCAAAGCTGAGGCTGCGGCATAGAAGCGACGTCCCTCGGTGTGCTCCGCTCGCCTATTTGCTATCCAGCACGGTGCGCACCTTGGCGGCCAGGGTCTCCTTCGAAAACGGTTTTTGAATGAAATTGATCCATTCGGCCAACACACCTTGGCGAGCGATGACGTCGCTGGTATAGCCGGACATGAACAAGACTTTAAGATCCGGGTAAAAAGAAGTGAGGAGTTGCCATAATTCCCTACCATTCATCTCGGACAAAATCACATCGGTGAGCAGCAGGTGAATTTTGACTGCGTGGTTCCTGGCCAAGCTGATAGCCTCACTCGGTGTTGCAGCGGCAAGCACCCGATAACCCAATCTCCCCAGCATCAGTCTCGTCATCTCCAGGATCGTGGGCTCGTCTTCTACCAGCAGGATGGTTTCGTCACCTCCCGCAGTACGTGCAGTCGAGCTTACTTGCCACATCTCCTTGTCTTCGGCAACATGCCGGGGGAGGAAGATGTTGAAAGTCGCGCCTTTGCCCGGCTCGCTTGCGACGTTGATGAAGGCGTTGTTCTGCTTGACGATTCCGTAGACTGTAGCCAAGCCAAGACCTGTGCCTTTACCTATCTCCTTGGTGGTGAAAAACGGCTCGAACAGTCTATCCATGGTCTCTGCATCCATACCGCAACCATCGTCGCTCACGGTCAGCTGCACGTATTCGCCGGGGACGAACCCGGGATGCTCCGCACAATATACCGGATCGAAGGTCACAGAGCGCGTTTCGATGGTGATCTTGCCCACGCCCGCGATGGCATCGCGGGCATTGACGCAGAGGTTGGCCAGGATTTGATCAATCTGGGAGGGATCCATCTTAACCGGGCATACCCCCGCTTCCGGGAGCCAGACAAGTTCGATGTTCTCGCCGATCAATCGCTTCAGCATCTTGATCATTCCATCGACAGTCTCGTTCAAATTGAGGACCCTGGGCGCGATTGTCTGCCGGCGGGCAAAGGCCAGGAGTTGGCGGGTCAGGTCAGCGGAACGTTTAGCTGTACTGAGGATCGTCTTGAGATTGCCAAGAATCGGCTGAGCCGGATCAAGCATCTCCATGGCCAGCTCTGCGTGACCCAGGATGACCCCCAGCATATTGTTGAAATCATGGGCCACAGCGCCGGCGAGTGAGCCAACGGCCTCCATCTTCTGGGCTTGACGAAACTGTTCTTCCAGCTTCCGGTGTTCGGTAATGTCCTGAAGGCTGAGCAAGACAAAAGGGATATTATCGACAAAAATTCTGGTAGTGGAAATAAGGAACGTCAACCTTTGCTGCTTGCCTTCAATGAGAGCGGCCAGACTGGCTTCAACCTGGTAATGACTCTGCCCGGTTTCATGGGTGTCCCTGATTGTCCGATGCACAGCGCAGAACTGGCAGGTCGGCCAAGCGCCACAGCCCTGAGAGCTATCGAGGGCATGAAGACAATGAAGCGCTTCTCCAACTCGAAGGCCCACCATGTCGGTAATTGCCGAACCGGTGAATGAACAGGCAAGAGCGTTTGCCCTCCGGATACGTCTGTCTCCATCGAGAAGCATCATGATGAACGGAGCGTTTTCGAAGATCGCCGTTAGCTCTTTTTGCTGTTGCTTGAGAATCTCCTCCATCCGCTTACGTTCAGTGATGTCAAGTATTGTCCCTATCAGTCCGCTGACGGCGCCTTGCCGGTCGGTGAAAACCGCCTTGTTAAAGATAACATCGTGCGGGACACCATGGATGTTCTCAATCCGAGAGTCATATTGCTGAGCTCCCCCGTTCTTGAAAAGTTCATTATCCTTGGCGTGAATGAACTCCGCAAACTCCAGCGAGTTAATGTCGAATACAGTCTTGCCGATAAGTTTTTCCCTGGTAGCACCGTAAAATTCCTCAAAGGCCCTGTTGAATCCCAGGTAGCGTCCATCCATATCCTTATAAAAAACCGGAATCGGGATTGCATTGAGCAGGATGTTCATAAAAGCCTCACTCTCGCGGAGCGCTTCCTCCGCCTGCTTGCGCTCCGCCAGGGTCTTTTCCAGCTCCAATACCTTTTCCTCGAGTTTGGTAACCACGACCTCGCTGTATCGTTTCAGGTATTCAGCGTCTTCCTTGATGAGTTCGGGATATGGTCTTTTTTGTTTTGCCTGTTCAAGAATGTTTTTGATTTCTTCCCATAATTCGACGGGTTCCATTGGCTTAAAGAGATAGGCGTTTGCGCCGAGCGACATCGCCAGCCGAACATCCTGGTCTTCCTTGTATGCAGAGGAATAGAAGACAAACGGGATTGAACGAAGCTCCGGCTCCTGCTTGATCGCCCTGAGAAACTTGAAGCCGTCCATTACGGGCATGAGGGCATCCGAGATAATCAAATCCGGCGGGGAGCTTTTTGCAATCCTGAGACCTTCCAGACCGTTTTCGGCTTCAATCGCCTCGTTGCCGGTTTTTTCCACCATATAGCGAAGTACCTGCCTGGCGTCGGACAGATCGTCAACGATCAGTATTCTCATATGGTTTTCTCCACGCTCATGCTGCAGTTTGTGCGCTCTTACCCCTTCCGCCAACTATCGTCATTGTTCTTTTAATTTCAGTATGTTTTCCAGAATCTTATGAATCTGCTCAACGAGCGTCAGCGGGTCGATCGGCTTTTCAAAATAGCCATTGCAGCCTGCGGCAAGGATTCGTTCCCGGTCGCCGCTCATGGCATAGGAGGTAATGGCGATGATCGGAATGTTGCCGTCGGCTTCGGATGAGCGTATGCGTTTTGTGGTTTCCAGACCGTCCATGCCGGGCAGATTGATATCCATCAGGATGAAGGCAGGACGTTCCGTCTGCGCCAGTTCGAAGCCTTCTTCGCCCGTTTCAGCGGCGATCACCGTATAACCTGCCCGCTGAAGGGCATAGGTCACAATCTTCAGGTTGTCTCTGTTGTCT
>Ga0154407_1037_pt2 | contig 11286 bp, 7 predicted proteins | sample RifGroB2_FD_115911 | JGI IMG/M metagenome (GOLD analysis project Ga0154407, IMG submission 115911) | Desulfobacterales bacterium GWB2_56_26
TTTTCTCCTATCCGGTGCTGATGGCCGCCGACATTCTCCTCTATCAGGCGGATCGGGTGCCGGTGGGCAAGGATCAGAAGCAGCATCTGGAGGTGGCTCGGGATCTCGCCATCAAGTTCAACAACGAGTACGGCGAGACTTTTGTGATCCCCGAACCGGCGATCGACGAGTCGACGGCCATCGTGCCCGGCCTTGACGGTCAGAAGATGTCGAAATCCTACGGCAACACCATCCCCATTTTCATGGAGGGCAAAGAGCTGAAGAAACGGGTTATGGCCATCGAAACCGACGCCACCCCGGTCGAGGCGCCGAAGGACCCGGACAAGTGCAATCTCTACAAGATCATGAAACTCTTTGCCACCCCTTCGCGGATGGCGGAGATCAATAAACTCTATGTGAACGGTGGGGCGGCCTACGGTTACCTCAAGCTGGAACTGCTCGATCTGTTGAACGAAAAGTTCGGCGAGGCCCGCAAGAAGAAGGCCGAACTGCTCGGTGACAAGGAGATGCTCCGGGCGATTCTCGGCAAAGGCCGGGACAAGGCCCGCGCGAAGGCGACCGTGACCCTCGATCTGGTGCGCGACCGGGTCGGTTTGAAGTATTGATTCCGTATTCCCAATTGGCGTAGGGTGCGCCGTGCGCACCTGTTGTTTTTTCCGGTGCGCACGGCGCACCCTACGGAACATGCGGAACGAATCGTTCGATTTCGAAGGCAAGTACGCACCTGTCGTTTTTTGGTGAGCTCGGCACCCTACGAAAATGTCATCATTCACAGGCGTAGGGTGCGCCGTGCGCACCGTTTTCTATCATTCACGGGAAGGGGGAGGCAGATCATGTCCTACGGCATAACCAGGGCAGAGGCTCTGGAACTGGTTCGGTCCCATTTACACAACGAAAATCTGGTCAACCACTCGCTGGCAGCCGAAGCTGTACTGCGGGCGGCGGCCGCCCGACTCGGGGAAGATCAGGAAAAATGGGGGCTGGCCGGCTTGCTGCACGATCTCGATTCCGAAAGCCAGCCGGAGCTGGCTACTCACACCCGGGAGACAGCAGCCATCCTGAAGGATAAAGGCGTGGAACCTGAAATAGTCGAGGCCATCCGTCTGCACAATCCCACTGCCTGGCCGGGCGAAGAGCGGACTACCCGCTTTCACTTTGCTTTGGCGGCAGGCGAGACGATAACTGGACTTATTATCGCCGCGGCTCTGATCAATCCCGAAAAGAAGCTGGCGGCCGTGAAAGCCAAGTCGGTAAAGAAACGGTACAAGGAGAAAGCCTTCGCCCGCGGCGCCGATCGCGACATCATCGCCGAATGCGAGAAGGCAGGCATCCCCTTAGCCGAATTCTGCGAGTTGAGTCTTCTCGCCATGCAGGAGATCGCTGGCGACATCGGTTTGTAGGGGCGAAAAATTTTCGCCCGCCGACTATGATGGGCGAAAAATTTTTCGCCCCTACCGAATCCCAAATCCCCCGGCCCCATGAAAAGAGAAAGTCATAGTTTTATTTGGCTCAAACATTTCGTCCTCGCCGTGGCGATGCTGGTACTGCTGACTGCCTGCGGTGCCTCGCCCGGTTATCATCATCTGGTCGTGCTGGGCGATCCCCATCTGCCGGGCCGGCATCTTGAAGTAAAGGAAGACGCTCTCGCCACGATAAATTCCTGGCCGGATGTCGAGCTGGTGGTGGCGGTGGGGGATATCTGCCTCGATTACGGCACGGATGCAGAGTATGCCGCGGCGAAGGATTTTTTTGCAAAATTGCACAAACCGCTGGTAGCCATTACCGGCAATCACGACTACCTGTACGAGACCCCTTCGGGCTCGGCAGGCGGGCTCATCGCCGGCAGCAGGGAGAGTCAGGAGGCAAAGCTCGAGAAGTTTGCCGAAACCTTCGAGATGGAGAGCCTCTATTCCAGCAGGCATATGGGGAAATATCTGTTGATTTTCCTCTCGGCCGACAATCCGGAATTCCAGATCGGCATATCCGACGCGCAGCTCGACTGGCTGCGTCGCGAATTGTCGGAGAACCACAAAAGCCCAACCATCATTTTCTTCCATGGGCCGCTTAAGGGCACTCTGCGGGATTACCGGCATTGGGTCAATAAGCCCGCAGCCATAGCCCAGCCCGGCGAAAAATTGCACGAGATCCTGGCCGACAACCGGCAGGTCTTCCTCTGGGTTTCGGGCCACACCCACACCCCGCCGTCCGAAGAAAGCTATGCTTCGCCGATCAACCTCTACGACAGGCGGATCACCAATATCCACAACACGGATATGAACAAGGGACAGGTCTGGACCAACTCCCTGTACCTGCATCCCGATAAAGTCATGGTGAAAACTTACTCCCATCAGGACAAGGCCTGGCTGCCGCAGTTCGACCGTGCCATTCTCCCACCGGAGCTGTAACGGGAGAAGCCGACGGGTGCTCGCGGGAACAAAAGCTCCCCTCCGACGTTCGGTGAAACCGGCGAAAAGAAGCATCTTTCCATTAAATTCCTGTACTTTTTGGCAGTTGCCGCCATACAATTCGAGAAGGAAATAACGACGCCGGACCACGGGCATCCTCGGCTCCCTTTGCACTCCGATCATTTCTTTTGGTAACCTCCACGACCTTGACAATGGCTGCGATGGCTGATCAATTCTCCCCCGAAGAAACCCTCGAAAAAGCAGCGCCCCTGGCGAGCGAGATAAGATATCAAGCCATCTTTGAACAGGCCGCCGGCGGTATCGTCCACTGTTCTCTTGACGGGCATTTCATCAAGATCAACGAAAGTTTTGCCGATTTCGTCGGCTATAAGCGGGAAGAGCTTCAGCCGCTTGGTTGCGCCGCGGTCACGTTCCCCGAGGATGTCGATGAAGACCTGATCGGGATCGAGAAACTGCTTTCGGGTGAATTTTCGCGGTATGAACGGGATAAGCGGTTTGTCCGCAAGGATGGTACGGTTGTCTGGGGCCACGTGACCATGTCGCTTATGCTGGACGAGGCCGGCCAGCCGGTGGAACTGCTGGCGGTCATCCAGAACATCCATGACCGGAAAATGGCGGAAGAGGCCCTGGCCGAGAGCGAGCACCACCATCGGGTGATTTTTGAAAACTCACCGCTCGGCATGATCCGGTTCGATGCCGAAGGTACGATTCGCGACTGCAACGCCAAATTTATTCAGCTGGCGGGGGCCAGCCGGGAAAAACTCATCGGCTTCAACACCGCCCGCCAGAGCAGCCCGAAGATGCAGGCGGCTCTCAGGAAAGCCCTGGCGGGCGAGCCTTCGGTGTATGAAGGCGAGTATACGTCTATTACCGGCGGGAAATCCGCCTGCCTGCGGGTGGTGTTCAATCCGGTTACCCCGGGAGAGTCTCCCTCGGCGGTTATCGCGACGCTTGAGGATATTGCCAGCCGCCGGCTCGCCGAAGAGACGATCGAGCGCCGGATCCTTTCTCTCACCCAGCCGCTGGACAATACGCCGGGAATCGCCTTCGAAGATCTTTTCAACCTGGAGGAGATTCAGCGTCTGCAGAACGAGTTTTCCGGCGCAACCGGGGTTGCCTCGATCATCACCCGGACCGACGGCTCACCGATCACGAAACCGAGCAATTTTACCCGACTGTGCCGCGATATTATCAGAAAGTCGCCAAAAGGATGGAGCAACTGCTGTGCTTCCGACGCAGCTCTGGGCCGACTGTCAAAGGAAGGCCCTCTCGTTCAGCCATGCCTCAGCGGCGGGCTGTGGGATGCCGGCGCCGGCATTTCCGTGGGCGGCCATCATATTGCCAACTGGCTGATCGGCCAGGTTCGCGACGAAACCCAGAGCGAGGCGAAGATCCGGAACTATGCCCGCGAGATCGAGGTGGATGAGGACGAGGCGGCCGAGGCCTTCCTGGAAGTCCCGGTGATGTCGCAACACCGCTTCGAGACGGTCAGCCGCGCTCTCTACACGCTTGCCAACCGTCTGTCGACCTCCGCCTACCATAACGTCCTGCAGGCCCGTTTCATTGCCGAAATCAAGGAGAAAGAGGACAAACTGCGGGAGAGTGAAAATCGCCTGCGCTTCGCCCTGGAGGGTGCCAACGACGGTCTCTGGGACGCCAATCTGCCGGCCGCGACGGTCTATTTCAGCGAACGGAGTCATGAAATTCTTGGCTTTTGCCCCGAAGAGCGCAACAGCCTCATGAACGACTGGAAGTCGCTGGTCCATCCCGATGACTTTCAGCAAACCTGGGAGAAAATCGTCGATCACTTCAAGAAGCAAAGCGCCATCCTGAGGATCGAGCACCGGCTGCGGATGAAGAACGGGGAGTGGAAATGGGTGCTCACCCGCGGCAAGGTGGTGGAGTGGGGCAACGGCCGTGCGAGACGCATGACCGGGACCCTCACCGACATCGATCAGCGCAAGAAGATAGAGGAAACCCAGCTGTTTCTCCTCGAACGGTACCGCGCCGGTTCGGGGGAAGATTTTTTTCACCCCCTGGCCAGTTTCCTCGCAGGCCTCCTGCAGATGGACTGCGTCTGTATCGACCGGCTGGAGGGAGACAAGCTGCATGCCCGCACCGTTGCCGTTTATTTTGACGGAGATTTCGTGGAAAATATCAGCTATGCCCTGCAGGATACCCCCTGCGGCCAGGCGGTCGGCAAGACCATCTGCTGTTATGAAAGGGATGTGCGGAGGCTCTTCCCCCGGGACGCAGTGCTTCAGAAGATGATTGCGGAAAGCTATGTCGGGACCACTCTCTGGGATTCCCGGGGCCGGGCAATCGGCCTGATCGCCGTCATCGGCAGAAAGCCCCTGCTCAACCCCGAGCTGGCCGAATCGATCCTGAAGCTGGTGGCGATCCGGGCGGCCGGCGAACTGGAGCGCCGGGCGGCGGAGGACGAGAAAATCCTGCTCCAGACTCAGCTCATGCAGGCCCAGAAAATGGAATCCGTCGGCCGCCTGGCCGGAGGTGTCGCCCATGATTTCAACAACATGTTGGGCGTCATCCTTGGTCATGTGGAGCTGGCCCAGGAACAGCTCGATAACCGCAGTCCGCTCTATCTCGATCTGCAAGAGGTGAAGAAGGCGGCCGAGCGATCGGCAGCTCTCACCCGGCAGCTGCTGGCCTTTGCCCGCAAGCAGACGATTTCGCCGAAGGTGCTCGACCTGAACGAGACGGTGGAGGGCTTACTGAAAATGCTCCGCCGGCTGATCGGCGAAGATATCGATCTCGCCTGGCTGCCGGGGCAGGGCCTGTGGCCGGTCAAGATCGATCCGACCCAGGTCGATCAGATCCTCGCCAACCTGACGGTCAACTCCCGCGATGCCATTCAGGGGGTGGGCAGGATCTCCATCGAAACCGGCAATGTCACCCTTGATGAGGAATATTGCGCCGAACACGCCGGGTTTGTGCCGGGCTGCTATGTAATGCTGTCGGTCAGCGATAACGGCTGCGGGATGGACAGGGAGATTCGCGAACATATCTTCGAACCCTTTTTCACCACCAAGGAAACCGGCAAGGGCACCGGCCTCGGGCTTGCCACCATCTACGGCATCGTCAAACAGAACGGCGGTTTTGTCAACGTCTACAGCGAACCCGGCCAGGGGACGACCTTCCGCCTGTATCTGCAAAAGCATGCCGACAAGAGCTCGGTTGTCGATCCTGAGAGTATCGCCGCGACCGCCAAACCGGGTCGGGAGACGATTCTCATGGTGGAGGACGAGCCTTCAATCCTACAGCTCGGCAAGCGGATGCTGGAGCTGCTGGGATACCAGGTGCTGGCGGCATCAGGCCCGGTCGAGGCCCTCCTTATGGCGGAGCATTTCCCCGGCGAGATCCATCTCCTGCTGACCGATGTGGTGATGCCGGAAATGAACGGGCGGGACCTGGCCAGACGCCTCCTTTCCCTCTACCCCGGCATAAAACGGTTGTTCATGTCCGGTTACACCGCCGATGTCATTGCCCATCATGGCGTGCTCGACGAGGGGGTGCGTTTCATCCAGAAACCATTCTCAAAAGCCGAACTGTCGATCAAAATCAGGGAGGTTCTCGACGCTCGGTAGGGTGCGCCATGCGTATCAACATCCTGAGAGCGGTGCGCACGGCGCACCCTACAACATCCCCGCCACCGTAGGGTGCGCCATGCGCACCGAAAATCCGGATGCCCGAAAGCAAACTCAAATACCGTTCCCCTTCATCGCGGACATCTACCGCCCATAAGCACATGCCACGGTGCGCACGGCGCACCCCACGAATTTCGGTGTAAGGGTGCGCCGTGCGCACCGTCAAACATCCCCGCCGCCGGCACGTTTTGTTGGTCATTCAAACCGCTGGACTAAATTGAAAAAATGGGTAATAAGGGTAAATTCTGCTTTAATAGCAACTCGAATACATTTACAGGTCGAGGTATCCACCCATGTGCCCAAAAAAGCGCTTGTCCTCAGGAAAAAGCGGCGTTGCGTCGGTGGCTGAACCCGCCGTGAAAGGGGAAGCGGCCCCGCCGGTCCCCGTTGCGGTGGGCATCGGAGGGTCCGCCGGAGGCTATGAGCCCCTGGAGCATATCTTCATTGCCATCCCTCCCGACTGCGACCTCTCCTTCGTGGTGGTCATGCATCTGCCGCCGGAGGGGCCGCCGCTTCTCGCCGATCTCATCAGGCGATATACCACCATGGAGGTGCTGACCGCAGAACACGGCATGGCTCTTCGGCCGAACACGGTCTATACGATTCCCCCCGGCAGGGAACTGACGCTGAGTGGCGGCCGGTTGCAACTGCACGACCTTGAAGAATGGAAGGGCAAGCCGAACCACGCCATCGACCGCTTCTTCACCTCACTTGCCGATGAATTGGGCGCCCGCGCTATCACCGTCCTCCTCTCCGGCTTCGGGCTGGACGGCAGCGAAGGGGTGAGGCGGATCAAGGAGGGAGGGGGAATCGTCCTGGTCCAGGATCCGGAAACGGCCGTCAACCCCTCCATGCCGCACAATGCCATCGTCACCGGTGCGGTGGATATCGTCCTTCCCGCAGAAGAAATTGCCCACAGAATCGCAAAGATTGCCAGGGGGGAATGTCTTCTTCCCCAACAGGCCTGCCAGACCACCACCCTCGACGAGGAGCTGCACGCCCTGTTTGCCATCCTCAAGGCCAGGACTGGTCACGATTTCAGCTCCTACAAAAGGAACACCGTCCTGCGGCGGATCGAACGGCGGATGGCGGTCAACGAGGCAGGGGGACTCAAAAAATATCTGGCGATCCTGGAGAAATCTCCCCTGGAAGCCCAGGCGCTTTGCCAGGAGTTCCTCATCGGCGTGACCAATTTCTTCCGCGACCCGGAGGCGTTCGAGCTTCTCCAGCGCGAGATCATCCTGCGCCTCTTTGCCGACCGGGACCCGGAAGATCCGGTCCGGATCTGGCACCCCTGCTGCGCCACCGGCGAGGAGGTGTACTCGGTCGCCATGCTGATCCGGGAGTACCTGGAAGGTGAAAACCTGCAGGCCAGGGTGCAGATCTTTGCCACCGACATCGACGAGGCGGCGGTGGCCCAGGCGAGAGCAGGTCTTTATGCCGACGACATCGGCCCGGAGGTGGGTGAAGAACGGCAGAAGAAATTCTTCACCAGGAGTGACGGCCGCTGGCAGGTAACCAAGCAGTTGCGGGAGATGATCGTCTTCGCCCACCACAGCATCATCAAGGATCCGCCCTTCTCGCGGCTCGACCTCCTTGTCTGCCGCAACTTCCTCATCTACCTTGACCCGGACATGCAGAAACGGCTCATCCCGCTGTTCCACCAGATCTTGAAACCGGGCGGATTCCTCTTCCTTGGTGCCTCGGAGAGTGTGGGCCGCAACTCCCACCTCTTTACCACGGTGGATAAGAAATGGAAGCTCTTCCAGCGCCTGGAAAGCGGTCGCCGCAAAGAAACATTTTTCCCTTTTAATTCTCCTGCGCGGAGACTCATCAGGACGGCTCTGCCCAAAAGCTCTGCCGAAGCCTGCGAGCCGAAGCCGGGGGCGGTGGCGGAAAGACTCCTCGTGGAGCGCTACGCCCCTCCTTGCCTGATCGTCAATGAGAAGTTCGAGATGCTTCACGTCTCCACCAGGATGCAGCGCTACCTTGAAGTTTCGGTGGGAGAGGTGACCCTGGACGTCCTGCGGATGGCCAGGGAGGAGTTGCGGCCTGCCCTGCGAGGGGCGATCTACAAGGCGCTGACGGAGCAGATACAGGTAGCCTTCCGGGGGATAAAGGTGGCGGGTGAGGCGGCGGTTAACGTCCTGGTCGAGCCGCTCGCCGCCGACCCCGCCTACGGGAGGTTAGCGATGATCATCCTGGAGCCGGTTCCTTCGCAGCCTGTGCTCCCGGCGTCTCCGGGCGAGTCGCTTCCCGGCGACGAATCGTCGAAAGATATGCTGATCTATCAATTGGAACAGCAGCTCCAGGTCACCCACGAGCAGCTCAAGGCGACGAGCGAACAGTTGGAGACCTCCAACGAAGGGTTCGTGTCGGTCAACGAAGAGCTGATGTCGATCAACGAAGAATTCGAGTCCACCAACGAGGAACTTCAGTCCACCAACGAAGAGCTGGAGACCTCGAAGGAAGAGCTGCAGGCCGTAAACGAGGAGCTTTTAACGGTCAATGCCGATCTCCAGGCGAAGGTGGAGGAGAGGGACAAGGCAACAAGCGATCTGGAAAACTTTATCATCAGCTCCGAGATTGCCACCATTTTCCTCGACCGGGAGCTTACCATCAAGCGTTTCTCGCCAGCTATGGGCGCCATCTTCAATCTGATCCCCACAGATATCGGCCGCCCTTTTCGCCACCTGAACGGCGCCATCGATTTGTCGAACCTCCCCCGCGACGCGAAGTCGGTGCTGGAGAAGCTCGCCCCTGTGGAGCGGGAGGTGACCGCCGTGGAGAACGGCCGCAGCTTCATAATGCGGATCCTCCCCTACCGGACAACGGACGGCAGGATCGACGGCATCGTCGTCATCCTCATCGACATCACCGAACGGAAACGTACCGAGGAAATTATTCGTCGCCGAGTCGAGGAACTCCGCATCAGCAACGAGGAATTGATACGCCTTAATCGCGTCATGGAGGGCCGCGAGATCCGGATGATTGAATTGAAGAAGGAGGTAAACGAGCTCCGCGATCGTTTAGGGGAGGAACCGGAATATAAACTTGATTTTGACGAGGAATGACCTTCCACCAAAATGACGTTGGATTTTGACAAGGAGCTGCCATGAACATCATTGCCGGAGCGCTCACCATGCGCCGTAGTCCAAGCCGGATGCCGCTTGCCGTGGCGCTCATACTGAGCGTCTTGCTCTTCGCCTGCGACCGGACGGATCATGAACCTGCCGGTCCGCCCGAAAAGGTCACCATTGCCTACTCGGCGACGTCCGACGCGGTTCTGGCCGAGGTCGCCCAGGTGAAGGGATATTTCCTGCAGGAAGGATTGGATGTGACGGCGCTCCTCCATCCTTACGGGAAACCCGCCCTCGAAGATGTGGTGGCGGGCAAGGCCGACTTTGCCACGGTCGCCGAAACGCCGGTCATCTTTGCCATTATGGGCGGGAAGAAAATAGCATTCATCGCCACCATCCAGACTTCCAATACCAGTAGCGCCGTCCTGGCGCGAAGGGATAAAGGAATTCTTACTCTTGGAGATCTTAAGGGCAGGAAAATCGCGGCGACCTTGGGCACCACCTCCGATTTTTTCCTGGACGCCATTTTAGCTGTCAATCGAATTTCCCGGCAAGATGTCGAAGTCGTCGACCTGCAGGCGCAAGAAATGGCCGATGCCCTGATGCATGGCGATATCGACGCCGTCTCCACGTTTTCTACCTACACGGCCATGACGCGGGAGAAGCTGGGCGACAGCGCTATCATCTTCCAGGACAAGGATATTTACCGGTGGACCTTTAATGTGGTTGCCAGGCAGGAAACCATCGATAAAAACCCCGATACGGTCAAAAAAATTCTTCGCGCCCTGGTCAAGGCCGAGGAATTTGTCCGCGAAAATCCGGTGGAGGCGCAGCAGATAGTGGCCGATTTCTGTGAAATAGAGATAGGCGTTGTCCGCGATCTCTGGGACGATTACAGCTTTGCCGCAACACTTGATCAGGCGTTGCTGCTCTCTCTTGAAGACGAATCGCGCTGGGCAATCAACAGCGGGCTGACCGAAGCCAGGAAGATTCCCAATTATCTCGGCTATATTTACCTTGACGGACTCAAATCGGTCAAACCTCAGGCGGTAAGCATTTTAAAGTAAGGGCGAGGCTGACCCATGCGGATTAAAGAAAGACTCCAGATAAATATTGCGATAACGTTGCTGACGTTTTTTGCCGTATGCCTCATGCTTTTGCTGTCGCTGTATTATGTCAAAAAGGCGATCAATGCTTCGGATCTCGCCAATGCCATGATAAGCAATGCATTTGAAAGGGTTACGTTCAGAACCGATTATCTGCGAACCAACAGCGAGAGGGCGAAAATACAATGGTTTGAAAAGTTTGCAGAGATCAAGAGACTTGATCAGTCGGCAAAAGTGAAGTTCCGGAGTGTCGAAGACAGAAAAACCATAGCTGAGATGGCCATAGTTCATGAGTCGATCGGGAAAAATTTCTCGGCTCTGGTGGAGAACATGAAAAAGAAAGAGGAGAACACCGACTCCGCGGCTCTCTTCCAGGCGATAGAAAGCAGACTGCACAGCCAGTTGAACATAAAGCTGTACGAGGAGGTTCTGCTCGGGCAAAAGTTGCGCACGTCTGCAAGGGCGCACTTGTTTTTCGTCCTCAGTCTGGCGGCTGGGGGGATCCTCGCCACGCTCCTGCTTATATTCGTGGTGGTGCTGATCAATTCACAGACGCTGACCCGGGTGATCATGGCTCGCATCGATCGCCTGCGCCACGGCACGGCGGTTATCGGCGGCGGAGATCTGAAGCACAGGATCGAAATCGCAGGGGATGACGAATTCGCCGAGCTTTCCGGGGCGTTCAACGAGATGACCGATAAGCTGTCCGGCACCTACCATGATCTTGAAAACGAGATCAAGGAGCGCAAGCGGTTCGAGGCAGCGCTGATAGAGGCGCACGACCAGCTGGAAAAACAGGTCGAGGCGCGGACCAGGGAACTGGGCGAGAAGGAAGTGCTGTTGAAAGAGGTCCATCACCGGGTAAAGAACAACCTGCAGGTCATCTCCAGCCTGGTCAGCCTGCAGGCGGACGGGTCGGAGGACGAGGCGGTGCGCGAGACGCTGCGGGATGTGATCTACCGGGTCCGGTCGATGGCATTGGTGCACGAGAAAATCTACCAGTCCGCCG
>Ga0154407_1137_pt1 | contig 11246 bp, 10 predicted proteins | sample RifGroB2_FD_115911 | JGI IMG/M metagenome (GOLD analysis project Ga0154407, IMG submission 115911) | Desulfobacterales bacterium GWB2_56_26
AATTACTATTCATACGACATAGCAATCATATACACTCGGACAGCAAAAAGCACAACTCGTTCCTCGCTCTGCTTTTTGCTGCCGGTGATGTGAGGCGTTATGTTTAAATGAGGAGTATATGAAGAATAAACAAAATAAAGCTTCCATAGTCTTCGATTTGTTGAGCAATGTAATTTCATTTGATGATACTACAACAATGCAAAAAGCATGGAGTCAGTCACTAGATTGCGAATTAGGAGATTTACAACAAGTTTCTTCAGCACCAACAACGTTAATTAAGCTTCTTAAGGAAATAGAAGTTGATTTGGAGAAGGTTGGGCATATACGAGACTTGAATGAAAGAAAGATGGGGTCGAATCTTTAATCGTGACAATCGATCGCCGTGCAGCTTTTATAGACCGCACCATTTGCCGCATATCTACCACGTGGCTTAATCTCGATCCCTTGCTACCGAAAAATAGTTTTACATGCCCGGATACAACCGCGGAAACCACCGTTCGACGGCGTCGATCGGGAAAGCGAGCACCAGCGGGCTGCGCGGGCTTCGGGATTTCAGATACCCTTGTCTCAGCAACTCGGCTACGACATTCCGGGCCATACGCTCGCCGTAACCGGTGATCATTCCGGCTTGCCCTCGGGCCACCTCTCCCGCCAGGAGAGCCTCTCGCAGCAAGGGGAAAGTACCTCGGGGAAGACGTCGCGCCTCTATTTCCTCCTCTACATGCAGACGCATTCGCCGCAGAAGGTCATCCGGATCGAGCAGTGCGTCCATGAATTCCACTTGGTCGATGCACGTAACCAGGAAAAACTCACAAAAATCCACCAACGCCCGAGCAGACAGTGCCCCCCGCCCATCCAGATCACCACGTCTTGGCCCGTCGGCTGCCATGAGCAGCAATTTATACCGTTGAACGTTTCGAGCAAGTCCCCGCGCCACCGACCAAAGACTGCTGCCAATCCCGTTGCGAAGCAGCGAGGCGTGTGACATCAGGCGGGCGACGCGTCCGTTTCCATCGTAAAATGGGTGTATCCAGAGTAATCGGTGATGGGCCGCACCCAAGGCCGTAATCCGCCGGACCCGCGATAAGCCGCCGCTGCCGTAGGCCTGGGAAAAACGCTCAAGAAAACCAGGCAGTGTATCGGCATCCGGAGGAATATGCTTGCCGACCTGGACCCATCCTTTCCGCAGTTCACCAGGAACAACACGCAACCTCTCGCCGGTATCCGGATTTTCCACCCAAAGCAGCTCTTCCGGCAGACGCCTGCAAAACTCACGATGCAGCCAGGTGAGGTAATCCAAGCTCGTCGTTTCGGCCTGCAAATCCTCGCCATGGTCTATGAGACGCTGTATTTCTATATGGGCAACGGCTTCGAGTTGCAGAGCCCGTTTTTTCGGATCCTTCGAGTAATCGGCGTAAGCCAGGGCTCGGTCAATATCCCGCGGATGAGTGTCGTGTCCCTCGATAAGATTGGAGTAATAACAGTTCATCGACCGTACAAGATCACCTATCTCCTGCAATACAGCCGGCCGCAACTTGCTTGCCAGACCGCTGGCTTTGGCGGCCAGTTCGATGGCAAGATCTTCCAGCCTGCCTACTCCATCAGGTGGCAGCATCGGTTCCATCGAGCTGAGGTTTTTAGTGGTGACCATAAATCCTATTATAATTATGCCGGATTGTTTTTTGACAACTACCACTATATATCAATATCTTATGAAAGAGAATAGATTATATAATGCCGGATCTGTTGCCGGTTCAAAAAGCGTTCAAACCACCTCCAGCACGTAACTCGACCTCATTACATCCTTGTCACGTGCCCAAGGCGTGTTTTCGTAGTCCGCCGATACAACCTGGAATTGGCCACAGACCGGCTCAAGACCATATCGTGCCATTTTGCCGCCATGGGTGGCAAGTTGGCAGACGCTCCCTTTTAAAGTGCGGATATATGCGGTATATGGGTTAGTCAATACTACGTTATCTCAATCTCAACTGGAGGCAACATGTCTGAATTTGTCACATTTATCTGTCCACATTGCAATTCCCGCAAGACAATAAAAAAAGATTTGTTGCCGAAAAACGCTGTCAGAGCTGTGTGTGCTGCCTGTAGACAGTCTTTTCCACTCACCCAGGATGCCCCTCCATCAGCGCCCCCAACCACTGCCGAAGAGCAGAGTTTTCAAGCTACACCTCCAAAACTTCCTCCGGAAAGAAAAGAACATCACCCCCCACCCCGCATTGGCGTCATTCCGGTGCGACCAGGGTCGGACACCAGCAAAACCTTAAGGTTCATGTTTACCGGAACGGCTGGAGAATATTTCGGCATCTGGATTGTCAATACCCTTCTGAAAATTGTTACAGTCGGTATTTATTCGGCCTGGGCCAAGGTGCGTATGCGCCGTTTCTTTTATGGCAGCACTACCCTGGAAGGACAAACCTTCGAATATCTCGCCGATCCCATTACCCTTTTTAAGGGCTGGCTTATCGCCGTCTGTTTCTTTATTCTCTATATTGTTGCGTCGAAATTTAGCCCTGCCCTGAGTACTGCAGTCGGCATCGTCATATTCCTTGCATTTCCCTGGCTCCTTGTGCGTTCCCGAATGTTCAATGCGAGAAATTCATCGCATCGCAACATCCGTTTCGGGTTTCAACCGGATTACGGCCAGGCCTATCTTGTTTATGTGGGACTGCCGATATTATCGGTCCTCAGTCTCGGCATACTCTTCCCTTACATGCTATACCGCCAAAAAAAATTCGTGATCGAGAAGCACTTATACGGTTCAACGCCATTTAGCTTCACGGCAACATGCAAGGAATTCTATGTTATCGGACTCAAGGTTCTCATGGCTTTTTTCCTTGTTGCCGTCATGTTTATTATTCTTGGCATTGTCATCGCCGGCGCGCTCCTCTGGTTTAGCGGAGGACTTTCCACCCTTTCTTCTTCAACCGACCTTCAAACCACTAAGACCGTCATAACAACCGCAATAATGTTTATTTCTCCGCTAGCCTATTTGATGGTCATAGTGTACGCACAAACCACTTTGGCAAATCTTTGCTGGAACGGTACAAACTTCAACGGCAATCAATTTATCAGTAAACTGCGCACCGGCAAGATGTCCTATCTGTTTATTACTAATATTCTGGCGATACTGTTCAGCCTGGGCCTTTTGATGCCGTGGGCAACCGTGCGGATGCTCAGATACAGGTTTGAAACACTCACCGTGACAAGCAATGGCAGTATTGACAGTATCATCGCAGCTGCCGACAACAAGAAGGCCATCAGTGCAACCGGCGAGGAAATTGGTGATATCTTTGATTTGCCGGTAGAGCTCGGGCTTTAGCCACTAAAAAAATCATTCTGCCTCAGGGACTTTGTATGAGCTATGTAACAGCGGGATATTTTGATGGCGTAACCTCTGCCCGACACGAAGTGCAGCTCTTCCTTGAAAAGAACACCTTGCGAATTCATGGCGACGATATTTCCCTGTCGTATCCACTCTCCACCGTTAAGGTGTCGGGTAGTGTCGGATCGGTAATTCGCACAATCAAACTACCCGATGACGGTGTCTGTGAGGTAACTGATGCCGACTTCATCGCTGATCTGGAAAAGGAGAGCAACAGGCCGGTACGCGAACGATGGATACATCTGTGGGAAAAAAGTCCGTCTCTTATATTTGCCGGCCTGGTGCTGCTTGGCGTGGTGGTTGCAATATTTCTCCGCTATGGTGTGCCGTTCATGGCATATCATGTCGCCTTTGCTGTACCTCAAGACGTTGAGGCAACCATAGGCCGCGACGCTTTGACAACACTGGACAAAATCATCTTCAAACCGTCAACCATCGAAGAGGAACGGCGCAAAAAATTGGTTATGTTGTTCGAGAGGGTAACCGGATTTTCCGGCGAAGGTCGCTTGGAATTGCGCTCCTGCCCGGCCATGGGAGCAAATGCTATTGCTCTGCCATCCGGGATTGTTGTCATGACGGACGGCATGGTCGAGCTGGCAGAAAATGACGACGAACTTGCGGCTGTACTGGCACATGAAATCGGCCATGCAAGGCTCCGTCACGGTCTGCGACATGTGCTGCAGAATTCGGTATCTGTTCTTATCATATCAACCCTCACGGGCGATCTTCTCTCGATCGCATCATTTTCGGCGGCACTGCCCACAGCTCTGGTAAATGCATCGTTTTCCCGCGCCTTTGAAAGAGAGGCCGACGATGCGGCAAAAGTCTGGATGCAGACCGCCGGTGTTGAGCCAAAACGATTTGCGGAAATCCTGGCACGCATGGAGGCGCAGAATAACACACTGAGAGGCGCCCCAGACACTGACCGGAAGTTTGGAAATTATTTATCAAGCCACCCGGATACCAAGGAAAGGATTAGAAGAATCCTGCAGTAGCCTGCTGCCGCCGATGCTGTCTGTGGTGTCAAATCTTTAATCTTGACATCATAATAACTGCCTTCATCCAGCCAAACGAGAACATGGGTGTCGAGAAGCAGCATTATTCGGCATCCCAGGGAAGATCCAGCGGCTCAATCAGATCGTCCTTACTCTCCACAATCCCTTTATGCAGGCCAAAAAGGGTTTTTGGAACGTTGCGATAGGGCTTCAAGATGGATACAGGTTTACCGTGTTTCGTTATCACGAGTTCTTCTCCGGTTTCATTCACCCTGTCCATAAAATGCAAGCATTTTGCCTTGAAAACTGACGCCTTAACTGTCTGCATGGTTCCTCCCTTTTTGCAAAAGATGTGAAAGAACCATAGTCAGCACCATGAAAGAGAAGGACCTCCATGATAGGCGGCGGAAAGCCGAGCGATGAAGAAGAGGAGGCGATTTGATCGTAAAGGTACCGGGTCATTCAGCTTCCGTGATGCGGATATCATCGATCCACGCCTCGCCGACGTCTTCACTGATGATCCTGAATTCCGCAGTGGAGGAAGGGAGCTTGAAGGTCCCCTCGAATTTCCGCCAGTCAAAACTGCCGGCGGGTAAATGGATGGGGCGGATCGTCCATGCGGGATCGACGCTGATGTTAATGGCGCCGCCTGAAGCAAGTCCTTTGCCTTTGGCATAGAGAGTAATGCGGTATTCCTTGCCCGGCTGGATGATAATCTGCTGCACGGTGGTTCCGAAGGCATGCGGCCCACGGGGCGTCGGGTTGCTGATGTAGAGGGCTGCATTGCCGTCGCGTCCGGATCCTTTCTGGGCCAAGGCGTTCGACCGGCAGTTCCCGCTATTCCACCAAACCCCTTTGTCGCCGTACTGTCCTTTCCCCCATAAACGGAGTCCGGCTTCGAAGTCGCCGTTTCGCAAGAGATTGTAATCGGTTTTTTTCTTGGGGGGCTGTGCCGGGGGAGCGCTTGGCGCAGCCAAAACCGGCGCCGGAGCGGAAGCCGGTGGCGCGTTTTGGATATTTGCCGGTGGAGGTTCGGGGGCTGCAACTTTTTTGTTCCGTTCCTTGCGGAGATGTGCCGTTGCGGCGCTTGGCCCAGCCACAGGCGGCTGCGGGGAAGTGCTCCGACTGGCCAGAGCTCCCGCTTCCGCTTGATCGGGGGCCGGCCGTTCAGCGGGAGCACCCCTCGGCGGCTTACGCCCCGCTTTGACTTCGGCAGCTTGTACGCTTTTTACCATCTGGCCGTACTCAATACCCTCGCCATCTTCAGAGAGAATGTCACCGATGGCGACATTCCTGTCCAGCGTGGTTATTCGAATTTTGCCGGTCTGAATCTTCTCCACATTGAGGACCTCACCGGTCTTCGGGTGCTTGATAATTTCCCCCTCCTTGTACACGACAAATTCGGTGCCGACAGCCAGTCCAGATATCATGCCGAGATCTATTGTTGCGGTTTTATTGTCTTTTTTAACAATATACCCGTTCAGGGGGAAATTTTGCATGATCTTGGCAGTGAGCTGTTTCACCAGGTCGCGATAATCTTTATCGGTATCGGTACTGATATCTTCCGCAGCGATGATCGACCCGCTCTGGACACTGATAATTCGGGCGTTGATATCGATGGAGTTCCTCAGCTTGAGGATCGATCCGGTGATGATGACATCAACCCCGAGAAGTTTGCCAAGTTGGCTGGCGGTGCTCTCATCGACCAGGCCGGTCGTGGTAAGGTTCTGTTCGGCGATTATTTTTTGCAGCATGGCCCGTTCCACCACTTCGAAACGGCCGCTTTTGACGATGCTGGTGATGAACCATTCGGAGAGAATGGTCCCGATGCCTTCCGGCTCCAATTTTTCCCCGATCATCGCAAAGTCGAGCACGGCAATTTTGGTACGCTGAAAGTCGGCCAGAACAGGAGTCGCAAAGATACTGGCAATGATTAACAACACTGCGAAGCTATTGATGGTTTGCAGTATCAATTTAGTGGATTTCATTATCGGTCCCGAAGGAAAAGGTACATTGGTGACAAGCAATTGTTCTGACCGCAGTGGCGGAGAGTGTTCATTCTTCTTTGTAACACATGCCCCTATCCCTGCACCTGGGCCAGAACCACGGTGATGTTGTCCCTGCCGCCGGCATCGTTGGCCATGTTGACGAGCATCCCGGTCTTGAAGTCGAGGGGGGCGTCGAAGGCGAGCACCGACCGGATGGCCTCGTCCTCCATCATGCCGTGCAGGCCGTCGCTGCATAAGAGGAAGATGTCGCCCTGGCGCAGGTCGCCCTGCAGGAGGTCGATCGCCAACTCTTCCGCGCTGCCCACCGCCTGCAGCAGGATGTTGCGGAATCGGCTGTGTCGTGCCTCCTGGCGGCTGAGCAGCCCCTGGTCGATCTGGTTTTCCACCATGGAATGGTCCTTGGTGAGCTGACGGAAGCTGCCGTGGCGCAGCAGATAGGTGCGGCTGTCGCCGACATGGCCCAGGACGAACCGGCTGCCGCAGAAACAGAGGAGTTCGCCGGTACAGCCCATGCCGGTAAAGGAAGGGTAAGCCTGGGCATGGGCGAGGATTCGGGCATGGGCCAGATCGAAGGCCGACTGCACCCGCAAGACCCCCGCGCTTTCGCTTATCTCGGCAGGATCGCGGAAAATTTCCCCGACCGCCGCGGCGAACATGCTGCTTGCAAGTTCGCCGCCGGCCTGGCCGCCCATGCCATCGGCCACCAGGCAGTAATGTCCGTCTGCACTGGCGATGCCGACATCCTCATTGCGGTAGCGTTGCAGGCCCTTGTCCGTTTTGCTGCAGACCGATAGTCGCATGCTCTTTCCTGTCTTTTCGCGGGCTGCGGCGCCCGGGGGGGAAGGATCTCGTTTGCCGGTTATTGCCCAATCGGCCGGCGTATGGCCATCGCATACATCAACTGCCGAATTTCGCAGGAAAATTCTTCACTAAAAGATGCCCATCGAAAAACAACATAATTGTGCTATTATAGTCGGCGAAGCATTTGGATGCGAGGAAAGAAAGGCAGATTGCCATCTTCTGTGGAATTGGATATGACCGGCGACACGTTTCAGCAACTCGGCAACAAATACACGCTGCAGAGTCTCATCGGCGTGGGCGGAATGGCCGAGGTATACAAGGCCAAGCTGTCGGGGGCGGAAGGCTTTGAGAAACTCATCGTCATCAAGAGACTCTTTCCGCAATTTGCCAAGGATCCGGAAATTGTCGGGCATTTCATCGCCGAGGCCAAGCTCGCCGCCCTGCTCCAGCACGAAAACATTACCCAGGTCTACGATTTCGGCGAACTGGACGGCAACTATTTCATCGCCATGGAGTACCTCGCCGGCCGGGACCTGCACAGCATCATCCAGCGCGCCAGGGAGATGAACCTCCCGTTGGGTCTCGCCCAGGCCTTGTTCGTCACCGCCCGGGTCTGCGAAGCCATGGCGTATGCGCATGACCTGAAGGACCACCGGCAGCAGCCGCTCCACCTCATTCACCGCGATCTCAGTCCGCACAATGTGTTCATCACCTGGGAAGGGCGGGTCAAGATCATCGATTTCGGTATCGCCAGGGCGGACATCTTCGATAACAAGACCAAGGTGGGAATGACAAAGGGCAAGATCTCCTACATGTCGCCGGAGCAGCTCAGCGCCGAGAAGGTTGACCATCGTTCGGACATCTTCGCCATCGGCATCCTGCTGTACGAAATGCTCAGCGGTCGACGGATGTATAGCGGAGAAACGGCAACGCTGATCCGCAAATGCATGGCGGTGGAATATGAGCGGCTGGAGTCGGTGCGGCCCGGCCTGCCCCAGGCGGTCTATGCCATTCTCGACCGAGCGCTGGCCAGTGAAGTAACTTGCCGCTACCAGCGGTGTGCCGATATGCAGGAAGAGATCGAGGAGGCGCTTTTCAGTATCGAACGGCGACCCAGCGCCAATCTCATGGGGACTTTCATGCGCCTGCTGTTTGCCGACCAGATGGAAGAGAGGCCAACGGCATCGGGCGATGCCGACCAGGCCACGGTGCTGCTGCAGGTGGCGGAGGATTCTTCGCCACCTGCGCCGGAGATCGGTGAAAACGTCGGCGCAGGCGAACAGACCCCAAAGGGCACTGCGCAGACAGTCGACCCGACCGCCAAGACATCACCTTCCGCTGCCGTTCTTTCGTCGGTCCGGTTCGGCGGCATAAAGATCTGGGGCACTGTCGGTATGGTAGTTGCCGCTGCCGCCCTTTTCCTTGCCTGGCCGCATACGTCAGAAAAACTGAAAGATCCCCTTCCCGCATCCACCCCGGTTGCCGCCGAGCAGCCTCGGGATGGACTTTCGCCGGAGTTGGTCGAGCAGCCCTCCCAACCGGTATCGCCTCTGCCACCGATCGAACCGCCGCCCGAGCCTCCCGAGCCGGAAGGGCCACCGGATGAAATCGCGGTTCTGCTCGACCAGGCGGGCGAACTTCTCGGCAAAAAGCCGATTACCGTCGCCGACCTCGACCAGGCTCAGGACTTCTATTACCAGGTGCAGGAGAAGGAACCGGACAACTGGGAGGCCGGCGCCGGTATCACCCGCATCGGCGAATACCGGCGGCTGGTGACCGAGGAGGCGATGAAGGGCGGCAATTTTCCGAAGACGACTGAGAAGAACGCGAAGGGCATGTTCAGCGCTCCCAAGGACGATCGCTTTCTCTCCTTGCAGGGGGTGGTCGGCGGGAAGCGGCAGAAGACAGTCAGGGAATTGCTTGCCAGGGCGGAGCAGGCAGTGGCAGCCGATAGGTTGACCACTCCGAAAGGAAATAATGCGTATCAGCTCTACCGCGAGGTTCTTGCCTTGGAGCCGCAGAATGTTGCCGCTCACCAGGGGCTGGCGGCAATTGCCGAACGCTATGCCGACATGGCGGATGCGGCTTTCAGGGAGATGCGCCTGCCCACCGCCAACAAATTTTGCCGCCAGGGACTGGCGATTGATCCGCAGAATCCGCGGCTGCGGCAATTGCAGCGGGACTTGGGGAAAAGCAAGCCGGCGATGTTTCTCAAAAGCATTGAGAGATCCTTCAATGCTCCCCCAGAGCCGGGTGACAACAGGAAGATGTCGGGCAATAACGAATCAGCCAAATAGTTGGGGGTCAAATCTTTAATTTTGACACAAGCTACAATCCCCTTGCCGAGCCCTTTCTGTAGCGCGTCCACCGCTGCAATGTGCCGGAGCCACTAAGTAGGCTTAAACCAGAAGAACCAGAAAATTTCCTCCCCGAGTTCTTTCCCGATAATATATTCAACCATTCGGTTGACAATAGATGGCCCTTGATTATATTCAACTGTATGGTTGAGCATGAGAACGACAAAATCCTAACGGAAATACTCAAAGCTGTGAGTGATACAACACGTCGCTCTCTCTTAACGCAACTCTGCCAGCAAGGCACCAGTCGTGTCACAGACCTCGCCAACCATTATGATATGTCATTGAACGCCATATCCAAGCACATAAAAGTGTTGGAAAAAGCTGGAATCGTGACACGGAAGACCATCGGCAGAACCCATTGGATTGAACCAAAAATAGATCGAGTGAGATTGGTCGAAAATTGGTTCAAGGAACTAAAATCGATCTGGGAATTACGCCTGGAAATACTCGATGAAATAATGAAAGACGGAGGTACTGAAATGGTTGAGCTTACCGTAAATATAGACAAAGTTATCAATGCATCCATCGACAAGGTATTCGATGCGTGGTTGAATCCAAAAATGTTGTCAAAATTTATGAGGGGAATGCCCGATATGCCGGAGACTGATGTAGAAATCGATGCACGCGAAGGAGGTAACTTCACGTTCATCATGCATCTTGGTGATGAAACAATACCGCACACAGGCAAGTTTTTAGAAATCAGTCGCCCTGACAAGCTGGTTTTCACCTGGGCATCTCGCTACTCAGTTGTTGATAACAGCACGGTGACTTTAAATTTCACTAAGATAGATGATAATACATCAAAGATTTCGCTGTCTCATGTGAAGTTCATCGATGAAGAAGCGCGCTCGGGACATGAGGGCGGCTGGAGATGCGTATTGGATAACCTGAATGAAGTCATGAAGTAACCCGGAAATTCCAATTGACCCTCCAAGTTACACATGGAAACCGGGTTTACTGATTGCCACAAGCTGCCTGAGCAAACCAGGAAGCTTGTGGCGGCGGGTTGTCGTTGCCTCGGCCGGTGTTCCCTTAGTCTGAAAACCTCACCATTGTAACACTCTCTGCAAGACCCGGTCTTAGCCAGCCATGCGACACTGCACCTCTTCAAGCGAGACATTCTCGATCCGGGTCGCCAGGTGCCAGATGTTGCCGAACCGGTCATGCACCGTGGCGGTGCGGTCGCCCCAGAATTGGTCGGTGGGGGCCACGGTTGAGCTGGCGCCGGCGGTAAGAGCCTGCTGATACACACCATCCACATCCCCCAGATAGAGATAAAAGGTGCCTGCCATGGGGCGGCAGTCGCCTGCGGGTTCGCCCAACATGATCACCGAATCGCCGATGATCACTTCAGCATGGCCGATGGTGCCGTCGGCATGGCTGAAACGTTCCTTTTCCCGGGCGGAGAAGGCCGCTTTGAGAAACTCGATGAACTCCCCGGCGCCGGTGACGGTAAGATAGGGGGTAACGGTGTGGTAGCCTGTCGGAATTGCGTTGCTTTTCATTTTCGATACTCCTGATGGGTTGTAGTTGAAAGCACTTTTGCCTCTTGTGCTCCCATCATACCGGAGATCGATGTCAGATCCTGTCAGGAGTGATATGCACCCGACATACCGCTCGGCCGCTACGCCGGCTAACCGCTATCGCGCACCCCGACGACATGTTGGATATAGTGGGCAAG
>Ga0154407_1091_pt1 | contig 11232 bp, 9 predicted proteins | sample RifGroB2_FD_115911 | JGI IMG/M metagenome (GOLD analysis project Ga0154407, IMG submission 115911) | Desulfobacterales bacterium GWB2_56_26
CTCCTGGCGGATTTCGGTGTAGACGACCGGATAGGGCTTGTCCCGGCCGACAAGGTAAAGATCGGCGGCTTTCGAGCCATCCACCACGCCTCTGGCGATACCCGCGGTGGCATTTATCCGCAGGAGGCCGTTGTCTTCCGGACCGGGGTCCCGGCTGTAGACGACTCCGCTGACCAGGGCGTCGACCATGACCATGCAGCCGACGCACATTTCGATGTCTTCATGCCGGTAGCCTCGCTGACGGCGGTAAGCGATGGCCCTCGCCCCATATTTACTGGCGATGACCTCTTTATAGGCGGCGACCAGGGTCTTCCGCTCGACATCCAGCACCGAGTTGTAGAGGCCGGCAAAGGAGACGGTGCCGCTGTCCTCGCCCAGGGCGCTTGAGCGCATCGACACCAGGCACCCCGGGTAAGAGGCCTTCTCCAGCCGGGTATAGTGCACCTGCAGCAATTCCTCCAGATCGGTCGGCAGCGGCAGATTGTTGATCATGGTCTTGATGCCGAGACATCCCTTGTAGAGAGCGTCGAGATCGTCAGGGTCCAAAACCTGTAGCCGCCGATTGATTTCGGCGATATGTTCGGCGGTCAGAAAACTCTCTGTGGCCGTCGCCGTCAGCACAAATCCCGGCGGGATCACCACCCCCGGCAGCCGGGTCAGCTCGCCCAGGTTTGCCATCTTGTCGCCGATAAGCAGACGGTGTTTGAGACTTACCTCCGTAAGGCTCATAATGAGCGGCCCCTGCCGGGGCACGGGTTTTCTTTCGACGATCTGTTCCAGGCCGGAACCGATCGAATCGAAGATCCTCTCCAACTCGCCGTAGCGGCCGGGCGACATGGCGAGGAGACTGCGGACCATCTTGTAGACGTTGACCAGAATGGTGGTGATTTTCGACCGGATGACGGCCATCCGGTACGACTCCCCGCCGTAATAGATCTTCTCCAGATCGGCCATGGCCTGCAGGGCGTTGTTGTTGGCGGTGAGCAGGCTGCGGAAATGCGAATATCTCTTCCTGAAGCCATCGCAGAATTCTTCGTAACTCAACTCAGGCGGAGGCGCGGGAAAAAGGCTTTCTTTGAGGTAGGAAAATATTCTCAGCATACCTGGTCGTCCTTCGGGATCTGACCCGGCCGGATTCATTTCCGACCGGGTCGGTCCCGTTAAAACATCAATGGCCTATCTTATACCCCAACCCTTCAAAAACAAACATCAGGCCGAACCCGTACCAGAGAGTATAGATCACATAGAAAGCAAGGGACGCCAGTACCAGCACGATATTCGCCTTCCAGTTCTCTATATTCACGCCATAGTAGTTAAAAGCAGGTTCGAGCGCCTTTTTCTTAATATTTTCAAAAAGCTTTGCCCCATCAAAACGTTTTTCGGCAGTGAGATACTTGCTGATTTTGGAACACGCCGTCCACCAGTTGAAGATAACTCTTTTTTCATCATAACCATATTTATCAACCAATGGCTTACCGTTGTTATTGAACAACATGTCGGCATCTTCCAGAGCTGTTTTCATTATCTGGCCGACATTTCCCTTGATGTTCAATTCCACACCTGCGACGTCGACCTGCGCTCCGCTTGCGGCAAACAACTTGGCGATTTCCGCCGCCTCCTTCTCATTGGCCAGTTTTATTTTTGTCTCGAGTGCCTTGTCGGCAAATTTCTCACTCTCTACCAATGATTGGGGAATGAAGTAAGACGAACCCTTCGAGATCATATTGAAGAGATTGTCCATATAATCAAGCCCATTCATTTTGCCGGGAAACACCGGACTGAAGATGATCCCCAGAAGTGCAAAAAAGGAGACCACCATGAAAATTCCACGAACTTTCAATTTGCTTTGCATGCTCATATTAATCACCCTCCGATTTTAGAATCTTTTAAAATTGGCGAAGCAGATGGAGCAAAATCGGGTACATGCTCCGACTTCAGCTCCTTCAGGTTGGCAAAAAAGACCCAAAATACCCAGAGAGCAAATGCGCCGATTACCAGGAAGAACAGGCTGTTGCCGATCAGATCGAGCATCGCCCCGGTCTCCTTCGATATCTGAATATACTCCATGCTTTTCAGTTTTCCCGGCATGGCGAAGAACCGATTGATGAAACCGGCCGTTACGGCCAGGGCGAAAAAGCCGCGAATCTGCACACCCGGCACGACCTTAGTAACGAGTGAACCAACCTGCACACCGATCAGGGAGCCGAGCAGCATGCCCATGGCCAGGGTATAGAAGACGAAGCCGTAAATGGCGTACTGACTGATCGAGGTGTAGCCGGCGGTAAAGACGATCTGGAAAATGTCTGTACCGACCGTGGTCATCGAGGATACACCGAGACCATAGACGAAGATCGGGAAGGTCAGGAAGCCACCGCCGACCCCCATGATCGCGGCTGCGGCACCGACCAGGAGACCGCTCATCCAGAGGAAGACCGCAGACAGCCTACGGCCGCCGGGAGTTACTCCCTGGTCAAAGGTCAGCATCGGGGGGATATTCATGGCCTGCAATTTTTTTCCGAGCGGCGGAACATCCTCGGCCCGGCCCGCTTTCTTATTGCTCACTGATTCGCCTCGCCGTGCCTTGAAGTAATCGGTCAGGGCATAGAAAGAGAGAAAACCGAGAATGAAGACATAGACCACGGTAATGAACAGGTCGCTCAGCACCGGATTGAGGTCGTAGAGATACCTGTTCAACATCCCGCCCAGGGTGGCACCGACCAGCGACCCGATAAGAAAATGCACCGCCAGGCCGATTGAGATATTTCCCATCTTACGATGGAGGACACTCCCCATGATCGCCTTGGCGAAGATGTGGAACAGGTCGGTCCCGACCGCAAGTATTCCCTTGACGCCTGCACTCATCAGCGCCGGAGCAATGATGAAGCCGCCGCCTGCCCCGATACACCCGGTGATGAGACCTGCACAGAGACCGACAAAGACGGAAGCGAAAAAAATAAGGTTGGTATAATGTGACGGCATGTAGGCTGACTTGCCGCCGAGCACATTCGGCAGACCGCCGCCGTCCCCGGCGGCTATGGCAATGCCGCCGAGGAGGACCGGCAGGAGCATGAGAATCAGAATGTTTCTCCGCTTCCGGTTGCTCAGGATATTGTTTGACATCTCCAGATCCCAGCGTGCATAGGCCTGGGAGCCCTGCAGCATCAACTGGTAAAAATCCCTGAAATAGCTCATACGTGCACCCCTTTAAAAAGTTATAGTTATGTAGAGGGCGAAAGATTTTTCGCCCCTACTAGCTTGGCATGGCCATGTGTTTCTTCATCTGGGCCGCCTCGATTTTTTCCTGATGGAGCCGTTTTTTGTCATAGGCATCGGCCAGTTTTTCCAAGAGCGGCTCGAGCTCGATCGGTTTCATCAGATAGTCGAAGGCACCCAGTTTCATCCCTTCGATCCCCGAATCGACCGAAGCATGGCCGGTCAGCAGGAGGACCTCGACCAGTGGCTTCAGATTGCGGATGTGCCGCAGGGTCTCGATGCCGTCCATATCCGGCATCTTGACATCAAGCAGCACCACATCGGTACGATTGTGTTCCAGGATCTCCAGCGCCTTCCTGCCACCTGCTGCGCCCTCTACATGCAGGCCTCTTTTGGCCAGCCTTTTCATGATAACCTCTCGGAATTCATCCTCATCATCGACTACCAGCACATTAAATTCTCTCATGGCGTTACTCCTTTTTGATTGTAGTAATAAAAATCGATCGGCCGCATGCCCCTGACGTTCACTCCTGCTTGTAATGCACCACCGGCAGGGTGATCCGAAAGAGAGCGCCTCCGTCCTTCCTGTTTTCCACGGAAATCGAACCGCCCAATTTCTTGACGATGTCGTAGCTGATATAGAGTCCCAACCCGGTCCCCTTGTCGGGGTCTTTGGTGGTAAAAAACGGCTCGAAAATCTGCTTGAGATGCTGCGGCGCAATACCCGGACCATTGTCGCAACACTCGACCACCAGCTTGCCATCGGCATTTTTGCGCGTTGCGATCTCGATGACGCCTTTGGCGCCCACCGCATCGAGCGCATTGTTGATGAGGTTGAGAAACACCTGCTGCAGCTGCGGCCCGTCGGTCATGGTCGTGGGCAAATCGGCGGCCAGATTCCTGACAATGGTGATGCTGTTGTTCTCCGCCTCGCGCTCGACGAAGGAGAGGGTCTCGTTGAGCAGATCGTTGATCTGCACCTGATCCTTCTGCGCTGTGATCTTTTTCGAGAAACCGAGCAAACGATGGGTAATGGTGCCGGCCCGCTTGACGTGATAGCGGATTTTGTCCACCGAATTCTGGTATTCCGCCATGTTCTTCACGGCTGCCGGATCTTCTTCCGGCAGCAGCTCGCTGATCCAACCCGCCTGATTGGTGATCATCTGCAGCGGGTTGTTGATTTCATGGGCGATTCCCGCCGCCAGGCGACCGATGGTCGCCATCTTCTCCACGTGGGCGAACTGCAGGCTGTGGGCGGCATGCTCCTTATCCGCCCGTTCCAAATGATGGGCAAGTGCCACACTGATCGCCACCGCTGCGGCCAATGAGATGATGATGATGGTGACGACGACGATAAAAATGCGGTTTCTGAGGGTAAGATAATATCCCAGCGAGTCGGCAATATTCGCCTTCAGCACCAGCACCCACTGACCGTTGCCGATCCAGCGTGTTTTATAGATAAAGGAATCGGTCACCACGGCCTGGGCTCTGCTGTCGAAGGAAATGTGTTCCCGGTCGATTTCGCTGAGCTCGATTTCACCCAACAGACTCGGCGTCTGGAGCTGCCCCCCCCGGTTAATGATGAAGGCATCGCTGTGTGGGCCAAGCTGGGCGGAATGGAGCAGCGAGTTGAAAATGCTCGAGTTGATGGTCGCCCGCAGCACAAAGGTTCTGAGCGAGTCGGTTACCGCCACGACAAAATGGGGAACATTGCGATATCCGGTGAAGACATCGCTGACATGCACGCCGCTTATCAGCGTCTCTTTAAACCACGGCGCGTCGCCATAGGTTTTATCTTTGACCAGGCTGCGATAGGGGCCGACATAACCGTGCTGGGTACCCGCGGAGTCGATCACCTGCAGGTCGACGATATCCCCTTTCGGCCCCATGGCCAGATACAGCTTATCGAGATTTTCCTGATTGAAAAAAAAGTCCTGGGGATAAAAGGAGACCATCATGCTGAGCAGGGATATCTTTTCGTTCAGAAAGACCGAGATGACGTCGCTGCGGTGTTCGATGGTGCTGGCGGCGAGTTCTTTCAGCTTGACGACATTCGTACCCTCGACCGCATCTTTCATGATCCAGGCGAAACTGACGATGGGCACAATGCTCAGACAGAAAAAAGCGATCAGCAGCCTTCTGGTTAATGCCGAATAATATTTTTTCTGTCGTTCCATGATTATGCCTCGCTTACCCGGTGAAAAATGAACTCAGTTCGGCGGTCAATTGGTCGAGCGGCATGTTCTCGGTGACGATCCGGTCCGCCGCAATTGCCAGCAAACCGTTATCGGCGGCGAGCTTGGTCGCCCGGTCGACAAAGAGAATGGTCTTCAGGTTCGGCATGCCGGCCAGGAGATCGCAGGTTGCGGCCAGATCCTTGTTGAACGAGCGCTGAAAAACGACCACCACATCGGGTGCGAAGGTGAGGAGGGTCAAATGAGCCTGCCTTCCGAGCGTGGCGCTTTCCGCCAGCACCAGATTGCGATTATGGGCGAACAGCTTACAAAGATGATCGAAGGTCTCTTCCTTTTCATGCAACTCGCTGCTGCCCGCTGCCAGAAAGAGGATCTTGCCGGTCTTCGGAGGAAGCAGGGAGGAGGCGACAGGCATATTGTTGCGGAGCAGGAACCAGAGAACCTGTCCCACATCGACCAGATTGTCATCGGTTACAGCCGGCCGGAGGATCTTCATGGTAAGCAATCCCTTAACCTTTTTCGGGGAGATCCGGCAGGCTGTGGCAATCTCGTCAACGGTGAGAAGCCGCTGCTGTTGCTGTCCGCTGTAATACAGTCCCCTGATCATCCACTCTCCCTTCTTCCTGATCGGTTTGAAGTCGTTGGCCTTTCCCATGCCTTGACTATAGCAACCGTCATGCCACCCTCTGCCCAGTGATAATAGTGCATGAATCCAATATCTTACCTACTAACACCCAGAAACCGGCGTCGCCTCCTCCCCGGTTAAAAAGGAGTATTTGTTAAGAAATGGTGACAAAAACCCTCTTCATGACCTAACTAATGAAAATAAATATATTATTTCTTGTTAACTGGGGGTGACAGCAGAACAATGGTGAAGTGAGGCAATGTGTAGCGGCGGTAACAGCTGGTCTGGAGGATCCTCTTCTCTCGAAGTGGAAACGAAGTCCTGAGTGGTGCGGGGTCGCCGAGAACGACGGACAGGAGGAAAAGGTTTAAGGCCGTTCCGTCATGGTTATTCGGCGCCCGAACCCATCCTGTTGAAATTCATCAAGGCGACGAACAGGTCGTCCTGGAGCAGCGGGTAGATGTTGCCGTAGCAGTAACCATGCCGTTTCCAGCAAGCCTGCCATGGCACGAAATAGCGTTCCTTTCTCCCCCGAAAACCTTGCATGTCTATCTCAAGCCCAGCGACACAGATGAGATTCCGGAGATCCTCGGGACCGGTCGCCGCAAAGGTTTCGCATACCCCGGAGAATCCGGTTTGCAGATGGACCAGCGTGGCCGCGAGATGCGGGGTTTTATGGGCAACGATCCACGGCATCATGGCCGCAACCTCCGGGAAGGCAGGCGAATCTGTTATCCATGACTCGCCGGTAAAGGAAAACAACTCCGGCGTGAGATGTTCGCCGATCGGACTGAAGATCCCGGACTGCCAGGAAAAATTTTTATCTTTCAGGGTCTGTCTGAAATGAGCCGCAAGGGTCAAGGTGACCAGCGACCTCGCGGTTGAAGAGGTACGCTGCGAAGTCTCGCCGGGTTGGGCAATCCTGGCGACATTCACCTGCAGACCGACGCCGGCGGTGGTGTCCTTGCCCGAGACCAGGAAGTCGGGCACGATAATCACCGGTCTTCCCGCACTATCGCAGCCCAGGCGGATATGCTCCTGGGCAAACCGGTATTGCCGAATATAGGGAGCAATGAAATCGGCCGGTGTTGCCGGCATCCCTGTTCCGGAAGAGAGCCTGATCTGCTGACCGGGTAGCCCGATGTATGCGCCCCAGTTTTGCTCGTAGGGAATCGTGGCGGCCAGGATGGCGATATGATCATGCTCATCCTTCCCGTCATCCGGTCCGCGAGATCCCGGCGCCAAATGATCGGCCATGTTCTTTGCGGTCTCGCCCGATCTGGTCACGACCGGGTCGTTGAACCCGAGGGAAAAACAGAGTTTTTTCAGACGAGGCAGGAAGTCGTAAGCGGGAATCAATCGCCCGCGGATCTTGCAACTCGGTATGTGGGGTAATGGGTCTGAAGTAAACAATTGTATCGCTCCATCCATGACAGAATTGCCCAAAGAGAATAACCGGATAGAAATGCGTTCTTGCAAGGTCTAATGAAAGCGGCATGCCTTTTGCGACTGTTGGATAGCAACCGGCATGCCAGTCCATTTGCCCAGGCAATGTTCAACTTTGCCTCAAGATAATAGTTAGTTACCTGTGTCATCTGGCGAGAGGGCAGAGCTGACCGGCGAACCATGGCTGGCCATTTTCGTAAAGCTACGGTGACAAAAACCGGATCCCGCCCATAATTATTTGGAATAATGGCAAAAATATTGTTAACTGGGAGTTACAATCGAGGCAAGGCGAAGAATTGGGATGTGTAGCCGAGGTAACAGCGGGGGCGGGTATGGATGATGAGAAGAATGCAAAAACGGGTGAAAGCTTGCTGATCGATATTCTGGAGAGACAGAAGAAAGACCTGGTCGTCAGGTTTCTGAAAAAACACGAAGAGGTCGAGGCCAACCGGTCGTTTATCGACAAGATCATGTCGAACCTCTCCGACCTGATCATCGTCCTGTCCGCCGATCTGCAGATCGTCCAGGCCAGCAAGGAGTTCTATAAGGTGCTGGAAGTCCCGGAAAAGGATAACGGTCTCTCGCTGAAAGACATCACCGGCAGGGAGAGCCTGAAGTTGCTCACCGAGCGCCTGGCCGGCGGGGAATTTCACGAGCTCGAAACGACGCTGATCAGCCGAGGCGGCAAGCCGGTGCCAGTCATCATCCGCGGGACCACCTATGTGACGGAATCGGGGCGCATCCTGCACATGCTGGTCGCCTCCGACCGGCGTGATTTCTACGATGTCATGGGGCGGATGCGGGAGGTTCAGGATCAGCTCATCCATTCCGGGCGCCTCGCGAGCCTAGGCGAAATGGCCGCCGGCATTGGCCACGAACTGACCCAGCCGCTCAACACGGTGCTGCTGCTCGCCCGGAACTGCGTGAAAGCCATGGACAATCCCGTACAGAACACGGCGATGATCAAGGAAAATTTGGTAACGATCATCGAACGGGTGAATCATTCCTCCAGCATCATCAGGAGCCTGAAAGGGTTCGCCAGCAAGGCCAAGGAAGAGGCGGTGCCGGTGCGGATCAATGTCATTATCCTCGACGTCCTCAGTTTCCTGGATGCCCAGCTGCTGCTCTCCGACATCGCCGTCGATCTTGCGCTGGCGGAAAAGGACTACTGGGTGCTGGGCCATGAGGTTCGGATCGAGCAAGTCCTGCTTAACCTCATCCAGAACGCCATCCAGGCGATGGCCGAGACCAGGAACCCGGTCCTCAGGATCACCACATTCCGCCATGCCCGGGTCGACCCGGAGAGCCTGCAGCCCAAAGCCTATGTGGGGATCTCCGTCAGCGACAACGGCGATGGGATCGATCCGGCCATCCAGAACAAGATTTTCGATCCCTTTTTCACCACGAGAGAAGTCGGTTCCGGGATGGGCCTGGGCCTCTCAATCGTCGAACGGATAGTCAGAGGCTTCGGAGGGCAGATCAAGGTGGACAGCATTCCCCACAACGGAACCACCTTCACCGTCTATCTGCCCGAATATGAGAAAGAAGAGAGTTCGCCGACATGAACCCCACCCCGGAAGGTCATAAAATGGATAAAAAACGTGCCATTCTCGTTGTCGATGACGATCAGTATCTGCTGTCGGCCATCGGCCAGACCCTGATGCTGAACGGCTATCGTGCCGATCTTCAGGCCAGCCCTGTGGGGGCACTGGAATCAGTGAAAAAGGATTTCTACTCGGCGGTCATCGCCGACATCAGGATGCCGGTGATGGACGGCATGCAGCTCTTGGCCGAGATCGGCAAAATGGACCGCGACCTGCCGATCATCATGATCACCGGGCATGGCGATGTAGCCCTGGCGGTCCAGGCCATCCGGGCCGGGGCCTACGATTTCCTGGAAAAGCCGGTGGACGAGGAGGTGCTGCTCGCATCGCTTTCGCGGGCTGTGGAAAGACGGCGGCTGGTTCTTGAGAACCGGCAGCTCCAGGAGGAGCTATCACGCCAGAGCCGCCAGTCGTTTTTCCGTGGCATGGTCGGCTGTCACCCGCTCATGCATCGCCTCTACGATGTGGTGGAGATTGTCGCAAAAGAATCCGATCCGGTTCTGCTCTCCGGCGAAACCGGCACCGGCAAGGAGCTGGTGGCCCAGGCCATCCATCAGATCGGCAGGCCGCAAGGGACGTTTGTCGGCGTCAATATGGCAGCGCTGCCGGCGGAGATGATCGAGTCGGAGTTGTTCGGACACGAGCGGGGGGCCTTTACCGGCGCCGTCGGCGTCAAGATCGGTAAGTTCGAATATGCCCGGGAAGGCACGATCTTTCTCGATGAGATCTGCAGCCTGCCTTTCACCCTTCAGGCAAAGCTGCTCCGGGTCCTTGAGGAGCGAAGCTTCTGCCGCCTGGGCAGCAATGCCCAGCTGCCGTTGCAGGCCCGAATTATCTCGGCAACCAACAAGAATCTGGCAGAAGAGATCACCGCCGGACATTTCCGCCAGGATCTCTTCTACCGCCTCAATGTGCTGTCCATCGATATCCCGCCGCTCCGCAAACGCAAAGAAGACATTCCCCTCCTGGTCGAGTATTTCCGCCAGGAATACTGCCGCGAACGGCAGCAGACCGTGCCGCCTTTCACCGCCCAGCAGCTGGAGAAAATCGCCGTCCAGGACTGGCCCGGCAACATCCGCGAACTGCGCAACCACGTGCGGCGGGCCTGTGTCTTAGGCGAGCCGCCGGAGGAGTCGGCAGAGTCCGCGACAGCTGCGGTTTCCGCCGTGGCCGTGGCGGGCGAACAGGGCCAGCAGTCGCTCAAGGACTATATCGAGCAGCACGAAAAAGAGTATATCATCCGCGTTCTCTCCGAGCGCGGCGGCAAGGTCGGCGCCTGCCATCAGGTGCTGGGCCTCTCCCGCAAAGGGCTGTATGACAAGATCAACAAATATTCGATCGATCTCGCCGCCTGTAAAAAGGAGGAATGATCGGCATTGGATTCTTTGACCAATCAAATAGCTGCTCCAGGGTGGCGACAAAGCCTCAGCAGGGTCGATGAAGAAAATCGTCGTCAGCTCGATCTGGAATCTTCTTTCCTTGAGAGTCAGTTTTATTCTGCTCGATGTGCTCAAAGCTGCCGGGCTGTGAGAGGGCAATGAGGTTATAAGACGGCGTTACTTAACCGCCTACGGGCATTTCATTTGAAGATGTTCAGGCTATATACGTAATATGGCAGCATCAAACAATAACAAGGTTAGCAGTAACAATCTTTTGGCCCTCACAGATCGATGCCAACATAGTACCTGTCCGTTCACCCGGAAGATACCATTGCCGAACCGTCTTCCTGCAACCAACCAGGAGGAAAACGTTTTAATGAATGGTGCTGTTTGAAAAACGAAATCAGCACGAGCTGCGGAAATCAAAGTCAGACACTATTTGTGAAATATAAAAGCAAGGTTACAATTTTAATGATATGTGTTAAGGACATACCTTTGGGGCTAAGAAAATTCGGAAAAAAGGAGATAGCAATGAGTAGGATATTTAGCCGAGCAGGAAGTGTTTTGATCATTTCTTCTGTTCTGATTTTTTTTCTGCCTGTTTTGAGTAATAGCACTGTTATAAATTATAACTATGATTTTGCTAGTAATACCTTCACAAAAGTATCAGCAACATATGGTTCGGTCCAGGCACACTCAGGCTATATTGATGTTTTAGACGGCAACAATTTGTACATCGCTGGTAAAGGATGGGTAGACTTGGCTGCTGC
>Ga0154407_1253_pt4 | contig 11232 bp, 6 predicted proteins | sample RifGroB2_FD_115911 | JGI IMG/M metagenome (GOLD analysis project Ga0154407, IMG submission 115911) | Desulfobacterales bacterium GWB2_56_26
ATTTCGACGAAATCGGAGCCGGAAATCGAGAAAAACGGCACATCGGCCTCACCGGCGATCGCCTTGGCCAGCAGTGTCTTGCCGGTGCCCGGTGCCCCGGCTAACAGCACGCCGGTCGGGATCCGGCCGCCGAGAGCGGTGAATTTGCCCGGGTCTTTCAGGAAATCGACAATCTCTTCAAGCTCTTCCTTGGCCTCGTCAATACCGGCCACATCGGCAAAGGTAACCTTGTTGCTGCTCTGTTCGGTCAACCGAGCCCTGTTTTTTCCAAAGGAGAGAGCCCCGCCCTTGCCGCCGCCCTGCATCTGACGCATGAAGAACACCCACACTCCGATCAGCAGCAGCATCGGGAACCAGGAGACGAAGATGGTCATCAGCCAGGAATCCTTCTGGGTTTCCTTGACTGCGATATCGACCCCATGGCGGCGCAGAATGGGAATGAGTTCGTCGTCGATCACCGGATAGATGGTCTGGAAGGGTTTGCCGTCCTGAAGGGTGCCGGAAATGACATCGCCGGTGATGGTCACCCGGGTGATGGCCTTGTTTTCAATGCTCGACATGAACTCGCTATAGGTGAGCGAGGTCTGGTTGGTCTGGGGTTTATTGAACAGGTTGAAGAGGAGGATCATGGTCAGACCAATCACCAGCCACATGCTCAAGTTTTTGTAGAAGGTATTCAACGAGATCTCCGGTGCTCCTGGTTGGGTTGATTATTGTCCATGTGCTTCAACCGACTGTATCTGCTTTTTTCATGATCTGCTGAGGCGATGGTCATATCGCATGAAGATCATGGTGAAAACACATAGGAAATGGATAGTCATATATCGCTTTTTCTAAAATCACAGGCTAAAGATAACTCTGAAAATGAGAATGTCGAGTCACAATTATTTTATCTTACCCTGTCACATGGTTTATGTAAAGTACTGGACCGGCTGCACTCCCGGTTGATTTTTTCGCAGTTCCCGAATGCCTTTGACCAGAGCCGCGGCCCCGCTCACCGTGGTTGTATAGGGGATATGGTAGTCGAGGGCGGCCCGGCGGATACGGTAAGAATCTTCCGTAGTTCTCCGGCCAAGCGAGGTGTTGACGATCCATGAGATCTCGCCGTCCTGCACCTTGTCGAGAATATGCGGTCGCCCCTGGGATATCTTATTGACGAGCTGACAGGGGACTCCTGCCTCCTTGAGACAGGCGGCGGTGCTGGTCGTGGCGAAGATGGTAAAATCGAGATCGACCAGGTCTCTCGCCACGGCAACGACCGCCGGTTTATCGCCGTCCCGGACACTGATGAAGACATTGCCAGCCTGGGGCACCTTCGAGCCGGCTGCGAGTTGCGCCTTGGCGATGGCCAGGCCGAGATTGTCGTCGATGCCCATCACTTCGCCGGTGGATTTCATCTCCGGTCCGAGCAGGGTATCGACTTTTTCAAAACGGTCGAAGGGGAAGACCGCCTCCTTGACCGCCCAGTGCTTGATGATAACCTCGGTGGTGAGGCCGAGTTCTTCCAAGGTGGCGCCCATCATCACCTTGGTGGCGAGTTTGGCGAGCGGCACTCCGGTGGCCTTGCTGACGAAGGGGATGGTCCGCGAGGCGCGGGGATTGACTTCCAGGATATAGAGCTGGCTGTCTTTTACCGCATACTGGACATTCATCAGGCCGACGACGCCGAGTTCTGCCGCCATGGCCCTGGTCGCCCTTTTGATTTCCTCGATGAGCTCGGCAGACAAAGTATGGGGCGGCAGGACGCAGCAGGAATCCCCGGAGTGGATGCCGGCCTCCTCGATATGCTCCATGATGCCGCCGATGACCGTGCGGATGCCGTCGCTGATGGCGTCGACATCGATCTCGATGGCATCTTTGAGGAATTTGTCGATGAGCACCGGGTGCTCAAGACCATTGCCGCCGATGGCTATCATGAAATCCCTGATGCCCTGCTCGTTGTAGACGATCCGCATATCCCGGCCGCCCAGGACATACGAAGGCCGGACCACCACCGGATAACCGATCCGCTCGGCCGCAGCTAGCGCCTCTTCCAGGGTCTTGGCGGTATCGTTGTCGGGCTGGAGCAGGTCGAGTTTCTGCAGGAACTGCTGGAAACGTTTGCGGTCTTCGGCCCGGTCGATAGCGTCCGGCTGGGTGCCGATGATCTTCACCCCCATGTCGGCGAGCGGCACAGCCAGATTGAGCGGCGTCTGGCCGCCGAACTGAACGATAACCCCGTCCGGCTGCTCCTGGTCGATAATGTTCAGGACGTCTTCCCGGGTCAAGGGCTCGAAGAACAGTTTATCGGAAGTGTCGTAATCGGTCGAAACCGTCTCCGGATTGGAGTTGATCATGATCGATTCGATGCCGATTTCTCTGAGGGCAAAGGCGGCGTGGACGCAGCAGTAGTCGAACTCGATGCCCTGACCGATGCGGTTGGGGCCGCCGCCGAGGATCACGACTTTCTTCCGCTCGGTTTTTATAGCTTCATTTTCCTCTTCGTAGGTCGAATAGAAATAAGGCGTATAGGATTCGAACTCGGCCGCGCAGGTGTCGACCAGCTTGTAGACCGGCAGGACGGCGAGCTTTTTGCGCAGGTCGCGAATGTCGTTTTCGGTTGTGCCGGTCAAAAACGCCAGCTGATGGTCGGAGAAGCCGCGCTCCTTGCAGTACCGTAAGAAGTCAGCATCGAGTCCCTGGAAGCCGTGGGCGAGAATCTCATTTTCCGTCTCGACAATCTGCTCGAAGTTGTACAGAAACCATCGGTCGATTTTGGTGAGGGCGTAAATCTCGTCGAGCGTCATGCCCCGCTTCAGGGCCTCGTGGATATGGCCGATGCGGCGTGAGTTGGGCACCCGCAGGCCGTGTTCGAGGTCTTCCTGGTCAAGGTGTGTAAGTACCTGTTTGCCGTCGCCGCCGAACCCGAACCGGCCTATTTCGAGCGACCGCATGGCCTTCTGGAAGGCCTCCTTAAAAGTCCGGCCGATGGACATGGTCTCGCCCACCGATTTCATGGCGGTGGTGAGGATGTCGTCGGCTTCCGGGAACTTTTCGAAGGTCCAGCGTGGGATCTTCACCACGCAGTAATCGATGGACGGCTCAAAGGCCGCGAGCGTCTCGCGGGTGATGTCGTTTTTCAGTTCGTCGAGGGTGTAGCCGACGGCGAGTTTTGCGGCGATTTTGGCGATAGGGAAGCCGGTGGCCTTGGAGGCCAGCGCCGAACTCCGCGACACCCGGGGGTTCATTTCGATAACCATCATCTCCCCGTCTTCCGGATTGACGGCAAACTGGACGTTCGAGCCGCCGGTTTCGACGCCGATTTCCCGGATGATGGCGATGGCCGCATCGCGCATTTCCTGATATTCGCGGTCGGTAAGGGTCTGGATCGGGGCCACGGTGATGGAGTCGCCGGTGTGCACCCCCATGGCGTCGACGTTTTCGATGGAGCAGATGATGACCACGTTGTCGTTCTTGTCGCGCATGACCTCCAGCTCGAATTCCTTCCAGCCGAGGAGACTCCGCTCCAGCATGACTTCGGTGGTCATCGACAGATCGAGGCCTGCGGTGCAGAGGTTTTCCAGTTCCTGCCGGTTGTAGGCGACGCCGCCGCCGGTGCCGCCGAGGGTGAAGCTGGGGCGTACGATGAGCGGGAAGCCGATTTCGTCGCCCGCGGCAATGGCGGCATCGATGTTTTGGACGATGATCGATTCGGGGACCTTGAGGCCGATTTTCCGCATGGCATCGCGAAATTCTTCCCGGCCTTCCGCCTTCTTGATGACTGCGATGTTGGCGGCAAGCAACTCGACGTTATATTTGTCGAGAATGCCCATCTCGGCCACCTTGATCGCGGTGTTGAGGGCGGTCTGGCCGCCAAGGGTCGGCAGCAGGGCGTCGGGACGCTCTTTTTCGATGACTTTCGCCACGAATTCCGGAGTGATCGGCTCGATATAGGTGGCGTCGGCCAGCTCCGGATCGGTCATGATGGTGGCCGGATTGGAATTGATCAGGACTACTTCATAGCCTTCCTCTTTCAGGGCCTTCACCGCCTGGGCGCCGGAATAGTCGAATTCGCAGGCCTGGCTGATGATGATGGGGCCGGAGCCGATGATGAGGATTTTTTTGATGTCTGTTCGTTTCGGCATGTCTGTCAGTGGTGTCTGTCGTTATGGGTTGTCCCGATCCGGGCGAAAGTGTTGCCGGCGCTTGATTCGGCTATTTGCGCATCATCTCGATGAAGCGGTCGAAGAGATACAGCGCATCATGGGGGCCGGGCGCGTACTCCGGATGATACTGCACCGAAAATGCGGGATACTTCGTATGCCGCATGCCTTCGAGGCTGTTGTCGTTGAGGTTGATATGGGTGATCTCGACCTCGCCCTTCGGCAGGCTGTCGACGTCGATGCAGAAGCCGTGGTTCTGGGCGGTAATCTCCACATGGCCGGTGGTCAGATCCTTGACCGGCTGATTGCCGCCGCGGTGGCCGAACTTCAGCTTATAGGCCCGGCCGCCGTAGGCTAAACCCAGAATTTGGTGACCGAGACAGATGCCGAAGATCGGCACCTTGCCAAGGAGGGCCCGCACCGTCTCGACCACGCCCTCGACGCCTTCCGGATCGCCGGGGCCATTGCTGAGAAAGACTCCGTCCGGACGCATTGCCAGCACCTCGGCGGCGCTGGTACTTGCCGGAACCACCTGGACCAGGCAACCCTTCTCGGTTAAGAGCCGCAGCTGGTTGTATTTGATGCCGAAGTCGAAGGCTACCACTTTCAGCGGATTGGCCATCGAGGTCTTGGCGGTGGTGAAGTTGATTCCCGGCACAGGCTGGTTGTCCGCCCAGCCGTAGGGCTTTTTGCAGGTGATGTCCCGGACCAGATCCTGACCGATAAAGCCCGGCCATTCGTTGGCCCGTTTGACGAGTGATTCCCGGTCGAGATCCATCGTGGAAACAATGCCTTTCATCGCCCCTTTCGAGCGGATGTGCCGGACCAGCGCCCGGGTGTCGAAGCCTTCGACCCCCAGCACGCCGAATTGTATCAGGAACTCGGCCAGGGGCTGGCGCGACCGATGGTTCGAGGGATAGGCGTTGTATTCCTTGATGAGAAAGGCCCGGGGGTAGACTGCCGCCGATTCCATGTCCTCGGGATTGATCCCGTAGTTGCCGATCAGCGGATAAGTCATGGTCACGATCTGGCCGGTATAGGAGGGATCGGTGAGAACTTCCTGATATCCGCTGAGGGAGGTGTTGAAGACAATCTCGCCGACCGCTTCACCGTGGCCGGTAAAGGATTTGCCCGCAAAGATGGTTCCATCTTCCAGAGCGATTAGTGCTTTCATGGCGTTCCTCTATGTGCATCGATTTGGGTGTGTGGGCGAAAAATCTTTCACCCATACAGAATTAGGAGGGTAATTCGTACTCTTTCCGATGTTGCTGCGAATTCTGACCATTGATAATGCGCTGCGGTCCGCAGGACCTGGCAGGGCATTCCGGCGAGTGGGGGGATTTTTTTGTCCCTCTTGAATCTGCAGACAAAACTACAATATATAACCGGATAAGGCTGGTTTCGTCAACCGTAAACGGCCGGGGTCGGCCTTTCGGGAATTTCCCAGGATTCTGACGGAACAAGCTGTTTCCTGCAGAAATATTGTTACAGATTTGTTAAGCATGCCGATTCATGCTCAGTAATGTTGATTGATTTTGCAAAACAAACTGATTAAATTCAGCGGACGCCGCAGGTGACCGAATCGACAACGGGTTCGGCGGAGGAATTGGAGGTGCCGGGTCGCGGCCGGATAAACGTGGAACAATCGACTGAAGAAGGATCCGGCCGAAGGACCGGATAAGGAGCTCCATTGAAAAAGAGAATTCTTGTTGCAAATCGTGGCGAAATCGCCATCCGCCTGATCAGGGCCATTCAGGAACTCGGCTATGAAGCGATCGCCGTGTATGAAACTCCGGACGAGATGTCCCGGCACATCCGTATTGCCGACGAGGCCGTTTTGCTCGGTGACGGCCCGCGCTGCGACTATCTGAATATCGAAAAAGTCATTCGGGCGGCCAAACGGTCCGAGGCCTGCGCCATTCATCCGGGCTACGGCTTCCTGGCCGAGAACCCGTATTTTGCCAAGGCCTGCGAGAAAACCGATATCGTTTTCATCGGCCCCACTTCGGACATTATCGCCAACCTCGGCAACAAGGTGGTTGCCCGCCAGATCATGGCGGAAGCGGGTATTCCAATGGTCCCCGGCACGCAAACCCTCAAACAGGGCAGGGAAGGGTTGGCTGAAGCCCTCGACTTCGCCGGCCATTACGGCTATCCCATCATGCTGAAGGCCACCTCGGGCGGCGGGGGGCGTGGCATCCGGCGAATCGAGTCGGATGCCGAGATGAAGGAGCAGATTCCCATTGCCCGGGCCGAGGCGCTCGCCGCCTTCAATGACGATTCCGTCTATCTTGAAAAGGTTATCGTCAACCCGAAACACGTCGAAGTCCAGATCCTGGCCGACAGTCACGGCCATACCGTTCATCTCGGCACCCGCGACTGCTCCATCCAGCGCCGCAACCAGAAGCTGGTCGAGATTGCGCCGTCGATGATCAAGGATAAGAAGCTGATCGACGAGATCTGCGAGACGGCGGTGCGGGCCGCAAAGGCCGCCAGGTACCTCAATGCCGGGACTGTCGAGTTTCTGATCGATCAGGATATGAAGTATTATTTCATGGAGATCAACACCCGGGTCCAGGTGGAGCATACCGTGACCGAGATGATCACCGGCATCGATATCGTCAGGAACCAGATCAATATCGCCTTCGGCAAACCGCTGTCCTTCACCCAGGACGATGTGCAGATCCGCGGCCATGCCATCGAGGTGCGGATCAATGCCGAGGATCCGAAAAACGATTTCATGCCGGAAGGCGGCAAAAAGGTCTCGGTCTACCGGTCGACCGGCGGTTTCGGAGTCCGCCTCGACGGCTTCGTTTATCAGGGGTATATCATTCCCGAGGTCTATGATTCGCTTTTGGTCAAACTGACGGTGCATGGGTTTACCTGGGATGAAACGGTCGGTCGGCTGAAGAGGTGCCTGCAGAACTTTGCCATCAGGGGACCGAAGACGACTATTCCGTTCTATATGAACATTGCCAACGAAAAGGATTTCTTGAGCGGCGATTTCGATACCTCCTATATAGAAACCCATCCGCATATCTTCTACTATGACGAGGATTCGAGCGAAGTGGGCAAGCTTTCGCGATTCATTGCCGAAATTCAGTACCGTGGGGAGAACCCGTTTGCCAAGTAGGACATCACCTCTTCAGAAACTTCCAGAAAGGATTTGTATATATGACGCGTATAATTCAGGGAACTCCCGTCGAAGACATAGTCAAAACCCTGCGCACGGCCAAAGGCTATTACATTACCAACACCGCCCGTGATCAGTCCCAGTCCGATTTCAAGAACCGCATCTTGCTGCACACCGATCTTATGGCCGCCGAACAGCGTGACAGAGCCGGGTATTTTTCGCTCGAAATCACCGGCGGCGCCTCGATTCATGTGGACATTCTCCGCAAGCAGGTCGATCCCTTCCTGAAGCTGAGAAAGCTGCGGGAGGGGATGCCGCACACCATGTTCCAGACCCTCTGCCGGGGTGTGAACCTGTTCGGCTATCGGCCCTACCCGCAGAACATCATCCGCTTTACGGTGCGCGAATTCGCCAAATACGTCGATGTCTGGCGGACCTTCGACTTCCTCAATCATGTGCCCAATATGCATGCGGTGTTCGAGGAAGTGGCCAAGGCCGGCAAGCTGAACGAGCCCTGCATCTGCTTTTCCACCGGACCCGAGCATACCAATGAATATTATGTGGCCAAGGCGGCGGAGATCGTGGCCGTGACCGGCCAGGACATCACCCTGTGCATCAAGAACCACGGCGGTCTCGGCACCCCGAAACGCATCGGCGAACTGGTCGATGCCCTGAAGCAGAAGCTTCCCGAGGTGCCGATCCACTACCACGGCCACAATACCGACGGCAACGATGTCGGCAGGATCGTCGAGGCGGTGCGTAGCGGAGCAACAATCATCGATGCGGCCGATTCCTCCTTCAGCGGCTTTTATGGTCCGCCGCCGATCCTCACCGTGGTGCAGACCTTGAAGGAGTACGGTTTCGAACCGGTGGGGCTCGACGAGGAGGCGGTGATCGCCACCTCCGAAGTCATCCGCGATCAGCGGAAGCATTACGAGCAGTTCGAATCGCAGATAAAGGGCTTTCAGCCGACCGTGCAGATCCACAAGCTGCCGGGCGGGGCGATGGGCTCGAGTCTCGAGCAGGCGGCCAAAGGCGGCTTCCTCGACAAGATGCCGGATATCCTGCACAAGGAGCTGCCCCGGGTCCAGCAGGAACTGGGCAACTACTGGTCGGTGACGCCCGGTTCGCAGATCCTCTGGACCACCGCGGTGTCCAACGTCCTCGGTGGCGAGCGATACGGAAATCCTTCAGGCGACCTGCGCAACCTGCTGTTGGGCAAATACGGTCCTTTTCCCTTTTATCAGCCGGAGGAGTGGATCTACCAGAAGGTGCTGGGCGACGATTGGCGCCGCGTGCTTGCGGAGGAAGGGGGCGTCGAGGACGTTCCCGATATGGACCTCGCCCACGAACGGTACGCCCTGTCCGAGTTGATCGGCGGTGAGCCGACCGATGAACAGCTTGTCCTCTACCTGCAGCATCCGAACGATGCGGTCGAGTTTTTCAAGTTCAGCGAAAAGTACGGCCAGGTCTACGTGCTGCCGCCGTCGATCTTTTTTCACAGCGGCGGCTTTCCTATCGGGGAAAAGCTGGCCTTCCGGGATCATCACGGCAAGGAGCATATGATCGAAATCGGGCCGACTCCGGTCAACGATTCGGGGGAGACCAGTGTCTATCTGATTGTCGATCACCACCCGTCGATCTTTAATTTCCGGGCCAAGCCGGTCGTTGGACAACCGGGCGAGGCACCCGTCCTCAGCAAGGAGGAAATCCTCGATCTCGCCAAGGCAGGCGATATCCGCTCGCCGTTTTCCGGCAAGGTTGTCGAGATTTCGGTGGAAGAAGGACAGGAGATTCTGGTCGGGGATCGGGTGGCGATTATGGAAGCCATGAAAATGCAGACGCCTATTCTCTCGGAAATGAGCGGTATCGTCACCTCGATTTTTGTCAAAAAAGGCGACAGCCTAAAGCCCGGCGGCAAGATCCTGAAAATCGACAAAAACGAGTAGCTTCGGCACGATTCATGGCCGGAGGGTGGTTTTTCCCTTCGGCCTTCCAACACCTGCTGGAACCGGCTTCTACCGGCTGAGGAAAACGAAGGCCACACCGTTCAGGCAAGACCAGAGCAAGGCCAGCAGCGTTGCCGCCACACATGTCATGGCCAGCACCTTGTGGTTAAATGTCTCTTCCTTGCGTTCCCGATAGCCGAGGAGATAGCCGAGCATTGCCCCCACCAGCATGCCGCCGCCATGAGCCCAGTTGTTGATGCCGGGCACCAGAAAGCCAAAAAGGAAGATCCCCAGCGCCCACCCGCCGATCTGACTGAAGAGGGCGTCGCCGTAAATTCCGCCGCGGCTTTTGCCGTAAAAGAGAAGAGCGCCGATCAGGCTGCAGATGGCCGCCGAGGCGCCAAGGGTAAAGGGCACGCCGGCGAGAGTGGAGAGTATGAAACCACCGACGCTGCCCAGGGTGTAAAGAACGATCATTCTGTTCAGGCCGTATTCCAGGATAACGAGAGGCCCAAGCTGCCTGAAGGCGAGCATATTGAAGAGGATATGCAGCAGGCCGCCGTGCAGGTAGCCGGCAGCCAACAGCGACCACCATCGATCAAGCTGCAGCAGAGGAATGGTTCCCGTCGAACCGAGGATCAGGAGACTTTGGCTGCTCGGCGAAAGAAACGCCAGCGGACTGAAACTGAGGTTGGCGGGACGAAAACCGATAACAAGGGACAACACGAACATGAAGATGTTGATCCCAATGATCGCCGCGACCATCCGCTTCGGGCCGCCGGGGCCGCTGAACAGAAAGATGTTTTTCCACCTTGCCCCGGGGGTTTTCAGGCCACAGTGGGGACAGTGCGAGGCCGAACTGCTGACCAGCTTTCTGCAGTTGGGGCAGAGCAGGGCCCGGGAAGAGTTATTTGCCGACATACGTTCACCATTAACGGGGTTGAATTCTGGTGCAGGTCCAGGAGACGAAAGTAACGCCGCCGATACTCTAGTATCCTGCAGCCATTCTGTCGAGAAAACTCGCGGCAACGGAGCAACTGGACCGGCCTCAAGAATCGTGCGAGGCCTTTTTGATCTGGGTCTTCTGCATGCGTTCCTTCAACCGACCATTTCGCTCGGCAATCTCGGCATTTCCGGTGTACCATGGGGGAATATCGTCATAATCGGGAATGCCGTCATCGATGAGATACCTGGAGTTGGGATTTTCCGGATACCCTTGAGCCACCCCGCCGGCACAAATCACCAACAAACCATCCCGATGGGCCTTGAGGGCCCGTCTCGCCGCGGGCGATACGCGCACCGCATCGCCTTTTTGCAGTTCCAGCAGCTCGTCATCCACCAGGAGAAGGCCGCTACCTTCGATGACCAGATAGACCTCTTCCTGCTTTCGGTGGCGATGCGTGAAGGTGTAACCCTCATCGGGCGGCAGCTTGATCAGGCCGAGGGCGACACCCTGCAGGTCAAGCTGATGCCGCGGACTGGTAAGCCAGGGCAGGCTGGCAAAATCGAAGTGACATTTGGTGTAGTTCATGGCGTGAGAGTGCTGGGGGAAACCTATCAATAATGATAGGCGGCAACGCCGCCCGAGTCAACAGGGGAAACGAAGAACACCACAAGGCAGAAGAACGGCGTCGGGAAGGATCGGGAAATGCGCAATGGACAAAGGGAAGCGGCAGGTCAAACCCGCTGCCTGCCGGAGAGACACGGCAGACAGCGGCAAAGCGGTCACAAAACCCTACCAGATCTCATATTGCCCGGTGGTCGAACACTCGCATTCGGCATTGAGGAATTTTACCGAATATCCTGCTTCTTTCAGCATCTTATAGCCGATTTCTCCGCGTCCGCCTGTTTTGCAGTGGACCACGATGAATTTATCGCCGGGGATCTCGGCTATCCGGCTTTTCATCTGTTCGAGCGGAATGTTGATTGCGTTGGGGAAATGACCCGACTCGTATTCGGCCGGGGTGCGGGCATCCACGACAAAGATCAGATCGGACTGCAGCGACTT
>Ga0154407_1125_pt3 | contig 11212 bp, 8 predicted proteins | sample RifGroB2_FD_115911 | JGI IMG/M metagenome (GOLD analysis project Ga0154407, IMG submission 115911) | Desulfobacterales bacterium GWB2_56_26
TGTTGCCCTTGTCATCCTTGACCGGGGCGCCGGTATACTTGATCGGCACGATGACGCCGTCCCTGGGCCGGGCGATGGTCTGCTCGGTGACGATGGAATCGGTTTTCATCGCCCGGGCGCAGGCACACCTGTCGGTCTTGCAGTGGGGGGTCTTGAACAGGTCATAGCATTTTTTGCCGATCGCCTCATCCGCGAGAAGCCCTGCCACCGCGGCACCCGCCGGGTTCATGAAGGTGATGGTGAATTTGGTATCGATCTCCATGATCGGCGTGGGGATAACGTCCAAATCGGTGGACAGCTGCCGGAGACGCGCTTCCGTGGCCTTCATCCGGCTGATATCGGAGAGCGTTACCAGGGTTCCGCTGCCGTTCATCGGCATGGCCCTGCTGGCAAAGAAGGTCACCCCGTCGCCGTTCTGATGGATGACTTCCGCCCCCACCGTCTTATTAATCCGTCTCGCCTTATCGACCGGGCAATCCTTGGTGCCGCAGAGCTGGGTGGGACAGGCCTCCTCGCAGGTCATCCTGCCGAAAAGGGCCTCGCCGGAAAGCTTGAATCGTTCGAGAAAGGAGGCATTGGCCCAGGTGACGATCTTTTTCTCATCGACGATGTAGCTCGGCTCCATGAACAGGTTCAGACAGGACCTGTCGAGTTCCAAATTCGTTGCATTGTGTGTTTTTTCCATGACTTCTCCAGGTCCTGTTGATGAAAATACGTGAAAAATAAAAGGTTCCTTAATCTCGTCGGAGGTTAAACTGCCTCTATGTCGAGATGATTGCGAATCAGATTATGAACGTTGACGACCAGCACATGCTCGTTTCTTTTATCCTCCTGGACATAGACGATCAGCCGATCCAGGGTATCTTTGCGCTTGGCCAGCTCCTTTTTTATGGAGGTGGCATTCTGATATTGCTCCTGTTTGTAAATCGTCACGATCTGGTCGACCTCAAGGGCCACGGTCCTCGATTCCGAGCGGCAGATGACGAGCTTCTGCTCATCCAGTGGTGATTCCGTACTCTTGTAACCGTAAAAGGCCCGCAGATTGACCACCGGCACCACCAGGCCGCGCAGGTTGATGATGCCGCTGTGATAGCCGGCGGCGCCCGGCAGGCCCAACACCCCATCCCGATCGATGATCTCCTGAACATCCTTCAGCTGCACGGCCATGGTCTTGCCGATACTGAAGACCAGATAGCAGTTTTCGGTAATCAGATGACGGGCTCCGAGAGACTTCTCCTTCTCCCGCGGCTTCGGTACCTCCGGACCGCTGCTCAGTCGGGTCAGTGCCCCCAGTTCGTCGGCATGGTCGTAGATGAGCTGGTCCATGTCGAGCAGCATGATGTTGCGGCCCTCCTCTTTCTGATAGATTCCCGAAACGGAAGTGTTCCCCCAGCCTCCGACCGGCAGGATTTCATCCTCGGGAATCCTCTCAATCGCCGTCACCTCTTCGACAATCAGACCGAAGGAAAAATGCGGGGTCGAAACGACAATCACCCGCGTCTTTTCGCCGAGATACTCGTCCTTGCCAATGCCTGCACCGTTCAGCAGTCTCCGTGCGCTCAGGACCGGGATGGTCCTGCCCCTGAGAAGGAGGGAGCCGTCGATGTTGCTGTGCTTATAAAGGTCCTCGATGGAACTGCTGAACGGGTGAGGTCCCTCTTCGAGAGAAGGTTTGTACATCCGGTCGATCGCCTCGAAAAACGTTATCTCCTGCGCATATTCCACCGGAACGCCGTAGAGCTGTCCGGCAAAGGAGAAGATCACCTGGCGAAGGTACCGCCGTTCCTTCATCACCGTGTCGGTCGGCGGCTCGCCCATCTCCTCCAGTTCGAGGCCTTGGCCCGGGAAGAGACTCGCGAGATCGAGCAGTTCGACGGTTCGTGCACCCTGCTCAAGACTGATGAGCGATGAAATAATCGTATCTTCCATCTGCAGTGCCCCGTCCATTTTGCGGACATCGGCCGGACTCGCGGCAAAAACCTCTCTGATATCATCGAACAGCAGTCCGTAGCGGCGATGGAAGAGCTTTACCACCGCCACCTTGGCGCCTGCATCATACTCATGCGTCGCAAGGCCCAGCCGTTTTTTCAGGTTGATCAGCGGAATCGCCTCGTTGCGCAGGTGCATGAGCCCTTCGACGAAATCGGGACTGGCGGGAAGTCGCTGGACTTTCCCCGTTACCGGTGTCGCCTCCGCCACACTCTCCGCTCTCAAAGCAATCTCCAGTCCTTCGGACCAGTCGAGGAGAAATGATGCAAATAATTGTTGCTGTGTCATCGCCTATCCTTTGTTTTTCCGGTGCGCACGGCGCACCCTACCTGGAAGACATCGTTTTGAAAGCTTATTGGCAGAAGTTCTTCATTTTCCGAATGACCGCTTCCAGTTCGGTCATATCTCTGCCGGCCTGGGTGATGTAACGGGGGGCAAGCATATGATACTGTCTGTCGTTGACACCTCGTGCGTCGGCCACCACCAGGATTTTTTTCAGGCCGTCGAAGATATCGCCGGCCCCGATCATCGCCTCGAGGTCATGCAGGTCCTTGGCGTAGAGGATGATGAGATCGCCATTTTTGGGAAATCCGCCGGGCACGGGCGCAAAACGGGAATGTCCGCCGAACAGGGGGCAAAGGTCGTGCAAGCCGTTCAGCTGCCGCAACGCCCACAGATACCGCTGTGGACAGGTCTGCCATCCTCCCTGGCAGCCGCCGCAGTCTGCTGCATTCATTGCAAAGAAAAATGTCGACATAGCCCCTCACGCAAGCTTCGAAAATTTATTCCGTAAACAATGTCAGACATACGAGCTGACCGGGAAAGCAAAGCATTATCCATGCCAGGCCTGGCATGCCATTGACTGGGTGCGAAAAAGTAGCTGTGTTATGTGCCCATTCAGGCGACGGACAGAAAATGATGCGGCAACGGGAGGCGGGAGGCACTGTCAACAAAAGTGAACACCGTACGTTTCTGTTGACAGTGGCCTACGAAAAAAATCAGGAAAACTCGATACTATACTTCAGCAGGAGCTGGTAGAGCCTTGTTCTTGAGATGCCGGAGAGTCTGGCCGCCTCGGTGACGTTGCCGTTTGCCGCCGCCTTCAACCTGCGCAGGTAATCAAGCTCGCAACTGTTTTTATAGGCAGCCCAGTTCGGTAGAGCGACAGTCCCTGGCCGGAGGACGGCCGCTGCCGTCCCGGCCCCGCCCCTCACTTGCGCCCGGGCCTGCTGCACCCGGAATTTTTCCGGCAGATGGATGGCGAAACAGGTCGGCCCGAGGAGCGGGTTGGTGAAGACCTGCTCGATGGTCTGGTACAGCTCGCGCACATTGCCCGGCCAGTCGCAGGCGGTGAGGGCCTCGATAAAATCTCCGGCGACGCCTTTTATCTCCATTCCGTAACGCTGGCAGAGTCTCGCGATGCAGTGCAGTACCAGCTCGGGGATATCTTCCTTGCGAAACCGCAGCTCCGGCAGATCGATGACAAAGGCCTGCAGCCGGAACAACAGATCCTCCCGGAAGGTGCCCCTGGCCACGCACTCTTCCAGGTTGCAGTTGGTGGCCGCGACGACCCGAAAGTCGCTGTACTGGTGACTGGTTGCGCCGACCGGACGGTACTCGTGCTCCTGGAGGAGGCGGAGAAAGGTCTTCTGGATGGCAAGCGGCAATTCCCCCACCTCGTCGAGGAACAGGGTGCCGAGATGGGCATGTTTGACCAGGCCGTCCTGGGAGCAATCGGCACTGGTAAAGGCCCCCTTGACGTGGCCGAACAGGGTGCTCTCGATGAGCGTCTCGGGCAGGGCTGCGCAGTCGACCACCACAAAGTTCTTGCCGGCCCGACCGCTGTTGTCGTGGATCGCTCGCGCGAACAACTCCTTGCCTGTGCCGGTGGCCCCGCTCACCAGGACGCTGACGTCGGAAGCCGCGGCCCTGGCCACCTGATCCAGGCACCGCCGGATGGCCGGGCTGTTGCCGACGATCCGCTCCCGCTTCAGGGCCACCGGCACGGTCGATACCTTCAACTTTTCCCGCCGATATTGCAGAACCCGGCTCAGCTGCAGGGGCAGCTCGCGGATGACGTAGGGCTTTTCGATATAGCTCCAGGCCCCGCTCAACACCGCCTTCTCCGCGCCGTCCGCTTCCCCCTGGCCGGTGATGATGATCACCTCGGGACAGCCCTGACAGGCAGCTATCGCCGGGATGTGTTCCAGGCCGTTGCCGTCGGGCAGCTGGACATCGAGCAGAACCACGTCGACCGGCGACCGCTGCAGCAGGGTAAGCCCTTCCCGTAAACTGTAGGCAGAGGCCGCTTCATGGCCGTCGGCCGTCAGCTGCTCGGCCAGCATTGCCGTGAGTATGCGATCATCGTCAATGATCAGTATCTTTGCCATTTCCCAACACCCTTCGCACGATTTGTTGCAGTTTTTCCTGCTTCACCGGCTTCTGAAGGAACTCCCGTATGCCTATTTTTTTTGCCCGGCTGAGATCGAACGTATCGCTGTGTCCGGTGAGCATGATGATCGGCAGCCCGGGACGCAGGCCGAGAAACTCCCTGGCCAGCTCGGCGCCTGTCATGTCGGGCATCAGCATGTCGGTGAGAACCAGATCGCAGCAGCCGGGGTCCTCCCGAAACTTTTTCACCGCGGCGATGCTGCCATGGAAAGTCAGCACCCGGTACCCGACACCTTCCAGGCTAATCCGCAACACCTCGGCCACCGCCGCCTCGTCGTCGACAACCATAATCCGTTCGCTGCCGCCGCGAACCGGCTGTTTAGGCTGTTTCCCGGCAGCCACTTCCCGTCCGTCGACCGCGAAATAGACATGGAAGGTCGTTCCCACCCCGATTCTGCTGCTGACCTCGATATCGCCCTTATGTTTCTTGATGATGCCGTGCACCACCGCGAGACCGAGGCCAGTGCCCTGTTCGCTCTTTTTGGTGGTGTAAAACGGATCGAAGATCCTGGCCAGAGCCTCGTCCTCTATGCCGCATCCGCTGTCCGTCACCTCCAGGTCGAGGAAGGAACCCGATCTGGCCGCATCACCGAAACGCTCCGGATCTCCCAGCGACCGCCGCTCGGTGAGCCGGATGGTGATCCGGCCGTGATCCTCACCGATCGACTGCCGGGCATTGGTGCAGAGATTCATGAGCACCTGATAGATCTGACCGGGATCGGCAAAAATCGACCGGCAGGAATCGTCGATCTCATGCACCAGGTCGATGGTCGGCGGCAGCGACGGGCGGAGCAGCTTGATGACCTCCCTGACGATATACTGCATCTTGAACAGCCGGAACTGGCCGTAGCTCTCCTGCCTGGAAAAAGTAAGAATCTGTTTCACCAGGTCGACCGCCCGGTCGCCGCCGGCCAGCACCTGGTCGATATCCTTGCGGACCGGATGGTCCGCGGGTAACCGGTTTTTAGCCATTTCGCCGTAGCCGATCATGGCCGCGAGGATATTGTTGAAATCGTGGGCAATTCCCCCGGCGAGCGTACCCAGAGCCTCCATCTTCATGGCCTGATGGAGCTGCTGTTCGAGTAATTCTTCCCTGGTTACATCCCGTTTCAGGGCCACGTAGTTGGTGATTTTGCCTGAGCGGTCGAGAACCGGGGAGATGGTCGCATCCTCCTTGAACAGGGTGCCGTTCTTGCGCCGATTGGTCAGACGCCCCCGCCACACCTGCCGGCCTAGCAGGGTCCGCCACATTTCCTGGTAAAACTGTGAATCATGAGCCCCGCTTTTCAGAATATTGGCATGCCGGCCGAGCGCCTCGGCCCGGCAGTAGCCGGTGCTGCTTTCAAAGGCCGGGTTGACGTACTGAATGATCCCTTGCGGATCGGAGATGACCACCGCTTCGGAGGCCTGCTCGATGGCCGCCATTAACCGGTTTTTCTCCGCTTCGTTGCGGAGAGACTGGGTCACGTCCCTCGCCACGTGAACCAGCAGATGGATCTCGCCGCTCTCGGCAAAGATGGGAAAAGACGAAACCCGGAACATTCGGTCGAATGCCGGGTGATAAATAGTCCTGACATGGGGATTGCCGTCCGCCGCGGTCAGCGTCAACGGGCATTTCCGGCACGGCAGTTTTCGGCCGAGAAATAATTCATGACATTTTTTGCCGGTCAACTCCCCCAGTCGGCAGCCGAACAACTTATGGGCCGCCTTGTTGGCCCTGACGATCCGCATCTCCCGGTCCTGAATGGTCACGATATCCTGGAGGGCGTCGACGGTCGTTTCCCATTCGTTCTTGGCCTGAAAGATCTGCCTGTTGACCAGCCTCTCCTGGAATAGACCGGTAATGTCGGTAAGGGTGAGAAAAAAGGAAACAGGGCCGGAAGCGCCCCTTTCCGCTGTTTTCAGGGTCGCACTGAGCCAGCAGAAATTCGGCCCGGGCGGCGCCTGCAGACCGAAGATAAACCGTGACGCCGATCCGTCAGGGTTGGCCCGCTCCAGGGGAAAGTTCTCGGCCGGCTCCCGATGTTCGTCGCTGTCGACCACCTGGAAACCAAGGTCCGTCAGCCGCCGGCCGACCAGCTGGTCCATCGGCCGGCCAAGGAGTGGTGCGCAACACTCGGTGCAGACGGTTATACGGGCATCCGCCGCGAGTACCACCGTCGATATCCCAAACTGCTCCAGCATGGTTTGCAGGGAATTGTCTCGTTCGGCCATTTGCCCTCTATCGGTTTGATATATTCCACTTAACCCATTCTACTGTTTTAATATCAAACACTAAAGTGATTCTTGCCGATTTCTTCCTTTACATCGTGCCGATGATGATAATACTTGCCGGTACGCTGTATTTCTGACAAGATTGTAACATTCTGTTTCCCCAACGATCCCTATTCCGGAGGTATGAGAGTATGAAAATTCTGGTTGCCTATCGAGGCTCGAACGTCGGCAAAGACTTGCTGGATCTTGCGGTACAACACGCCAAGGCCTTTGGGGCCGAGGTCCAGCTGATGACTTCCCTGCCCGGTGGCGACAGGACCACTACAGAGCAGGCAAGCGAGGCCGAAGAAGGCCTGGAGGAGGCAAAAAAGGTTCTCGCCGATCAGGGCGTTACCGCCGAGACCCATCTGCTGGTACGCGGCAAGACCGCGGGCGAAGACGTGGTCGCCTTCGCGCGGGACAATAAGTGCAACGAAATCCTTATCGGGGTGAAAAGCAGGTCGAAGATGGGCAAGATCCTGTTCGGGTCGACTGCCCAGTACGTCATCCTGAAAGCCGATTGCCCGGTCGTCTCGGTGAAGTAGCCGCTCTCGGCACAATCCGGAATTCCAGCCGATTGAGGCTTGCGGAGGACGGCAGCCTCAATTCCGCAGCAGGTGATCGTGTAATGCAAAGTTTGGTGCCCTATGCCGGCGGAGCGTCAAGAAATTCCGCCATTGCCGCATACACTCTCCGGCAACTCTCCGGCACCAGATTTTCCAGATTGAGAAAGGCGTGGATCATGTCGTCGAAAAAGAGATGCCGTACGACGACCCCGTTCTCCTGTAATTTCTCCATATAGGCCAGTCCCTCGTCGCGCAAAGGGCAGAAGCCGGCAGTGACGAGCAGGGTCCGGGGAAATCCTGGCCGAACCGGCATAAAAAGCGGCGAGGCCGCCCGCCTATCCTCGCCCACACTGAAATAATGATCGAAATACCACCTGATTTTGTCCTTTTCGAGCAGGTAGCCGGTAGCCAGTTCCTTGACCGAAGGGTGGCTCAAGGTATAATCGAGCCCCGGATAGATGAGAATCAGATGAGTGACAAGTGGCCCGACCGAATCCTGTGGGGCATGGGCCAGCGTCGCACTCATCGCCCCACCGGCACTGTCGCCGGCAAGGGCCAGGCCTGGCCCGAAATTCAGCCCCAGCCGCACGAGCAGCTCGGCGCAGCCCTCGACCACCGTCCGCGCATCCGCGATTCCGGCCGGATACGGATGTTCCGGCGCCAGGCGGTACTCGACCGAAACCACCACCCGGCGGGTGGCCAGAGCAATCTTCCGGCATATCGGATCGTAGACCGCGACACTGCCCGTCATGTGGCCGCCGCCGTGCAGGTATATCAATACCGGCAGGGCCGCATCGGGCTCGGGATGATAGACCCTGACCGGAACCGAAGGGCCGGAACCTTCGATCGATTCATCGATCACGGCCGGCAGCTTCGGGATATCGGTAATCATGGTCCGGGTCAGGATAGCCATCCCGTCCCTGGCGTATTCGGGAGTCAGCACGAACCCCTTTGCCGACCAGGCGGCGACCGCCAGATTATACTTATCGAGCCACTCTCCGAGACCGGGTGCAAGTTCTGCCATAACTACTTCCTCCATCATTAAAACAATCGCCGACAGGGTAATACCGCCGTGCCCCCTCTAACTGATAGTCAAACCGAACCCGGCCGTCAACCGGGTTTGGTGAAAAAACGAGCGAGGAATTTTCCTGACACGAAACTGATTGTCATTATCCTAATAATGGAGTATGAAAAAGTTGTGTCGTCCTTACGTTCAGGGCGACACTGCAGGAGAGTTTCTCCCCTTCCCGAAGAAACTTACCCAGAACCGAAGATAATGAAAAATATAACGCCATTCCTCCATCCCTCCCCGGCAGGGGACAGAAAAAACCGGCCGCTATCAAGGCCCGGTTGCTGCAAGATAACGGCTGCTCTTGGGGATATCGGCGTTTTCAGGATAAACCTTTCGCTCTTCTTCATCATCCGGTACAATGAATGCTTGATGGTTGCGTAAACGTCAGCGGGCAAACGGTTCCGGATTGAAGGATCGCGGAACGGGACGGCCCCGACAAGACGTGCCCCGAGAGAGGGCTGCCCGACCGTCGTCTTTCTTAAACACCATTATACTTCATTCATATAGGAGAATGCTATGGAACGAGTTGTTGTAGTAAGTGGAGTTCGAACCGCCGTCGGCAATTTCGGCGGATCGCTCAAGGATGTGCCGGCCATAGAACTGGGGGCTACCGTGATCAAGGAAGTCCTGAAACGGAAAAATATCCGGCCGGTTTTAAGCGGACACATGGAAGCCGGCAAGCCGGACAAATTGCACGACCAGGGACAGATTCAGCTGGAAAAGGATGTCGACGACTGGGATAAGGGAGCCATTCCGCTCGCCATCGACGAGGTCATCATGGGCAATGTCCTGCAGACCGGCCAGGGCCAGAATCCGGGTCGGCAGGCCATGATACGGGCCGGCATCCCCAAGGAGACCGCCGCCTTCACCATCAACAAGGTCTGCGGTTCGGGCCTCAAGGCCATTACCCTTGCGGCCACCTCGATCATGGCCGGCCAGGCCGATGCAATCATCGCCGGCGGCATGGAAAATATGTCCCAGGTGCCGCTGGCCCTGCCGAAGGCCCGCTGGGGCTACCGCATGGAGGTAACCGGCAAGGGCGATATCACCGACCTTATGGTCTTCGACGGCCTCTACGAGATTTTTTACGGCTATCATATGGGGATCACAGCCGAAAACATCGTCGCCAAATACGGCATCAGCCGTACCGAGCAGGATGAACTGAGTGTCCTCAGTCACGAACGGGCCAGGAAGGCCATCGCCTCCGGCCACTTTCGGGAAGAGATCGCGCCGATCGTGGTGAAAACCCGTCAGGGCGAGCTGATAATCGATACCGACGAGCGGCCGATGGAGACCAATATGGAAAAAATGGGCCGCCTGCGCCCGGTCTTCAAAAAAGACGGCTCGGTCACCGCCGGCAACGCCTCCGGCATCAACGATGCGGCGGCCGCGGTGCTGCTCATGTCCGCCACCAAGGCAAAGGAGCTGGGCCTCACGCCGATCCTCGAAATCAAGGGCTTCGCCTCCGGCGGGCTCGATCCGGCCTACATGGGCCTGGGCCCGGTTCCGGCCATCCGTACCGCCCTGAAAAGGACCGGCATGACCATCGGCGATATCGACATGATTGAGCTGAACGAGGCCTTCGCCGCCCAGGCCATCGCCTGCATGCGTGAGTTGAAGATCCCGATCGAGCTGCCGAACCAGGTGGGCAGCGGCATCTCCATCGGCCATCCCATCGGGTGCACCGGCGCCCGCCAGCTGGTTTCCGGTATGCACCTGATGCAGCGCGACAACCTGCAGCGCGGGTTGTTCAGCATGTGCATCGGCGGCGGCATGGGTATGGCCATGATCGCCGAACGGGTCGGCTGATTTTTTCATTCCCTCCGCCTGTGTCAGTTTTCCCGGCCTCTTCCTTCGATTTGCTTCGAACAGAGGCCAGTTTTATATCAGCACAATAGTGCCGTTATCTTCCCGGAAATCCTCAATGACCTTGAAAGACAAAATCACCGAAAGCGTCGCCTTTATAGCAGAACACACCGCCATTCGCCCCACGGCCGGAATCATCCTCGGTACCGGTCTCGGCCGCCTGATCGAGTCGATTACCATCGATGCCGAACTCCCCTACCGCGACATCCCGCACTTTGCCGCGGCAACCGTCGAGCATCACGCAGGCAAGCTGATCCTGGGGACGCTCGGGGGGACGCCGGTGGTCTGCATGGCCGGACGGCTGCACCTGTACGAGGGGCACAGCATGACGGATATCACCTTCCCGGTGCGGGTCATGAAGGGTCTCGGCGTAACCGAACTGCTCATCTCGAACGTCGCCGGCGGCTTGAATGAAAACTATCGCCGCGGCGACATCATGATTCTCGACGACCACATCAACCTGCTCGGGACCAATCCGCTCATCGGTGAAAACGACCCGGAACTCGGCGAACGCTGGCCGGACATGTTCGAACCGTACAGTCGCGAACTGCAGAAAAAGGCGATCGCCATCGCTACAAAACACGGGATCCACGTCCAACCGCAAGGGGTCTATGCCTGCCTCTCCGGACCGTCGCTCGAAACCCGGGCAGAGTATAAAATGCTGCGCGCAATCGGCGCCGATGCGGTCGGGATGTCCACCGTGCCCGAGGTGATTGTCGCCGTCCATTCGGCCTTACGGGTCTTCGCCTGCTCGATCATCACCGATCTCTGCTTTCCACAGGCCCTCGGCCCGGTCGATATCGCCGAGATCATCGCCACTGCCGGCGAGGCCGAGCCGAAGCTGGTACGGCTCTTCGAGGAACTGGTGCAGGCGAGGTGATACGACACCTCGCCGAGCTGGGCGACTAGCCAAGCACCAAGCTTTGCCTGTGATCGGCTATCAAGAAAGAAAATACAGAGTTCAGAATTGTGAGAGATTGAGTTGAAGGCTATCGCATACCATCTGGCATGCGGA
>Ga0154407_1168_pt2 | contig 11161 bp, 7 predicted proteins | sample RifGroB2_FD_115911 | JGI IMG/M metagenome (GOLD analysis project Ga0154407, IMG submission 115911) | Desulfobacterales bacterium GWB2_56_26
GGCCGGTGCTGATCATCGACGACGGGCTCTCGGCGGTCGATGTGGCCACGGAACACGAGGTGTTCGCCGGGCTCAGGCAGCATTTCCTCGGCAAAACGGTGATCATCGTCTCCAACCGCATCAAACTCCTGTCGATGACCGACCATATCATCGTCCTGGCCGACGGTGTGGTGGAAAGCGAAGGCGACCACGACAAACTGCTGGCCACCAATTCCCTCTATCAGGCCATGTACCTCAAGCAGATGAAACAGGACGAGTCGGAGGTTTATCTGCCATGATGGAATTCGGCTACAGCGAAGAGGGCAAACAGGCCTCCCTCGGCGATCTCCATCTCTGGGGGCGGATTCTGCATTTTACCGGGCCGTACCGGATGGGGCTGATCGCCGCGGTCATCATCTCGCTTTTGATCACCTGGGCGACCCTGACGCTACCCTATCTGGTCCAGACCGCCATCGACCATGCCATTACCCTCACCGATCTGCCGATGGACGAGCGGATGGCCAGGCTGACGAAGAATGCGATCTATTACGGTCTTATCATCGGCGTGGTGTTTTTCACCTCCTTCCTGCAGATCCTGGTGCTCGAATGGGTGGGGCAGTCGGTCATGCACAGCGTGCGCCAGCAGCTGTTCCAGCATCTCATGCATCTCGATCTGCCTTTTTTCAACGTCCACCGGACCGGCCAGCTGGTCACCCGACTGACCAACGACATCCAGAACATGAACGAGATGTTCACCTCGGTCATCGTCTCCCTGTTCAACGACATGCTGCGTCTCTTGGGCATCCTCGCCCTGCTGTTCTGGATGAATCCGCGGCTGGCGACGGTGATGTCGGTGTTCGTCCCGCTGGCCCTTATCATCACCATCCTCTTTGCCCGGCTGGCGAGGGAGAAGTTCCGGGAGATCCGCAGCCAGCTGGCGAAGCTGAACAGCTTTCTGTCGGAGGCGCTGTCGGGCATCGCCATCCTGCAGCTCTTCGGCCGTGAGCAGACGAGCCGCAAGACCCACGAGCGGCTCTCCGCCGGCTATCTCGACCGCACCCTCAGCCAGATCAGGCTTTTCGGCACCTTCATGCCACTCACCGAGTTCCTCAGTTCGGTGGCGGTGGCTCTTATCCTGTGGTACGGCGGCGGCGAGGTCATCCAGAAAAGGCTGACCCTGGGCGAGCTGGTGGCTTTCATTTCCTATATGCGGTTGTTCTTCCAGCCGCTCCGCGAGCTTTCCCAGAAGTACTCGGTGGTCCAGTCGGCCATGGCCTCGGCCGAGCGGATCTTTCAGCTGCTCGACACGAAAAGCTCCATCCCGCTGCCGACCGCGCCTGTGCGGCTTGGCAAGATCCGGGGAAAACTGGAATTTCACGACATCACCTTCGGCTACGAACCGGACAATCCCATCATCCGCGGCATCTCCCTGACGCTCAGACCCGGCCAGACCGTCGCCCTGGTCGGAACCACCGGTTCGGGTAAAACGACCCTCGTCAACCTGCTGCTCAGGTTCTACACCCCCCAGGCCGGCCGGATCACCATCGACGACACCGACATTGCCGCGATGGATATCAAGCAGCTGCGCACCCTGATCGGCGTCATTCTGCAGGATGTCCTCATCCTCCAGGACAGCCTCTTGGCCAATATCGTCATGGATACCGGCGTCAGCCGCGAGCAGGTCGAGGAGATTCTGCGCCGTACCGGCATGGACCGTTTCGTCATGAAACTCCCGCGGGGCCTCGACACCCCCATCGGCGAAGGCGGCACCGAACTCTCCACCGGCGAAAAGCAGCTGCTCTCCTTTGCCCGGGTGCTGTGCCGCAATCCGGCCATCCTCATTCTCGACGAAGCCACCGCGGCCATCGACACCGAATCGGAGAACATCCTCGAACAGGCCATTGCCGACAGCTTCAAGGGCCGCACGTCTCTCGTCATCGCCCACCGGCTGTCGACCATCAGGCGGGCCGACCATATCATCGTCATGGCCCACGGCAGAATCGTCGAACAGGGCAGCCATGAGGAACTGCTCGACAGGGGCGGCCACTACGCCCTGCTCGTCTCCATGGACCTGGAAGGCGGCGAACGCCTTGTGGGCAACGGTGTCATTCCCTGATCGGCGCATTTCCGTTTGCATTCCCTTCGTCATTTCCGCTAGGATGAATGTACGGGCGAAAAATTTTTCGTCCGTATTTCGTTTATTCAGGGAGTTGACAGGTCTTCACTTTTCCGCCGGAAGACTGTGTTTTCATGCCGCAAAAAAATGCCGGGAGTCGAGACATGCATGGCTTGACATTTCAACAGCTGGCGACCCTCCATCCGTTTCATTTCGTCCTTGACGGACAAATGCAGGTGGTGCAGGAAGGGTATTCTCTGAAAAAGATCATCCCCGGAGCCACCGGCAGTCTGTTCGAGCACCTTTTTGTCCATTCGGACCCGCCATTCTCTATTGACCCTCAAGGTGTTCTGCAGACTTCTGGCGACACCTTTACCCTGACCACCACCACCGGAGCCCTGCTGCGAGGCCGCTTCTTCCCGGATAACAAGGCCAATCTGCTGTTCTTTTTCGGCGCTCCCGTCTGTCCCGGCGGCATGGCCGAATGGGGGCTGACCGGGGATGACTTCCCCCTCGATTTTCCGCAGCGGGAAGTACCGCGCCACAATATCGCAGAAATCGCCGACTATCGACTGCAGCTTCTCTCCAAGGTCTTTATGAGTGTCTCGGATCCCATTCTCATTGAGGATTTGGACGGCAATGTTCTTGAAATGAACGATGAGGCAGTTCGCGCTTATGGCTGGCAGCGCGAGGAGTTGATCGGCAAATCCTTCAAAACCATCCTGCCGCCCAGGCATCACGCTAAATCCGATACCCTGCTCAGATGCTGCACGGCCGGAGAGGAAATCGTAAGCCTCGAGGGCGAACGGCTGACCAGGGACGGCAGGCAGGTTCCTGTGCTGCTTTCCATGACCCTCCTGCGAAACGATCAAGACCAGCCGGCCGCCATCGTCACCATTGCCAAGGATATCAGCGCAAGGAAGGAAAAGGAGCTGGAACTGGAGAAACAGCGGGCTCTGCTGGCAGAGCAGGTGAACCTCCGGACGGCCCAGCTGCAGGCGGCCATCGAGACGGCGGAAAAGGCAAACGACGAGCTGAAGGAACTCCAGGAAAGACTGTCCATTGCCCTCGATTCCGCTCAGATAGGCATCTGGGAATTCGATGCGAGAACCAGAAAAGAAACCTGGGACGACCGGATGTACGAACTCTTCGGCATCGACAAGGCCACGGCCGCTGACCCTCATACCGAATTTGCCCGGGGCGTCCTGCCGGAAGATCTGGTGAAACTACGGGAGGAAATTCGGCTGACCATGGCCGGGGAGATGGACTACGACACCGTCTACCGGGTCCGCTGGCCCGACGCTTCGCTGCGCTATATCAAAGGCTCGGGGCTGGTGATCCGCGACCCGGACGGCGCGCCGTTAAAGGTCATCGGCGCCAATTACGATATCACCGAGCTGAAAAATTACGAGGCCAACCTCCATGTCGCCAAGGAGGCTGCCGAATCCGCCAACCGGGCTAAAAGTGACTTTCTCGCCCGGATGAGCCATGAAATTCGGACGCCGATGAATGCGGTCATCGGCATGACCCACCTGGCCCTGCAGACCGAACTGACCGCCAAGCAGCGGGACTATCTGAGGAAAGCCCACAGCTCGGCTATCTCGCTGCTCGATATCATCAACGATATTCTTGACTTCTCCAAGATCGAGGCGGGCAAACTGGAACTGGAAAACACCGACTTCTCCCTCGATGAGCTCCTCGAACAGCTCTCCAACGTTTTTGCCATGAAGGCTGCCGAAAAGAATATCGAGTTGCTGTTCAACGTCCACCCCGATGTCCCGACCTTTCTTAAGGGCGATCCATTGCGGCTGAGGCAGATTCTCATCAACCTCACAGGCAATGCCTTGAAATTCACCCATTCCGGAGAGATTATCGTTTCCATCAATCTGCTCGAACGAGACGATCAGAGGGTTCGGCTGCAATTCTCGGTCGCCGACACCGGCATCGGCATGAATGAGGAGCAACTCGCCAGACTTTTCAGCTCCTTCAGCCAGGCCGACGGCTCGACTACCCGCAAATACGGAGGAACCGGCCTGGGGCTGGTCATCTGCAAGCGTCTGGTGAGCATGATGCAGGGCGATATCAACGTTCTGTCGCAACCTGGCGTTGGCAGCACCTTCACCTTCGCCGCCCTCTTTTCGCCGTCGCTCCGCTGTCTGGAGGAGGAGTTTCCCGTGCCCGTCTGGATGCAGGGCCTGCAGGCTCTCATCGTCGACGACAGTCCGGTTTCCCGCAGGATTTTGCAATACGCCCTGGAGTCCTTTGGTATTACCGTTTCGACCGTCAACTCGGGCGAGGAGGCCCTTACTGCCGTTGCGGCGGCCCCGGCGATCGCTGCGACCGATCCCCCGGGCGAGCCGTACCGGCTTATTCTCATGGATATGGAGATGGCTGGGATGGACGGGATAGAGACTTCCCGGAGAATACTCGCCGGGGCACAGCCCCAAGGCAGCCCGAAGATTATCATGGTCACCGCCTACGGCCAGGAAAATGTGGCAAGGCAAGCGGCATCGGCCGGTATCCATGGGTTCCTGGTCAAACCGGTATCGAAGGCGGCGCTGTTTGACGCCATTATGGAATGCTTCGGCTTTCCGTCGGCCCGCCGCGCCGCAACAAAGGACGATCAATCTGCGCTTTCGCGGACCGGGCCCATCCGGGGCAGCAGGATCCTGTTGATCGAGGACAACCCTATCAACCAACAGGTGGCAACCGAACTCCTCGAACAGGCGGGCCTTTCGGTTACTGTGACCGACAACGGCGCCGAGGGCGTAGGCCTGGCCACTTCCGGTGATTTCGACATTGTCCTGATGGATATCCAGATGCCGGCTATGGACGGCTACACCGCCGCGCGACTCATCCGGGAAAACGGCAAGACAACCCTGCCGATTGTCGCCATGACCGCCAATGCCATGGCGGGCGATCGGGAAAAGAGTCTCGCCGCCGGCATGAACGATCATCTGACCAAACCGATCGACCCGGAGGAACTCTACGGCATGCTGGCCGCCTGGATTCTGCCTGCCGTCCGGCCGATTCCGGATCAGCCGGTTGCCGGCAACGGCAACGGCAAAAAAGACCGGCCGACTACCGGCATCGTTCCGGCTATCGCCGGCATCGACACACACATCGGCCTCACCAGGCTCAACAACAATTCGGATCTATATGTGCAGATACTGAAGAAGCTGGTTGAGGATCATCGCGTCGATGCGGACAGGATACGAGCCGCCGTGGATACGGGCGATCACGCCCAGGCCCTGCGGCTTGCCCACACCATGAAAGGCATTGCCGGCAGCATCGGCGCCCATTCCCTCCAGCACCGTTCGACCCTGCTCGAGCAGGCCTTGCACCAGGAACAGCACGACCGACTCGACAAGCTGCTGGTCGACTTTGCCGAGCAGTTGACAGCGGTCTGCATAAGTATCCAGGGGGCCTTTCCCCTGACCGCCGAGACGGCGGCAGACTCGGAACTCCCGACGGGCGACGAGAACGAGCTGCTTGCCCTGCTGCGGGAGCTTACGCCGTGCATCCAGAAGCGAAAACCCAAGCCGGCGGCCGAAATTATGACCGGGATAAAGCAGTATTATTGGCCGAGCCATGACCAAAGGCTGACGGAACTTGACCGCGCCGTAAAAAAATACCAGTTCAAGGAGGCTGGGGCGATCCTGCTGTCGCTGCTCCAGGTCCTGGATGAGCAAGGAGAGCAGAAATGACCGATTATTCGCAATGTTCAATACTCGTTGTCGATGATACCGAGGAAAATGTCGACATTCTCGTCGATACCCTGAGCGATCTCTACGACATCAGCGTCGCTACGGATGGCGAATCGGCCATGGAACTCCTCCAGGATTTCACCCCCGATCTCATTCTGCTCGATATCATGATGCCCGGCATGGACGGCTATGAGATGTGCCAGCGTCTGAAGATTGAGACCCGGACGGCCAAAATCCCGATCATCTTTCTCACCGCCCTGAGTGAAGCCCAGAGCGAGGAAAAGGGCTTGCGACTGGGAGCCATCGATTACATCACCAAGCCTTTCAATCCCTTTCTGGTCAAGGCGCGGGTCAAGAACCATCTCGAATTGAAAATGCATCGCGACAACCTGGAAATGCTGGTGCAGCAGCGGACTTCCGAACTGGAACTGACCCAGGAAATCACCATCGAGAGCATGGGAACACTGGCCGAATATCGGGATCCGGAGACCGGTGGACACATCCAGAGGACCAAGCATTACGTCAGGCTACTCGCCGAAAAACTCCGGCATCATCCCCGCTTTTCCCACTTCCTCACCGGCGAAGTCATAGACTCCATATATAAGTCTGCGCCCTTGCACGATATCGGCAAGGTCGGCGTGCCCGACCATATCCTGCTGAAACCGGGCAGGCTGACGGAGGCGGAATTCGAGGAGATGAAAAAACACACGATCTACGGCCGCGATGCCATTGCCAAGGCCGAACAGAAGCTCGGCAATCGGTCATTTCTCCATTTTGCCCTGGAGATTGCCGAGAGCCACCAGGAAAAATGGGACGGCACAGGCTACCCGAACGGCTGGGCAGGTGAACGAATTCCCGTCTCTGGCAGGCTGATGGCGGTCGCCGACGTCTACGACGCGCTGATCAGCAAGCGGGTCTATAAAGCACCCTTCGCCCACAGCAAGGCGGTAGCCATCATCAAGGAAGGCCGGGGCAGCCATTTCGACCCGGATATCGTCGACGTGTTTCTGGAAGTAGCGGAAGAATTTCGGCGGATCGCCCTGAAGCATGCCGACTTCGAGGAAGAACGGATGGCATTGCGGGAGTAGCGGGGGGACATGGCAAATACCGGCGGTGTAGGGGCGAAAAATCTTTCGCCCACCGCTGAAGGGCGAAAGATTTTTCGCCCCTACAACCACCCGAAAGGTATACACGCAAAAATTCAGTCCGGTTCCGGCGGCCCACGAACGAGGTCGAGAGTGCCGCCGGAATGTGACGGCCGGGATCAGGATATCCCGAGATAGGCTTTCTGAACCTCTTTGTTGCCCCTGAGGTTGGCAGCCGAATCGGTGACGGTGATTTCGCCGGTCTGGATGACATAGCCGCGGTGGGCGATGGACAGGGCCATCAGGGCATTCTGCTCAACCAGCAGGATAGTGGTTCCCTGCTGGTTGAGTTCCTTGATGATATCGAAGATCAATTCGACCAGGATCGGAGCAAGTCCCATCGACGGTTCATCGAGCATCAGGAGGCGCGGATTGAGCATCAGCCCACGGGCGATGGCCAGCATCTGCTGTTCGCCGCCGGAGAGCGTGCCGCCGAACTGATCGATCCGCTCCTTCAAGCGGGGGAAGAAGGAAAAGCCATATTCCATCCGCTCTTCGACCAGTTTGCTGTCCTTGACCGTGAAGGCCCCCATCTCCAGGTTTTCCTTGACCGTGAGCGTCGGAAAGATCCCCCGCCCCTCGGGCACGTGAACCATGCCGGATTGGACGATTTCGTGCGGATCCTTTTTCGAGATGTCCTCGCCCTGAAAGATGACCTTGCCCTTCTTCGGATGAATCATGCCGGAGATGGTCCTGAGCGTCGTGCTCTTGCCCGCCCCGTTGGAGCCGATAAGTGTGACGATCTCGCCTTCGTTGACCGTCAGCGAAACCCCCTTGAGGGCGTGGATCTGTCCGTAAAAACTATGAATATTCTCTACTTGCAGCAGCAGACTCATTGCAGTTTCTCCTCGTGCTGTCCAGCAACCGCGCCGCGACCGAGGTAGGCCTCGATGACCCGCGTGTTGTTCCGTATTTCCGAAGGCGGGCCCTGGGCGATTTTTTCGCCGTAATCCATGACGCAGATATCCTCGGAGATATTCATAACCACCCGCATATCGTGTTCGATAAGGAGAATGGTGATGCCCAGATCGGTCCTGATATTGCGGAACAGCTGGGTCACATCTTCGGTCTCCTGCGGATTCATGCCGGCTGCCGGTTCATCGAGCAGAAGCAACTGCGGATCGGCTGCCAAAGCCCGGGCGATCTCCAGACGACGCTGGGCGCCGTACGGCAGATTTTTCGCCAGTTCGTTTTCCACTCGTTTCAGGCCGACATATTCCATGAGTCTCGCCGCCTTCTGTTCCGCCTCTTTTTCCTCTTTTTTGAAGCCGGGCAGATGCAGAAGCGTCTGCAGGGCCGATTGCTTCAAGTGGATATGCATGCCCACCAGAATATTTTCGATGACCGACATATCGGGGAAGAGGCGGATATTCTGGAAAGTCCTGGCAATGCCGCAGGCGGCGATCTGATCGGGCCGCAGGCCGACAAGAGATTTACCGTTGAATTTGATGGTGCCGGAGTCCGGCTTGTAGATGCCGGTCAAGGTATTGAAAAAGGTCGTCTTGCCGGCCCCGTTCGGGCCGATGATCGAGACGATCCGGCCCTTGTCGAGCGAGAAGGTGACGTCGCTGATCGCCTTGAGTCCGCCGAAGGTCTTGGTAATGTTTGCAATTTCGAGTAATGCCATGGTTTTCCGTCTCCTTATTTCGTTTCGTCCCGATCGAGTTCTCTTTTACGCCTGCTGGCAGGAATCAATCCGGCCGGACGGAAGATCATCATCAGAATAAGGATAAGGCCGAACAGCAGCCGCTGATACTTTGCCGGATCCAGTTGGGTGGAGAGATCCTTCCAGGCAAAGTTGATTATCGGAATCACCGCATCGCTCTGCCGCAACTCGTTGAGGTAGAGAGAAAAGCCCTGCAAAACCTGGAGATTCAGGATGGTCACCGTGGCCGCACCCAGGATAACGCCCGGAATGGAGCCAGCCCCGCCCAGGATGACCATGGACAGTACGCCGATCGATTGCATGAAGGAAAACGACTCAGGGCTGATAAAAGTCCGGCTGGCGGCGAGCAGCACGCCCATGGCCCCGGCAAAGGAGGCGCCGACGGCAAAGGCGGTCAGCTTCATCCGCACCAGCGGGATTCCCTGGGCGATTGCGGCGGTCTCGTCTTCCCGCACCGCGGTCCAGGCCCGGCCGATCTTCGAATCGTTCAACCGTCTCGTCACAAAGATGATGACGATGATCATGATGAGCGCGTAGAGGTAGAACATCAGATTGTACAGATTCGCCGGACTGACATCGTGACCGACCACGCCGCCGAAAATTCCATTGAACCAGTCTACCACCATATCCGGCATGGTTGGTCGCTGGATCGGGGTAATGCCCTGCGGGCCGTTGGTAAAATTGAGGGGCTTGTCGAGATTGTTGGCCAGGACCCGGATGACCTCACCGAAACCGAGGGTGACGATGGCCAGATAATCCCCGCGCAGCCTGAGTACCGGCAGGCCGAGGATGATCCCGGTCACACCGGCAACGATGATGCCGACCAGAATAAACATGTAAAAGGTGTCTCCGGGCAAGAGGAACGGCAAATCCGAAGGCTGTGTTCCCGGTGCAAAATGGAGGACATAAAACTGCTGCGAGCCGAAAAAAGCCCACAGATAGGCACCCACGGCATAAAATGCCACGTAGCCGAGATCGAGCAGGCCGGCAAAACCGACCACGATATTGAGGCCCAGGGCCAGGGCCGCAAAGACGGCTATCTGAAAAATGACTTCCAGGTAAAAGATATTTCTGACCCCGACGATCGGTACGATCACCAGGGCGAGAACCACTCCGGCAACCAACTTGAACCGGCTACTGGTCCGAAAGAAGTACAGCGATAAAAATGAGGTGATGAGAACCAGAAAGGCGAGATTCGATCGCGGCTGGGTATACACCAGGTAGGTGCCGGCGAAGATATGCGCGATGACAAAAAAATACGCCAGTCGCCCTTGGTTCGCTCTGTCGAACAATTCCTTGAAATACGACGAAACCATGTCTCTCTCCTATGCTTTCTGGCCGACGTGTTTACCCATCAGCCCTTGTGGCCGGAAAATAAGCACAAGGATGAGGATGCTGAAGGCAAAGATGTCCTTGTATTCCGAACCCGCCGCACCCATGGTGAAGACACCCATGTAGGAGCCGGCAAAGGTTTCCAGCATGCCAAGAACAATCCCCCCGAGAAGCGCACCGGTCATATTGCCGATGCCGCCCAGAACCGCCGCGGTAAATGCTTTCAGACCGGGGAAGAAGCCGACGAACGGGTCGATCCTGGTAAATTTCAAGGCGTAGAGGACGCCCGCGGCCCCACCGAGCAGACCGCCGACGAGAAAGGTCAGAGAAATTATCCGGTTGACGTTGATGCCCATGAGGCTGGCGGTGGAACGGTCCTGCGCCACGGCCCGTATCGCCTTGCCGATTCGGGTGGCATTGACCAGGTAATTGAGCGCCACCAGCATGAGTACGGCCGAGACGATGACGATAATCGATTTGACGGAGATGCCCATGGTGATCTTCGAGGCCCCCATGGCCAGTTTGCCGAAGATGATGCGCGCATCGAAGTTGCCGAAGGTGGGGAAGATCCGGTTGAACTGGCCGGTGGTCACACCCTCGACCAGACGGATGACATCCTGGAGCAGAAAGGAAACACCGATGGCCGAGATCAGCGGCACGAGCCTGGATGCCCCGCGTAAGGGCCGGTAGGCGACTCGTTCGACCGTCACAGCCAGACCGCCTGCGGCAAGCATGCCTAAAAATATCGCTAAGGTAAGGTAGGCATAAGCCATCGGCAACGAGGCGCCGGACAGCACTCCAGCCGAACCGAGAGCAATGAGAAATTCCACGCCGACAAAGGCCCCGACGGCAAAAATTTCGCTATGGGCGAAGTTGATGAATTCGAGAACCCCGTACACCATGGTGTAGCCAAGGGCGATGGCCGCGTAGACAAAGCCGATGGTCAGTCCGTCGATGACGACCTGCGGCAGGTTGATCATCGTATAGGTGAAGAGGGTGACGCGATACTTTTCCATTATGTCCGCACCGATGTACGTTTGATCCAGGATCAGGGCGAGGACAACGGCAATGACAGACATGCAGACTGCACTTCCTACCGAGAAGGTCAGCATCTGACCTACCGGCCGGACTAATTCATAAAAATTGATGCGTTTCAGGAATTGTTTCATATGCACTCCCTAGAGTTAAAAATCAACCGGCCCTTTACAGGAGCAAA
>Ga0154407_1100_pt1 | contig 11036 bp, 10 predicted proteins | sample RifGroB2_FD_115911 | JGI IMG/M metagenome (GOLD analysis project Ga0154407, IMG submission 115911) | Desulfobacterales bacterium GWB2_56_26
TTTTTGATCGTCTGCTTTTGCCTCGCCTTTTCCGCCTTCTACGAACTGGTGGAATGGTGGGTGGCCGCCGCCACGGGCGACAGCGCCGAGGCCTTCCTCGGCACCCAGGGCTACGTCTGGGACACCCAGTCGGACATGGCCCTGGCACTTTTGGGGGCGGTTGCAGCACTCACGATTTTGGCCAAATGGCACGACGGGCAGTTGCGGAAGGTGGTATGAAAGGAAAGCATTCAACCGGCATCAGAAGATGTAGCCCATCCATCATCTGCAGGCTGGTCAACCAGCCATAACAGAATATAGAATCTGATCATTGGGGTTGATAGCTTGTGAAGGAAGAGAGCTGCAGGTCAGGGAGTCGTTCGAGGAGTGAGACCGCCAGCAGCAAAAGAAAAGACGCCTTTACAGTAATCGAGAAACATTGATTTGTTGGGAAGATACCTGTAGCATCGCCGGGTAATGCTTACAATCCATTTAGAATAAAGAGGCGAGAACAATGATCGGCAAGAAACAAGAATCCAAAAAAACCCAACCGCAGCAGGACAATCATTTCCCGATAGTCGGCATTGGAACTTCGGCCGGTGGGTTGGAGGCGCTGGGGCTGTTTCTGAAGAATGTACCGCCCTCCTGCGGTCTGGCCTTCGTCATAGTCTCGCACCTGGACCCGACCCACAAGGATATGATGGTGGAGTTGCTCCAGCGCCACACGACCATGCCGGTTATCCAGATTGCGGACCGGATGCGGATCAAGCCGGAGCATGTCTATGTTATCCCGCCCAACCGGAATCTGTCCCTGCTGCATGGTGTGCTGCACCTGGAAGAACAGATCAAATCCAGCGGCCTGCGCCTGCCGATTGATCATTTTTTTCGCTCTCTGGCCGACGACCAGCAGGAACACGGAATCGGTGTGATCCTTTCCGGCATGGGGTCGGACGGCACGCTGGGGCTGCGCGCCCTCAAGGAAAAGGCCGGTATCGTGTTTGTCCAGGCCCCAACCTCGGCACAGTTCGCCGGTATGCCGCACAGCGCCATTAATGCCGGTTTGGCCGACGTAGTCGCCCCGGCGGAGGAACTGGCCGGCAGGATAATCACCTACCTGAAATACGTGCCACACCTGCCCCCCCCCCGCAACCCCTGACCACACGGAAAAGAATCAGAGCGGCTTGGAAAAAATCATCCTGCTGCTGCGTACCAAGACCGGTCACGATTTTTCGCTCTACAAAAAGAATACCCTGTACCGCCGCATCGAACGGCGCATGGGTCTGCACCAGCTGGATAAAATTACTCACTATGCGAGCTACTTGCGCAGCAACCCCCAGGAAATCGACCTGCTTTTCAAGGAACTGCTGATCGGCGTTACCAGTTTCTTCCGCGACCCGGCAATGTGGGAACAGCTCAAGGGTGAGGTTATCCCGGCACTCATCGCCTCCCGCGCGGAGAACACAACCCTGCGAGCCTGGATCACAGCTTGCTCGACCGGTGAAGAAGCCTATTCACTCGCCATGGTCTTCCGTGAGGCACTGGAGGAGTTGACCCCAAGCCGCCACCTGAAACTGCAGATATTCGCCAGCGACATAGATAAGGATGCCATTGACAAGGCCCGAATCGGTGTTTTTCCACCCAACATCGCAACCGATGTTTCCGAGGAACGGTTGCATCGCTTCTTCATTCGGGAAGAGTGCGGTTACCGGGTGAGCCAGGAAATTCGTGAGATGGTGATATTTGCGCCACAGAACCTGGTCACAGACCCGCCTTTTACCAAGCTTGACCTTTTGACCTGCCGGAATCTGTTGATCTACCTTGAGCCTGGCTTGCAGAAGAAGCTTCTGTCTCTCTTTCACTACAGCCTCAATCCAGACGGCATTCTCGTGCTGGGGATATCGGAAACCGTCGGTCAATCCAGCCAATTCTTTGTTCCGCTGGCCGGTAAGATGCGGCTTTACCGGCGTGCAGATACCGCCATGGGAACGAATTTAACCGTATTTTCTCCAACAGTGACGCGTCCTCAACAGAGCGGAGACGGGTACCCTGCTCTGCCACAACCACTGCCGCACGTTCCCAACCTGTCGGCGCTGACGGACGAACTGCTGCTGCGACACTATACACCGGCGGCAGTGCTGACCACTCCCCAGGGCGACATCGTCTATCTCAGCGCCAAGACCGGCAAATACTTGGAGCCGACCGTCGGCAAAGCCAATCTGAACATCTTCGCAATGGCCCGTGAAGGGCTTGCCGGCCCATTGCATGAAGCCTTTGCCAGAGCGGTCCGGGAGAAAGTCACCGTCACGTTAAAAGACTTGAGGATACAAACCAATGGCAGCGCGCTGAGCGTGGACGTTGTCGTCCAGCCTCTGTCCACGCCGGCGGCGATGCAGGGGATGATGTTGATTGTCTTCCGAGAGATCGGCGAGGCATCTGCCAAGAAAGCGAAAGCACCGAGCAAAACCAAACGTAACGCCATGGACGAGGCCCGGTTGGCTGAACTGACCCGGGAGCTGCAGCAATCCCGCGAGCAGGTGCAAATTACGTACGAAGAGATGCAGACTTCGCAGGAGGAGCTCAAAGCCGCCTATGAGGAGCTGCAGAGCACCAACGAGGAGCTGCAGAGCACCAACGAGGAGCTGACCACATCCAAGGAAGAGATGCAGTCCATGAACGAAGAGTTGCAGACGATCAACCAGGAACTGACGAGCAAGGTGGATGAATTGACTCACATCGGAGATGACATGGAAAACCTCTTGAACAGTACCGACATTGCCACTCTCTTTCTGGACCATCAGCTGAGAGTTCGCCGGTTTACCCCCAAGATGACCAAAATTATCAAACTGATTCCCGGAGATGCCGGCCGTCCCATCACCGATCAGGTCAACGAACTCGACTATCCCGATTTCGCACATGATGTGCAGCAGGTGCTGAGGTCGCTGGTTTCCTCTGAACGGCAGATCTCCACCCGCGACGGTCGCTGGTTCTTGGTGCGTATCCTGCCTTATCGCACACGGGATAATCGGATTGACGGCGCGGTGATCACCTTTGTCGACATCAGCGTAAGCAAGAAGCTGGAGACGGCAATGACCGAGGCCTTGTCCGTCCTGCAAACCCGCTTTAACGATCAGTCGTCTGAACTCGATGCGGCCAAGGAGCTGGAAAACGTGCTCAGAAAGGCGCAGGCTCTCTTGGAGAAACGTTTTGAGGGCCAGAAGGTTGAACTGCGTCAAGCACATGCGGATCTGCGAATGAAGGGAGGAACCCGATGATACCGAACCGGACAATCGATCCCGTAGAAATTCGCCGACGTGCCGAAGAACAGCTGCAAAGCCGGCAAGGAGCCGATGCGCCGATATCTTCGCATGAAATGCAGCGACTGGTCCAGGAACTGAAGATCCACCAGATCGAGCTGGAGATGCAGAACGAGGAACTGCAACGGGCCTATGCGGAACTGGAAGCATTACAGGAACGTTATTTCGACCTGTACGATCTGGCACCGGTGTGCTATGTGACAGTGAACGAAGCGGGTATGATCCTGGAAGCAAATCTCAGCGCAGCCACCATGTTGGGCGCAGCCCGTAGCGCACTGGCCGGATTGCCGTTGAGCCGATTTATCCAGAAGGAAGACTCGGACCTCTATCACCTTCACCGCAGGCAGCTCTTCACGACGGCGGAGAAGCAGTCCTGCGAATTACGGATGGTCAAACCGGACAAAACGACATGTTGGATACAAATGGCGATGTCGATCACCCAGCAACCGGGTGCACCGGAATGTCGTATGGTGTTCAACGACATCACCGAACGGAAGCAGGCGGAAGAGCTCCTTGTGGACATGAATGTCGAATTGGAGGGGAAGGTAGAGCTACGCACGCGCGAGCTGCTGCAGATCCAGAAACAGTATCTGCATGGGGAGAAGCTGGCGGCGATAGGGCTGCTCTCCGCCTCCATTGCCCACGAATTTAACAACCCGCTGCAGAGTGTCACGACCGTTCTTAAAGGCATCGGCAAGTACGCCGATCTGAAAGAAAAAGAGGCGGAATTTATCGATATGGCCCTCCAGGAATGCAGGAGAATGGGCAATCTCATCGCCAACCTTCAGGATTTTTATCGTCCCTCCACCGGCAAATATGAATCAATCGACCTTCATGCCCTTATCGACTCTGTCCTGCCATTTGTGAAAAAACACCTCCATACCAGGAAAATAGCGGTCGTCAAAGAGTATGCCGCCGATTTGCCCGCCATCAATGCAGTTGCCGATCAACTGAAGCAGATTTTTCTTAACCTCCTCAATAATGCTGCGGATGCCTGTGAAGGCGGTGGGCTCATAACTGTTACAACCGAAGTCATCGGCAGAGAGAATGTCGTCGTGCACGTCAGGGATAACGGTGCCGGCATCGACCCTGCCCACCTCGGCAAAATCTTCGAGCCGTTTTTTACCACCAAGCCACATAATAAAGGGACCGGGCTTGGCTTGTCCGTCTGTTACGGCATAGTAAAAGATCACGGCGGCCGAATTGACGTGGAAAGCGAACCCGGCAAGGGAACAGTTTTTTCCGTATTTCTTCCTCTTCAAGGCGTACACAATGAGGGAGTATTGCCGGCAAAGTAACCTTTAGGCGGAATTGCGGGAAATGTTCCCGACAGCGACACCGAAAGATGTCAGAAACCGAGCAGATAACGGAAGAGTCCTAACCCCCCGCATCCGGTGATTATCTGGATAACCCCCGCCTTCTTCCACTCTATCAAACCGAATGACACCGCGGCAAGGCTTGCCGAGAACCAGGCAAAGCCTTCGGGCTGAAAGAGTATATGGCTGCCGAACCACACCCCCAGGTTGAGGATGACACCCACCACGGCAGGAGTGATGGTGGCGAGTGCCGCAGACAGTCTGGGGTTGCCGATCAAACGTTCGATGTAGGGCGCCCCGAGAAAGATGAACATGAAGCTCGGCAGAAACGTGAAATAGGTGGCAACAAGCGAACCTGTAACGGCGCCGAGGACCGGTCCCAGGGCGTCGGAATGATTCCAGCCCGCCAAAAAGCCGACAAACTGCACGACCATGATCAGCGGTCCGGGCGTGGTTTCCGCCAAACCAAGCCCGTCCATCATCTGCAGGCTGGTCAACCAGCCGTAATATTCGACCCCAGCCTGGGCGATATAGCCGAGTAGGGCATAGGCACCGCCGAAGGTGAGGAAGGCCGCCTTGGTGAAGAACCAGGCTTCCGTTGCGAAAACCGATCCGGGCAGGAGATAATAGAGCCCCAGAAAGGGTATACCCCAGAGGGCCAGGAAACTGAGGATGAGAACGAGGTTTTTGGCCAATGAGGGCGGCCGGCTGTGATGATCGGCAAAGGAAACCGCTTGCCCGGGTTTGCCATTGGCCAGGAACAGACCGGGGGCAAATCTGCTGCCGATAACGCCGATGACACCCACCGTGAAAATCAAGGCGGGGAAGGGAATTTCCAGGATGGCTATGGCCAGGAAAGAAAGGACGGCGATGGCTGCCAGCAGTTTGTTCTTGAGCGATTTCCTGCCGATCTTGATTACGGCCGCCAGAACAATGGCCAGGACCGCCGCCTTCAGCCCGTCGAAAATCGCCGCCACCCAGGGCAGGGTGCCGTAAAAGATGTAGATGGAGCTGAGACCGAACAGGATGAACACCGAGGGCAGCACAAAGAGAACTCCGGCGGCGATACCTCCCTTGGTTTTATGGAGCAGCCAGCCGATATAGGTCGCCAGTTGCTGAGCCTCCGGGCCCGGCAGCAGCATGCAATAGTTGAGGGCGTGCAGGAAGCGCTCCTCGTCGAGCCATTTTTTGCGGTCGACGATCTCATGATGCATGATGGCGATCTGACCTGCCGGACCGCCGAAACTGATCCAGCCGAGCTTCAGCCAGAACATGAAAGTCTCTCTGAAGGAGGGCGGGGAAGGCGGGGAAACTGCTGAGGTATCCATAGGCGTAGTCCGTGTCAGCGGGAAGCCGGTATAGCCCGGCGAAAGAGCAGGGCCGAGCAGATCAGTATGGCGGCAATCCCGGCAAACGCCGGTCGGAAGTCATTGCCGCCAGCCAGGCTGATCAGAAAACCAGCGAGGATCGGCCCACTCGCATGGCCGACATCGTAGAGTGTGCCGAAAACCCCCATCGCCGCCGATGACGAAGTGACGATAGCCTCGTCCAGGCCGAAGACCATCGACAGGAGCAAAAGGTCCGGAGGCCATCGGTTTTGCCGTGGCCATTTCCACGCGCCGAAGGAGGCGGCAAAGAGGGCGAGTACCTAGGCCAGAACCTGAGAGACAGAGCCCGTGGAAATTGGTCGGCGGAGTCATTTTTATCCGCTATTTCTTTCTCGAAATCCTCAAGGATATGACTGAACCGGCCTTTGATGCCGTCGCTCAGGTGGCGGACATATTCCCTGGCCGCCTCTTCCCCGTATTGCTCTTTGAACATCGCAAAGTTGTCGAGGATGGCATTGATATCATGCCGTTCGTTTTTCATCGTCGGGTCGTCGATCCACTTGTGAATTCCCCGGTATTCCCTGCCGGTTCTCTTTAAGCTTGGGCAGCTTTTTAAAGAATGTTTTTTGAAACTTAGCCGTCCCTCAAGCGCGCTCCGGCGCACTCTGCTCTTCGATTGACCTTCCCCCGACAAACGGGATATGTACCCTTGGACAGCGACAATATTTCGTTTTATCTTTATATATCAAAACTATAAATGCTATTACGCCCAGTAAATCTTATTTGGCATACAAAATGCAATGTAATAGGTGACTGACAGGCCCGACAAAGGGAGAGGCACCTTCACGATATTGTTTTTATAAACAGAAACAATCTCCAGGCTGTTCGACGAATTTACTCAGAATTTTAAAATTTTACAGAGGTAAAACCGCAATGACACCAGGAAAAAGAATTATCCCATGCTTAGTCGCTTTTATGATGGCCGTCACCCTTTCCGCCTGCGGATCGAAAACGAAAGACCAGAGCTCAGAAAAAGTTATTCAGAAAACCACCACGACAACGGAAAGACCGGTGGTTAACGAAACCACCACCACGACCACGACCAAAATCCCTTAATTTTTCAAATTGTTTCAAACTCAACGGTTTGTGGGAGGCAGTTTTCTTCTCTCCGCATAGCACCGCCAATCTCTTGGGGGCATCGCCCCATGGTCATGCAAGGTGGGAGCATTCACTGGTGATTCCCAAGGCGACAAAATACCGATAGAGTTCTGCGAGACGCCCTGTTTTTCAGAAACCGTGAGTCAAGTGGCAATGCGATCACCTCGGTTGCATCCAGGGTATTAAAATCCAAAACAGGAGCAAGTTATGAAAAAATTATGTTTATCCGTCTTCGCCCTCACCCTTCTCATGCTGCCGTGTGGGTCGTTTGCCCAACAAAGCAAAACGACGGTAACAACGACGGAATCCACCGGCACAATAAGTGAGGTCAATCCCGACAACCTGGTGATCCGATCCGAATCCAGCCCCAACCCGGTGGTGTACACCTATACCAAGAAAACCAATTATATTAACGAAAGAGGTGAACCCGTCTCAATGGAGACCGTTAAATCCGGTCTTCCGGTGACGATTTATTACAGCAGCAATGGCAGCCAAATGGTCGCTGATAAGGTGCTGGTTCATGAAACCAAAACGACCACAACCAAAGCTCCCGTCGTTGAACAGCAGCAGACAAAAACCACGACGACCACAACCAAGACAAACTAATCAGTTGCGGTAAGCAGGTACAGTGAGAGCCTGCAGGGTCTAGCCCTGCAGGCTTTTTATCGTTCATCCCCTCCTCAACACTTTGTATTTCCCCCCCTTATTCCGGTTACTAATCGTCCGGATCTCCTCCACCATCCTGGCACGGTAACCTTCCTTCCAGCCCATATAGCCGACCGGCTTCTGCGGCGATTGGCCAGAGCCGCGGCACTTACAGGTTGAAACCAAAAAAGGCCGACCCTGTCGGGCCGGCCTTCATTCAAACCTTCACTGTCATATGGGGTTGAAACAGGTCCAGATTATTGAATTGGATTCAATTCAACCCTGCGGTTCTTAGCCTGCCCTTCGCTGGTATCATTGGAATAAGCAGGCTTTTCTTCGCCAAAGCCAACCGTACCCAGATGAGACGCTGCGATACCCTTTTTAGTGATGTAGCTGAATACTGCCATGGCACGTCTTTTGGAAAGTCCCTGATTGTATATATTCGTACCTGTGCTGTCGGTATGTCCCTGAATTTCAACTTTCAAATCGGGATTCTTTTTCAGCACATCAACCAGTTCATCGAGATATGGGTAGTATTGAACCTTCACAACCGATTTATCGAAATCAAACAGGTAATCGGTGTTCAATGTCCAGCAGCCTCTACTGTCTACCTTCGCCCCCAGCGGCGTTCCGGGACATGCATCGTCAGCATCCGCCACGCCGTCTTGGTCACTATCAACAACCTGGGTAACCTGTTTTGTCGCTACCCCTGAGACTGTTGCCGTGGCTGTGGCAACTTCTGTTGCGAGGGTATACGCTGAAAGAATAGTCGCAAATCCTTCCCCGTCATAAGCGGTTGGAATTTTAACAAATACAATCTTTCCATCGACAACATCCGCATAATCTACCGCTCCCAGATTGGCTTTTGCGGCATTTTCAGGCGTCAGTTGCAGGCCATAGGAGGTGAATATAGAATGGTATGCCACCGGCTCATACGCGACAGGTATTTCATTGTAGACAACTTTGTCACCACCTACTTGAGCATAGCTTGTCGGTACGCCACCTACGGCTTCTTTATTCAACCTGAGGCCATAGGCTTCCAAAATTTTGTTAAAGCTTGCGGAACTGTAAGCAGTTGGTGATTTTTCATAGACAACCTTCCCTCCGACTACTTTCGCGTAGGAAGAGGTGACATTGACTCCCGCTTCGGGTGTCAGCACAATTGCTGCAGCAGGCATTGCCAAAACCGCAATGCTCACCGCGTTTAAAATCATTATCTGAAGTTTCTTCATTTCATGGTCCTCCATGCTTTTTGTTCTCGCCAAAAGTTGCCAAAGGTTCACCTCAAATCAGTTGGCTCTTGGTTTTTTAACTCTATTGCCCTCAGGTTCTAGGCGGGTATCGTTAAATTTTTGCTGCCGCTCCTCAGGCGTTACCACGCCCAAACGGCATGAAATCGGGTTACCTGGATATCTCTACGCATAGATCGTGCCAGTTGCTGACTGGATCGTACAAATCACAGCAACCATACAGAGGTGTCGTTAGAGAATGGCTGCAGTCGCCACCTCGCCTTGAGCATCGGATAAGGAAAGTGTTGCATGCAACGTAACCGTTGCATTTACGCCTGCAACGTATCTGATTTGCTCTTTGGTTCGGCTTTCTCCAGATTGCTCCTCAATCTTCATGAATATTGCACCGGAAATGAGTATTTACGCTTGAATGACCGAGGACAACTGACGGGATGGTTGGCCTTGGCATTCAGATCGGGGTTGCCGGAGTAATGTTGAAGTGGCCAAGAAGCAGGAAATCTGTTTAGCTATTAGTACGTTAGAAATTCATTTCTTGCTTTTTGAGAAAAGAATTCCATGAAGGTAGCCACAAGGGGTGCTGAAAAGAGTCCCCTTGTGGGGGGGAGGACGACAACAGGCGTCAAAGATCTTACCCGGGAGTTGTGGCTATGAGTCAGAGGACTATCGGCATTTACATCTATGATCAGTCGGAGGTGCTGGATTTTGCCGGCCCCTTCGAGGTCTTTTCCACCGCCTTGAGATTATGCAGGCCGGAGGAGCCGTTCAAGATCTTCCTGGTGGGAGAGACCGGCCGAACTGTCTTGGCCAGAGGCGGCTTCAGTGTCAATCCGGCATACGGTTTTCACGATCATCCGCCCATCGATGTGCTGGTGGTCGCGGGCGGCGTGCATACCGGGGAGATGGAGAAGCCCCCGGTAGTCGACTGGCTGGCTCGGACGGCGGCAGAGGCGAGTCTGGTTGCCTCGGTCTGCACCGGGGTTTTTCTGCTGGCGGCGGCGCGGGTCGTCACCACCCACAATGTTACGACGCACTGGGAGGATATACACGATCTGCGCCGGAGTTTTCCGGAGCTCGCGGTCCATGAATCGCGGCGGTGGGTCGATGAGGGCAGGATCGTCACCTCCGGAGGCATCTCGGCGGGGATCGACATGAGCCTGCATCTTGTCGGCCGGCTGCACAGTGTGGCCTTGGCGGAGAAGACGGCCCGGCAGATGGAGTTCGCCTGGACCATGGCGTAGGCGAACCTTTCCTCCAGCGGTCGAGCTTCGCCGTCCTGCTTCGCCATTTCCTTTGGGGTACACTATGAAATCATGCCTGACTTTCATCATCCTGTTGATCGCCATTGCCTCGCCCTGCCTGGCCGAAGACCACGTCGTTCGAAAGAATTGGTACAACGATCCGTTCTTTCAGATCTCGAACAGTGTGGCCCACTGCCCGACTCCCGTCGGCCCCTTCGCCACCGAAAAGGAGCGGCTGGCCAATGCCCACCACCGGGCCGAGCGGGGGACCACCTGCTGGCTGGTGGGGAAATGCGATCGGCCCAATTCCTATAATTACGATCAGGATATCGCCAAGGCCTTCAAGGCCAAACTGCAGGAGGGTAATCCCTTTGCCGATTCCACAACCCTGTGGGTCACCGTGCAGGGCAGGGTGGTCTATATCGAAGGCTGTGCTGCGGAACAGGCCGTGGTACGGGAGCTTGAAAAATATGCAATGACCTTACCCTATGTGGAGATTGCGGTGGCGCATGTCCGAACCGATCCGGCCGGCCCGCCTCCTTATGGGGTAATGAACGATACTACAACACCGCTGCCATAAAGTGGATGGCACCGGGGAACCCGAAAAAACAATAAGAGGGAATCATGGATACCGACGATAGAAGATGGAAGATGATGCAGCGGCACCTGGGGTACAGCGATGAGGAGATGATCGCCTTCAAGAACGATCCGCGTAACGCGGCGGTGTTGAACAGCGGTGGCGAGCTGGCGAACAAGACCATCATCCTTGAGGTGGTCGAATCCCATGGCTGCAACTCCAAGCATAAGG
>Ga0154407_1161_pt1 | contig 11027 bp, 5 predicted proteins | sample RifGroB2_FD_115911 | JGI IMG/M metagenome (GOLD analysis project Ga0154407, IMG submission 115911) | Desulfobacterales bacterium GWB2_56_26
GTCGGTCGCCAGCTGGAAGATACCTTCCGTGGCGTTGTCGAAGATAGCCCGATACTTTTCCCTGCTTTGCTGCAGGGCTTCATGGGTCGCTACACAATCGGTTATGTCGAGCAAAAATCCTTCGACAAACATGCCCTTGCCGTCGACTTCCGGAACGCCGACGCCCTGTTCGAGCACCCATTTTTCATCGCCGGCTTTGGTGCGCAGGCGGTACTTCCGGCGAAAACTTTTTCCGGCCGCGGTTTCTTCGCCGATTGCCGGAAAAACCAAGGCCACATCGTCCGGATGAACGAGATCCCTGAAGCGAACCATTTCTTCCGGCCGGTATCCGGTAAGGGCGAAACCACCCTCACTGACGATTTTCATGCTGCCGTCCCGGTCGTCCGCACGGCGATAGGCCATCCCCGGCAGATTGCCCATCAGGGTGGCCAGGAAGCGTTCATTTTCCGCGAGCGTCCGAGTCTTGTCCGCCACCTGCAGACGCATAGCCCGAACAACCACATGGAAACCAACAAAACAGCACGCAATCACTAGTAAGGTCGAGATCAGCCAGAGAGAATGCCAGACTTCGGGAACCTGCCGGCCCGGCCAGTGGGCCATGACGGCGGCCACAATTACCAAGATGGGGAGTACATACCACATCGACCGGCGCAAGGTTCCCATACCGCTCCTCGAAAGAATCGCAGTTCGGGCGGGTTGCGCCGCCCGGACATGTGACAGGACCGAAAGGTTGCCTCGGTCTCTTTTTTGAACCAGTCATCGTACTCACTTTTATTGCCGGGAGCAAGGATTTCATCGAGCCACAGATCTCAGCGGCTGCCCACCAGCTTTTTGAAGGCCAGCCGGAGCTTTTCCGTCACCTCGCCGGGCAGGCCGGAACCGATCGTCCGCCCGTCGACTCGTACTACCGGGACGATTTCCGCCCCCGAGCCGGTCATGAAGCATTCATCGGCGGTATAGAGATCGAAACGGGTGAGGACGGTTTCCCGGGCGGCAATGCCCTCTGCCACCGCGAGTTCGAGAACGGTCTGCCGGGTGATGCCCTGCAGGATGCCGCAGTGCGGGGCAGGCGTCGCCAGGATCCCATCGCGGACTATAAAAATGTTGTCGGCGGTGCATTCTGCCACCTCGCCCCGGTTATTGAGCATCACCGCCTCAATGCAGCCTGCCTGTTTCGCTTCCACCTTGGCCATGATATTGTTTAAATAATTCAGGGTCTTCACTCTGGGGTCGAGCCCGTCGGCCGGCAACCGCCGGGATGAGGCGGTGACCACCGGAATCCCTTCCCGGTAAAACTTTTCCGGATAAAGGCTAATGGTGTCGACGATAAAAAAGAGCGTCGGGGCGGCGCATTTCGCCGGATCGAGCCCGAGATCGCCCGGCCCCCTGGTGGCGACCAGCCTGATGTAGCCTTCATCCTTGCCGTACCGTTTCACTCCTTCCTGCAGCGCTTCTTCCAGCGCCTCGGGCTCAATCGGCAGTTCAAGCAGGATCGATTTGGCACTGTCGTAAAACCGGCGGATATGCTCGGCAAGCCGGAAGATCTTTCCGGCATAGATCCGGATTCCTTCGAAAATTCCGTCGCCATACAGCAGGCCGTGATCGTATACGGAAACCACCGCCTCTTCCCTCGCCACAAACCGGCCGTTAAGATAAAATGTCATGTTCCGTTCTCCTTGTGTTCTTCTTCGTTGCTGAATACATCCCGCAGTTTCCGGTAACCCGGCCCGAATCGATCGATCAAAAGGGTATCGAAGCGATCGACGATCTTCATTATATAGATATCGTGTTTCACATAGTCTTCGGCCAGGTCGACATAGCCGCGGTTTCGGCTCCACGCCCCTTCCGCCCCACCGCTGTCGGAGACCGTGACCATCATCGCCTCGCTGGAATCGACCACCAGGGTCAAGCCACGCCCGCCCTTTTCCTGAAAGAGGGTATCGGCGATCGGATGGGAAAAGCAGGTCCCGACCGCAAGAGCCGGATCGAGCGTACCGAAATGGATAAGGCCGATGCGGACCCGTTCCGCGCTCTTGGCCCGCAATGCCGGCGCAAGATGAACCAGTTCGTCGTGCCAGAGGGAGATCAGGATTTCCCGCCTGGCCTCGGTGACGATCTGCCGGGCCTTGTCGATGACCTCCCCGTAGCCCTTGAGGTTCCAGATATAGGAAACCTGGCTCTCCTGTTTCAGTTTCCGGCCCTCTTCCTCCAGACCGGCGAGGGTCTTCTCCATCCGAAAGCGGCAGGCGGCGGCAAACTCCTCCACCTCCTTCGGGATATAGCGTTTCCGGTTCTGCTCCTGCAGGCAGAGCACCAACCCTTTTTCTTCAAGCCGGTTCAGGACTTGATAGATCTTGGAGGTGGGCAGTCCGGCCTGCTGGGCGGTCTCGTACGGCGTCAAGGGACTTGCCTGGGACAACGCCCGATAGGTTCGGGCCTCATACTCGCTCAGTCCCAGCTCTCGAAGATATGCGATCATATTGTCTACCATGGTAGTTAATATGAAAGATCGTATCGTCATTGTCAAGCCGGAAAATGCATGACACCCGTGGAAAATGAACGAAGCAGCACAAAGCCTCCCACACTCCCGGTGTACCGCGACACCATGCCTCGCTTGGCATAACCTGCCGGAACCAATCGAGGACGGACGGGCGAAGGCGTCCGAGGATATCGCCTGCTGCCCGGTCGACAGCGCCTGCTTTCCAGGCAACATTCCTATCATACTAAAGTTGTAAAGAGAATTTCTGCGATGCCTTGACTCGACGAGTCCAAATGAGGTAGGATACCTGTATCAAAAGCCGTGAGCTGCCGGTCCAATACATGGACCGGGGAAGCGATTCCCTCCTGCACCCCGGGTATCCCCGCGATGCGTTGTCGATGAAACCCAACTTCCAGCCGGCGTCTTGATGTACTTCAGTCAGGTATGATGGAAAACAAGACTACCAGAAAAATTATTCCCAGCTTTTCGCAGGTCCGTTGCCAATCCCAAGTGCGAGCAGATCGCCTTGGTTTGTGCAATACATCAGTAAACATTTAGCATTTATAAGACATCCTGTTGTGAGTAAATCTTCTGCCAAGAAACGGCCCCCCATCTATGACATCAGCGAAGGGCGCAAGGCCAAACCGGCCAAAACCCCGCCGCGACAACTTGGCGACATCGCCATTGCCGCTCCCGAAGCCCCCGGCTTAAAGAGCGGGGTAACCCCGATTCCCCAGACAGCTTCGCCGCCGGAAACCGTGCGGAAAAAGCGCCGCCGGCTGTGGCCATACCTGCTCTTTTTATGTGTTGTGGCCGTGGCCGCCTGCCTGACTGCCGGATACTACGAATCGCAGACCTCGCACCTGCAGGCCCAATACATCAGCCGGTATGCATCCAAGCTGCAGTATCGGGTCGGGAATGGAGAAAGTCCCGCCATCGCTTTTCCCAAGAAGGGCCCCTACGACTTCCGCCTGGGATACGTCCAGCTGCCGACCATCCTGAGCAAGCTCAAGGGAAAAAACATGGTGATCACCCGCCAGGCCCGTTTCAGCCCGGACCTCGCCGAGTATGCCTCCCATGGTTTTTATATTCCGTTCGACGAAAAGAGCCAGGCCGGACTGCATATCCTCGACTGCAACCAGCAGACCATGTACCGGATGATCAACCCGCGGCGGGTATACAACACGTTTGACGAAATCCCGCCTGCGGTGGTGCAGGCCCTGCTGTTCATCGAAAACCGCGATCTGTTGTCCGAGCGGTTTCCGAAAGTCAACCCGGCCGTGGACTGGGGCCGATTCTCCAAGGCGGTGCTGATCAAGGCCGGCGAGGCCGTGAACATCACTCTGCCCTCCATGGGCGGCAGCACCCTGGCAACCCAGACCGAAAAGTTCCGCCATTCCGACAACGGCATCACCTCGTCGATCCAGGACAAGCTTATCCAGATGGCCTCGGCCAGCGTCAGGGCCTATCGCTACGGCGAAGACACCTCGGAGCACCGGAAACAGCTGGTTCTCGACTATGTCAACTCCGTGCCCTTGTCGGCCGCCCCGGGAGCCGGTGAAGTAAACGGCGTCGGCGACGGCATGTTCGTCTGGTACGGCACGGATTTCGACGAGATGAACCGGTTGCTGAAGCAAAAGGATGCAAACGCCGTCGATCTGGAATTGCAGGCCCAGGCGCTCAAGCAGGTGATCAGTCTGATGATCGCCCATCGGCGGCCCTCCTACTATCTGGTCCGCGGCCATACCGACCTCGCTGTGCTGAGCAACAGTTACGTGAGACTCCTGGCCCAGAACGGAGTCATCTCCGAGGAACTGGGCGATGCAGCCCAGACCCAGCCGCTGTTTTTCCGGAATTTCCGGGAAAATTCGGCCGCCCCGCAGATCGCCAACAACAAAGGGATCAATGTGGTCAGGAACCGGTTGAGTTCCCTGCTCGACACCTCGCTCTACGACCTCGACCGGATGGATGTCACAGTGGGCACCACTCTCGACAGCGGGCTGCAGGAGCAAGTCAGCAGCTACCTCAAAAGCCTGGAAGAACATGATGTTGCGGAAAAAATTGGGCTCATAGGTCCATACCTGCTGAAAGACGACCAGGCCGACGACCTCAGCTACAGTTTCACCCTGTTCGAGCGTACCGATGCCGGCAACATGGTGCGCATCCAGACCGATACCACCGAGCTCTCGCTGGACATCAACGAAGGCAGCAAGCTTGAGTTGGGATCTACGGCCAAACTGCGTACTCTCGCCACCTATCTTGAGATCATTGCCGAACTGCATGCCGAACTGAGCAAACTGCGGGAGCGCGACCTCGTTCGCCTCGCCGAGCAGCGTACCGACAACCTGACACTGTGGGCATGCAACAAATTCCTGATCGATCCGAAAATCGACCTGCGCTCCATGCTGGCCGCGGCGATGGAACGCCCCTATTCGGCCAATCCCGGCGAACGCTTCTTCACCGGCGGGGGCCTCCATGTCTTCGGCAACTTCAAGAAAGAGGACAATGGCCGCATCGTCACCGTCACCGAGGCGCTGCAGAACTCGATCAACCTGCCGTTCGTCCGGATCATGAACGATGTCGTCAAATACACCCGGGCCCGGCAGTGGGAGAACAACAAACAGATCATGGCCGACGATAATGATCCCCGCCGCAAGGAGGTTCTGGACAAATTCATCGACCGGGAGTCCATGGTGTTCCTGTCACGGTTCTGGAACAAATATCAGAACCAGAACACCACGGAAGAGCGGTTGGAAACGCTGCTCACCGGGAGGAAACCCACCGCCATCAGGCTGACCATTGTCCATCGCCAGCTCTATCCGCAGGCCGACGAAGCCACCTTTACCCGGTTTATCCGCAGCGAGATGCCGGAGGGCAAACTGACCGACAAGCAGCTCTCGGCGATGTACGAGCGGTACACACCCGGGGCCTACAACCTTCAAGACCTGGGCTATCTCGCCTCGCTCCATCCCCTGGAACTGTGGCTGCTCGACTATCTCCAGCAGCCGGGCAAAAAATCCCTCAAGGATGCGGGCGAGAAAAGCCAGGAGATCCGCCGCTTCGTCTACGGCTGGCTGTTGAAAACCAAGGCGAAAAACGCCCGGGATTCCCGGATCAGAACCGTGCTGGAAATAGACGCCTTTTCCGACATCCACCGGCGCTGGAAAAACATGGGCTATCCCTTCGATCACCTGGTGCCGTCTCTCGCCACCGCGCTGGGCAGTTCCGGGGACCGGCCGGCGGCGTTGTCCGAACTCGTCGGCATCATCTTAAACGACGGCAAGCGACAACCGACCTATCGCTTCACCCGCGCCGAATTTGCCGTGGGCACGCCCTACGAGACCATCGTCGAGCGGCCGGAGGCTACATCTACCCAGGTCCTGAATCCGGAAGTGGCCAGGATGCTCAAAGAGACGATGAGCAAGGTAGTGAGCGAAGGCACGGCCAGGCGGCTGCTCAACACCTACCAGCAGGAAGACGGCAGCGCCTTCGTGATCGGCGGCAAGACCGGAACCGGCGACAACCGGATCGTGGCCTCGGCCGGCTCCCGAGCCCTCAACCGGACCGCCACCTTCGTCTTCTACCTGGGCGACAATCATTTCGGCACGCTCACCGCCTTCGTCAACGGCCGGTCGGCGAACGCCTTCAGGTTCACCTCCGCCCTGCCCCTCCAGGTGCTGAAGGGCATGGTGCCCATCCTCCAGCCGTATATCAACGCCGTCAACCAGGCCCGACACGGCAAGGCGCAGAACAGTGAGACGCCAAAGGTCGCGGAGAAAGAGGGTGAACCGGTAGTGAACGGATAGTGAACAAATAGCAGACCGAAAAAAAACGGCGGCCAGGGAATATCTCCTGGTCGCCGTTTTTTCTATGTTGCCTTTGTTATATTTCCAGCCGGGTCATTTTCACTTTGCATATCGGTTGAATGTCAAAATCGATTCACATTTTTAAGGTCAGTCATCAGCTGTCAGCGTTCAGCTGCTTTCTGCTGAACGCTGACGGCTGAACGCTTACAGACTCCCTGTCAACCTAAGAACTCACCGATATCGGTGCATTCGAGGCCGAAGGCATCGGCAACGCCCCGATAGGTGACCTTACCGCGAATGACATTTGCGCCCAGCCTGATCTCCGGGTTGTCGACCATCGCCTGCTTCCAGCCCTTGTTGGCGAGCTGCAGGGCATAGGGCAGAGTCGCATTGGTCAGGGCCAGGGTCGAGGTTTTGGCAACGGCACCGGGCATATTGGCAACACAGTAATGAACCACTCCATCTATAACATAGACCGGATCAGTGTGGGTCGTAGCCTTCGAGGTCTCGAAGCATCCGCCCTGATCGATGGCCACATCCACCATGACCGCGCCCTTCTTCATGGTCTTCAGCATGTCGCGGGTGACCAGCTTGGGCGCCTTGGTCCCGGCTACCAGCACCGCGCCGATGACCACATCGGCCTCCTGGACCAGCTTTCTGGTGGTTGCAGGACTTGCCATCAACGGAATGCAGTTTGACGGCATGATTTCGCTGAGATACCGCAGCCGTTCAAGATTCATGTCGAGGATGTAGACCTTGGCCCCAAGGCCGCAGGCCATCTTGGCGGCATGGGTGCCGACCACGCCGCCGCCGATCACCACCACCGTCCCCGGATCGACGCCCGGCACTCCGCCAAGCAGCACGCCATGGCCGCCCTGGGCCATTTCCAGGTATTTGGCGCCCTGCTGGGTGGCCATCCGGCCGGCAACCTCGCTCATTGGGGTCAACAGGGGCAGTGAGCCGTCCTTTTTCTGGATGGTCTCATAGGCGATATTGATGGAGCCCCGTTTCATCAGGGCATAGGTCAATTCTTCGGCCGCAGCCAGATGGAGATAGGTAAAAATTATCTGATCCGCGCGAATATGGTCGTATTCGACGGGCTGAGGTTCCTTGACATGCATGACCATGTCGGCAAATTTATATATTTCCGCCGCGGTCCCGACAATCTCGGCACCGGCACTCATATATGCCTGATCCTCGAAACCACTGCCGCAGCCGGCACATTTTTCCACCGCCACGACATGGCCGTGCTGCCTCATGACTTCCACACCGGCCGGTGTCATGGCGACCCGATTCTCTTCCGATTTGATCTCTTTCAAGACTCCCACGATCATGTGCGTTCTCCTTATTGAAATGATTGACGACCAGCTTCCCGGCATGAGTTTTGAATTGCCGGACCCTATAATGAAATGGATTGCAAGGATTTTGCCAGGACCTTGCAATTGTCTCAGGCGGATAAAAAAAATATTAAAACCGCCATTCAATACGAAATAATTTCGACAATAGAGTGAGTTACAATTGACCGGCCAACGATCGTCGAATAAGCGGATATCCGTAAGAGAGTCGACTAGTTCACTTGACCAACGGAAAAACGGTAACCGGAAGAAGCGGCGGCTTCGAAATTATCAAGCGGGGCTGCACATTAAGCAATGAACGAAAAGTTACCGGCGGTAACAAATGGCTGGGGCGTAAAAAATGCGGGGAGGATAACGACCAGCCACCGCAGCTCTTGTTTTGACGCCAAAAAGAGGCTATGATTCCGGCAGAAGTCAAGGTAAAATGCGGAACAGGGTGATGATTTTTAAATTGGAATCGGGACCGGGGGTACATGCAAAAATTCTCTGCACCAGGCCATCCGCAGGCTACAGGCATCAGCGAAGCTGAATTCAGAGCATCGATTACGCGTCTGCATCATCTCGAAAAGGCCCTCGCCCGGGTCGAGAAGCAGTTGAGCGAGGAGATGGGCAGACGCAAGACCTCCGAGGCCATCCTGCAGGAGATCCGCAACCGTAGCGAAGCCCTGGAACGGATCGTCAACCACAGTCACGGCGTCGTCTTCTCCTGGCAGACTAAAAACGGCCTGATGGTCACCTTCGTCACCGACAATGTCCGGCGGTTCGGCTACACCCCGCAGGATTTCTACACCGGCAAAGTCAAGTTCACCGACATCATCCACCCCGACGACTTGCGGGCAGTTACCGAGCAGGTCATCCATTACAGTCGCAATCCCCTGGCGATGAGCTTTACCCGGAGCTATCGCATTGTCGCCGCCGACGGCAAGATCATCTGGATCGACGACCGCACCCGGATCATCCGCGATATCAGTGGCAAAATCATTCGCTACGAAGGGATCCTCCTCGATATCTCCGAAGCGAAAAGAAACGAGGAAGAGCTCCTGAGGCACCGGGACCACCTGGAAGATCTGGTCCAGGAGCGGACTACCGAACTGGCACTGGCCAAAGAAAAGGCCGAAGAGGCGGTCAAGGCCTTCCGCCTGCAGCACGATTTTTTTCATACGCTGGTGGAGACCATTCCCAACCCGCTCTTCTACAAGGACAGCGAAGGACGTTATGTCGGCTGCAATGTCGCTTTCGAGCGCTACCTGGGCAGACCGCGCAGCGATATTATCGGCAAGACCGTCTTTGACATGGCGCCGCAGGACATCGCCGCCCGCTACCACGAAGAGGATCAAAAGCTTTTCGATCACCCGGGGACCCAGAACTACACCTGGAAGATCCCGAGAGCCGACGGGGCCCTGCGCGACGTCATCTTCGACAAGGCCACAATCCTCGACGGCGACGGCAAAGTGGTCGGCATTCTCGGTATCATCACCGACATCACCGAGCTTGAAGAGGCGCGCAAGGCAGCGGAGGTGGCCAATGAGGCCAAAAGCGAATTCCTCGCCAACATGAGTCACGAAATCCGCACCCCGCTGAACGGTATTATCGGCATGTCCGGACTATTGCGCGATACCGACCTCGATCCCGAACAATATCAATATGCCGAAACGGTCGTTACCTGCGGCAAGGCCCTGCTCGCGGTCATCAACGACATCCTCGACTTCTCCAAGATCGAGGCCGGAAAACTGCCGGTCGACCGGATCGATTTCGATCTTCACCAGGTCCTGACGGAACTCCAGAAAATCATCATTTTCCAGGCCGCCCTGAAGGGATTGCTGTTCCAGGTCACCATCGCCCCCGATGTTCCCACGCTGCTGAAAGGCGATCCGACCCGTCTCGGCCAGGTGCTCATGAATCTCGCCACCAATGCCGTGAAATTCACCGAATCGGGCAAGGTGACTGTTGACGTCAGCCTGAAGGGCGGGACGGCCGAGCTCGCCACCATCCATTTTCGGGTGAGCGATACCGGAATCGGCATCCCCACCGAGCATTCCCATCGCCTTTTCCAGTCTTTTTCCCAGCTTGACGGTTCCCTGTCGCGCAAATACGGCGGGACCGGGCTGGGGCTGGCAATCTGCAAGAAACTGGTGACCATGATGGGCGGGAAGATCGGCGTGACCAGCCGCGAGCACCACGGCTCAACCTTCTGGTTCGATGTAGTCCTGGAAAAACAGGTGCAAGCTCCGGCAACTTCGGACCCAGTGCCGTCGGCCCTGTCCAGATCCCTGGGAGATAAACCGATTCGCATCCTGCTGGCCGAAGACAACTTCATCAACCAGACGGTGGCCCTGCATATTCTCAAAAATCTCGGTTGCCAGGTGGTTGCCGTGGAAAACGGCAGGCAGGCCTTGGATGAAATACAGACGGGGGAATTCGATCTGATCCTCATGGATCTTCAGATGCCCGACATGGACGGCCTGGAAGCGACCCAGGCCATACGGGAATGGGAATCCCGGCGTAAGTCAGCGGACGGCGGAAAGACGACGGCCGGCAAGCCTCCGCAGCGACGGATCCCGATCATCGCCCTGACCGCGCATGCCCTGATCGATGACCGGCAAAAGTGCCTTGAAGCCGGGATGGACGACTTCCTGGCCAAGCCGGTGGTGCCCGCCATCCTGGCAGCAACTCTCAATCAATGGCTGGCAGACAGAGCAGATTCCGGCAAAAAACGGTTGCGGGCTCAGTAAAGGCAACAGCTGTCGGCCGATCCCGGTAGGGGCGAAAAATCTTTCGCCCAACTGATTCAAAAAATCGACAACCCCGACAGGGTAGTGAACAACTCCAGCGCCTTGGTACCGGCCAAGGAATTGCCGCTTTCGTTCAAGCCCGGCGACCAGACGCAAACGGAGAAACAGCCCGGCATAACCGCCAGGATTCCCCCGCCCACCCCGCTTTTTCCCGGCAAGCCCACCCGATAGGCGAAATCGCCGACCGCATCGTAGGTGCCGCAGGTCAGCATAAGTGAATTAATGTACTTCGCCTCACTGCTCGAAATGACCGGCTCCCGGTCCTGCAGAAGCCTGCCCCCGTTGGCCAGATACACCCCGGCCCGAGCCACATCCGCACAGCTCATCGCCAAGGAACAGTGGTGGAAGTAGGCATCCAGCACCGTCTCCGGGGGATTATCGAGGTTGCCGAAACTTCTCAGGAAATTGGCAAGCGCCCGATTGCGGAAACCGGTTGCCGCTTCCGATTCGGCCACCGCCGGATCAAAGTCGATCCCGCCGTTGCCGGCCAGAAGCCTGACAAATTCGACAATAGCCTGCCGCGCATCCGGCCGGTGGCTGAGAATGATATCGGTGATCACCAGCGCCCCGGCATTGATGAACGGATTGCGGGGAA
>Ga0154407_1118_pt1 | contig 10841 bp, 12 predicted proteins | sample RifGroB2_FD_115911 | JGI IMG/M metagenome (GOLD analysis project Ga0154407, IMG submission 115911) | Desulfobacterales bacterium GWB2_56_26
AAAGGCGGCGGACACAATATTGCCGGTCTCGCCGTGGCCGACGGTTCGCTGATGCTCGACATGTCGCTTATGCGCGGCGTCTGGATCGATCCGAGCAACAGGATCGCCCACGCCCAGGCCGGCTGCCTGCTAGGTGACGTCGACCGGGAAACGCAGCTGCATGGGCTAGCCGCCGTGCTCGGCTTCGTCTCGCTCACCGGCATCACCGGTCTCACCCTCGGCGGCGGCTTCGGCTACCTGACGAGACGCTGGGGCTGGACCTCTGATACCGTCACCGGCATCGATCTGGTAACCGCCGATGGCCGGCTGGTGCATGCATCGAGCAACGACAATGAAGACCTCTTCTGGGGACTGCGGGGCGGCGGGGGCAACTTCGGGGTGGTCACCGGCATCGACTACACCCTCTTTCCCGTGGGGCCGGAAATCGTCGGAGGCCTTGTCGCCTGGCCAGCCGGCGAGGCGCCCAAAGTGCTCGAACTGTACCGGACGATGGCTGAGGCGGCCCCGGCCGAACTGACCCTTGTGGCCATCATGCGGCCCGCACCCCCGGCCCCGTGGCTGCCGAAAGAGGTGCACGGCACGCCGATCGTGGCGATCCTCGCCTGCTGGAGCGGCAACCCGGAAGAGGGCGAAAAGGTGGTCGCCCCCATCAAAGCCTTCGGCAAGCCGGTGGGCGACGTGCTTATTCGCCGGCCGTACACCCAGATTCAGGCGCTGCTCGATGCCACCCAGCCGAAAGGCAGGCGCTATTACTGGAAGAGCGAATATCTCGCTCGAATCGAACCGACTCTCGCCGAAAAGGCCATCATCCACGCAGCGAAAATCCCCTCGCCTTTCTCGGCAGTGATCCTCTTCCAGATCGGCGGCGCGCTGAACGACCTTGCCACAGATCACTCCGCCGTCGGCAATCGCGACGCTCGCTATGTCCTCAATATTGCCGGTTCCTGGGAGCGGGCGGCAGACGATGCGGCAAACATCGCCTGGGCGAGGCAAGCGTGGAACGACATGAAATCCTTTTCCACCGGCGGCACCTATATCAATTTTCTGACCGAGGACGAAGGTTCCGAGCGCATCCAGGCAGCCCTGGGCGACAACCTCGCCCGGCTCGCCGAGATCAAGGCGAAGTGGGATCCGGAAAACATGTTCCGCACCAACCGAAATATCAAGCCGCGCTGAGGAGAAAAAAAGACTCCGGACAGCTCAGGATCGTATCCTGAACCGTACGGTGAGCCAGGAATTGCGCCGGCCGAAGATGTCGAGGGGCACCCTGAGGATAGAGTTGTCGGGGACACCGGGAGGAAATTCGAGCCGGAGGGGATAGTCGTAGTAATTGGACCCGGTGCCGCCGCACTGCGGACAGGCAAAGAAAAGGCCTCTTTCCCCGCTGCCGCCGCAAGCCTGGCATTGAAATCGCACAGTAACGGGAAGACGGATGACCCCGCCGAAATGCGCTTCCTGCGGAGTTAAATGGACCACCACCGTCGGGTTTTCCTGCCTTCGGTCATATCCCGATGCGTCGCCGAACAGGCTGTCGAGGTTCTGGCCATGCGGCCGCGGTGATGGCGCATGGCCAAAAGCCGGCGGCTGTTCAGGGATAAGCGGTTCGACTCTTTCCGGGGATGAGGGGGAGACATTGCGGCGAGGCACCGATTTTGTGTAGGTTGCCCGCCGGGTTTTATCGTACTCTTGGCGGCGCATAGGGTCCCCCAGCACCGAATAGGCTTCCTGGATGCCTAGAAAAGGGGTATGCCGGTCGCGGCAGCGATCCGGGTGAAACTCCTTGGCGAGCCTGCGGTAGGCCTCCTTGATTTCCCGCTCTGTCGAATCTGCCGGTATCCCCAGTACCAAATAATAATCCTTTGGCATGACAGATCCTCCTAACTAAACGTGTTCGAATCTCCTTTTTGCTTACCTCGAAAGACTCTCAAATATCCTGGTCGCCGCCGGAGCGACTGCCAAGATGTCTTGCGAGTTCATCATGCTTCAGTTGATAGTAGACCAGTCTTTCCTCGATCGCCTCGATTCGGTCGAGCAGATCGAGAATCAGCCCACAGCCGGCCAGATTGACGCCAAGGTCGCTCTTCAGCCGCATGATCTTGTCGATCCGGGTAACAACGCTGTCTTCGAAAAGCATGTCCGGAGTCTCCACCTGCGGATCTATCAGACCGAGCATGAAGAATCTGTGGATCATTTCCGGGTGCAGGCCGACGAACCTGCTGACTTCGTGAATATTCAACAGAGTCCTGCTGCCCTTCTGCTCATATATAGTCAGTTCATGCTTTCCCATGTCTTCCCGCCCTCTGAGAATGTTTTGCCCTCGGATTGAACGACGATTTACGGGAAATTTCCGTAAGCAGCCGTTCCTCTTCCTGGGTCAAATGATCCGGCATTCTCACTTCCAGCTCAACGATGATGTCTCCGGCGGAACCGCCGCGCTTCGGCAGCCCCTTGCCGCGCAGGCGCAGCTTTTTCCCGTTCTGCGATCCTTTCGGGATGGACAGGGTCGCGGTGCCGTCGATCATCTGCACCGGGATTTTGGCGCCGAGAGCAGCCTCCCACGGCGAAACCGCCACGGAGGTGTAGAGGTCGTGACCCTCCACCCGAAACCGCGGATCGGGGGCAATATGAATCCGCAGCAGCACGTCGCCGGCCGGGCCCTGGCCGGAAAGCCTGATGACCGCCCCGTCCGTCACCCCTATCGGAATCCTGACCTGCAGGGTCCGGATTACGGGCCGCACCTGACCCTTGCCGTCCGCCTCATAGGTCTGCAGCGAGATGGCCTTGGTCGCGCCGTGGAAGGCATCGGCCAGGGAAACGGTTAGTTCCGCTTCACCGGGCATATCGTACTCATATTGTCGTTGTTGCCGGCTGGCAGACTCGCCGAACAGGCTGTTGAAAAATTCGCTGAACCCGGAGGTCTCCTCGAAGGAGCCGCCGCTACCGAAGCGGAAGGTCCTGGAAGAACTCTCCTCTCCCGGCCGCCGCGAATACTCCCGCTGCTGCCAGTGCGGCTGCTGCGCTCCCTGCTGCCAGTTTTTGCCATAGGCGTCGTAGAGCTTCCGCTTTTCGGGGTCCTTCAGAACCTCGTTGGCCTCGTTGATCATTTTGAACTTCTCTTCGGCATCCTTGTCCTTGTTGACGTCGGGATGGAATTTTCGCGCAAGTTTGCGGTAAGCGCGCTGAATCTCTTCCTGCGACGCATCCTTTTTCACGCCGAGAATTTTATAATAATCCTGAAATTCCATAGAGTACCGTCGAGTTGTTGGTTGGCCGCTCTCGCGCCGGCCGACGAAATGCCGCCGCTCGCACCGCACATGAATATAATGAGATTTTCAATTTAAAATAACTCGGACTATTACTTTGTCAAGTAATCTATAATTAGTAATACTGAACAAAAAATACTATTAACCTGCACTCACTATGTTGACATCGATTATATCGTAATTATCCTAAAATTGAAACGGAAAGGAGTGATCCAGCGGACAGGCAACCAACTCACCATAAACAGATGGAGGTCGACTATGTGGACAAGAGTACGTGATATCGAGCGAGTGTTCAACACCATAGACATGCTGCAAAACAGAATGAACAGGCTGTACTCCGATTATGACAGGATGCGGGCAATTCCATCCGCCTGGGGAGTCGCCCAGAGCGGCCCAAGCACCAACCTTTACGATTGCGGCGATCATCTGGAGATGACAGTCGAGGTCCCGGGTGTCGCCAGGGAAGATCTCAACATCAAGGTCCAGGGTAATTATCTAGAAATCGGCGGTTCCCGCAACTCCAACGTTCCCGAAGGGTATTCGGCGCAACGGATGGAAAGAGGCGCAACCGTTTTTACCAGAAGTTTCACTCTGCCTGCGGATGTCAATACTGCCAAGGTTGAGGCGCTGCTGGCCAACGGCATCTTGCGCCTGATCCTGCCGAAAGCCGAGACGGCCAAACCGAAGAAGATCGCCATTCAATAATGGATATCTGACTTAAAGATAACAGATAGAGGAGGTTTGCCATGGACGAGAAAACAGAAATGGTCAAGAGGGAAGAATCGATGCCGGAAAGGAGACGTGAGATTCCGGCGGTTGCACCCTTTGTCGATATTTTTGAGAACGACAACGAAATTCTGCTGCAGGCGGATATGCCCGGCGTCGACAAGAAGGACATCACCGTCAATGTCGACAACGGCAAGCTGGCCCTGGGCGGAGTCAGGAAGGTCGAAACGACCGGCGCCGCCCAGTGGGAAGAATTTGAAAGCGTGGAGTTTCAAAGGACATTTTCGGTACCTCAGTCGATCGATGTGGAAAAGATCGAAGCTGAGCTGAAGGACGGCGTCCTTTGTCTCCATTTGCCGAAGTCCGAGGCGGCCAGACCGAGACAGATTGAAATCAAATCGGCCTAAGGCAACAGCTGGAAAACAGGAACTATCTCATGATTTCCTGAGATTTTGATAACGGCATAGCGACATATATTGAAGCGGGAAATCAGCGATGATTTCCCGCTTCTTTTCTTCTGTGGATTCTGACAAATGGGAGGCGTGAATATGGATCTCAAAAAACTTGCGCCATGGAACTGGTTTAAGAACGAAGAAGAAAGCAGCGTCGTTCCGGTACGACGGGCGGAGGGGCAGACTTTTTTCCCCGAGAGCGCAGCGCTCAGTCCGATGATCGACCTGCACCGGGAGATGAATCGGATCTTTGATTCAGCCTTCCGGGGATTCGGTCTGTCGCCGTTCGGCTCGGAGCTTTTCACCCCGCTCACAGCCTCGGGGCAATTGAAACCTCAGGTGGATATCAGCGCCACCGACAAGGAGTACTGCATCACCGTGGAAGTACCGGGAGTGAGCGAAAAGGATGTAAAAGTGGAGATCGCCGAAAACGTCATGACCATCCGGGGTGAGAAAAAACAGGAAAAGGAAGATAAAGGGGAGAACTACTACCGGATGGAGCGGGCGTACGGGTCCTTCCAGCGAGTACTGTCGTTGCCGGAGGATGCCGCGCATGAGAATGTGAAAGCAACCTTCAAGAACGGTGTGCTGACCCTCAGAGTACCCCGTCGGGAAATACCGAAAGTCGAGGTGAAGAAAGTTGAAATCAAAAGCGCCGACTAAAGATGGAAGTGCGCCGGCTGCCGGCGCACTTCTGCTCAAAGGGGACGGTTTTATTGCATCCTACAACGGCTGAAAAGTGAATTTTTGTCCGCCGAGGGAAATTTCGGCCATGAGTCCGCCCAAGGTGTGGACAAAGGTGGCCATGCCTTTGACATAATTGACATCTGCCATGACGTCAGTCTTCGGTCCGGCACTGGCGCCGGCACTGACCCCGGCCGTTCCGGCATGCGCCTGAGCACCGGCCGTGATGATCGTGGCCTGAGCGGTGGCGTCGAATTCGAAGTTACCGGTAATGAATTCGTCGTAAGCCCTTTTATCCTGGAAGAAGATGATTTCACTGAAGGCCTTTCCTCCCGCCTGCCAGCCGATCGAACCTTCTATCACCGATGTTTTTCCCGTTATCTTGCCGGCCTGGTAGACCTGCCCCGTGCCATATGAACCACCAACTACAAAGCCGGCCTTGCCGATCGTCGGAAAGACTGCATAGCCATACGAGTTGTTGAAAAATTTTGCTACCACAGGCGAACTTTTAAAGAGATCGATAGTGTTTGAATAATCTTCCGCTTGGGCGGCGAAGGCAAGGTTCGATATCGCCAGCAGAATGCCAAAAAAGACGGGAAAAATGACTTTTTTCATTTTTGTCCTCCTTTTGCACATGAGTATCTTCTCGAATTGAGAAATGATTTCAAGTTACCGGATGGAGACGACAACTATCCCTCTGCAGCAGTCAGAAGATAGTTGTTGCTAGGAAGACCGTATGAAGTTTTTATATTTAGTCAAGGATCGCCGATCTGCTTTCCCTGACGCTGGCCATCAAGAGGACTGGGTTCTCTTATGGTTTCCGGACGACCATGGTCGAAAAATAGTGGATCTCCCGACCCACCGCTTCGCGCACATCCGTCCAGATCTTCTGGTCTTCCAGGCTGCACCGTTCGACCAGGACTGCATTACCGGCTAGTCCCATTTCCTCCAGAAGACCCACCAGCCGCGGCATGACCTTATGAACCTTCATGAAGACCGCAACGTCGCAGAGGTTGAGCAGCTCGCGGATCCGTTCATTGGCAAAAGTCGCGGGGATCACCACCAGACGTTCGTCGCCGAGACACAGGGGCATGGCCGAGGCGGCGGACGAGGCCCCCACCGCGGACACACCGGGAACGATCTCGACCTGAAAAGGCGAGCCGTACTCCTGCAGAGTTTCACAGACATAAAAGCCGGTGGAGTAGATGGCCGGATCGCCAAGCGTCGGAAAGACTACGTCGCGGCCCGCGGCCAGATGGCCCATGATCGTTTTCGCCGCCTCCTGCCAGGCGCTCTTCACCTCCGGATCGGCCGGCTGGCCCCGGTGCACCTGTTTCATCGGAAAGCGGTGGCTGAGAATGGTCTTGCCGTTTTGCTCGACGGCGCCGGCGGCGATCTTCAGGGCCATGCTGCCGCCGTTCTCAAAGGCTGAAGGCACAAACCAGATGTCGCATTTCTTTAGGATTCCGGCAGCCTTCAAAGTCATCAACTGCGGATCTCCGGGTCCTACGCCAACCAGATAAAATGTTCCCTGCATCATCCACCTTCCGCTTAATTTTTCCTCGGTACATATACGGCCGGGCGATATCGCCCGCCGGAATGTCCGGTCATTTCCGGCAAAGACTCTTCTTCTGCCTGTTGTACTTACTTGAGAACAAAACCCCGTTCTTTTGCGGCATCGGCGATATTTTCGACAAAGAGCGCGGCGAAGGCATCGTTCGATCCCAGTCCTGCGAGGACGGGCTGGACGGTAAAACCTGCCGCGGTGAGGATCGACTTCCACGAGCCCTTGCCGTCTCCCGCCATATCGTTCACCGCATGATCCCCGGCCGTAATCAAAAAGGGCCGCAGCAAAATCTTTTTCGATCCGGCTCGCTGCAGTCCCGCAAGCAGCTCGTCCAGGCTGGGGGTGCCTTCAACCACGCCGATAAAGGTCTCCACCTGCGGATAGACTTGCCGCATCCGCTTTTCGGTCTCGGCGTAGATGCCGGTCGACCAGTTCTCGTTGCCGTGGGCCATATAGAGAAGAGTCGCCCCTTCCTTTTCGGCCATCGCCGCGTCGGCGCCGAGAGTCTTCACCACCCGGTCGATATCGGTATGGTAGCTGTAGGTGTCGCCGGGCATGCCGAGCGCCGGCCGGCCCATGACGATGTTGTCGAACGGCCGCCATTTGGCCTTAAGCGTCTTGATCGAAGCAAGCGCGCCGATGTACCCGGCCAGATCGTGGGATTGTTCCATGAAGAACATGTGAGTGGGCTGGACGATGATATCGCGATAGCCGTCCTCCTGCAGGTCGCCCATGGTCTGAAGGATGTTCCTGACCTCCAGGATTTCCACGGGAATGCCCTGATCGAGCCACTTCTGCGCATCCTCCCGCCGCTTTTTCCAGACCGAGCGGACCGTGTTGGAGGTAAAGGTGATGCGGACTTCGGTGCCCGGGTAGGCTTTCCTGACCTGCCTGGCGATATTGTCGAGGGCCAGGACGCCGGACGGCACGGTGGTACCGAAACTGGCGAGCAGGATTGCCGTCTTCGCTTCGGCCGGTTTGGCCGTCTTGCCCGAGGCAACCGCCGAGCCGACATTCAGGATGAGAAAAAAGAGGGACAGCAGAATAATTTTACCGACAACGGGAAACATGGGAATATCCTCCTTGAGCTTTGAACCGGAGCATAAAAAAACCCCGAATCGTTGATGATCCGGGGATTCCCTGTTTCCTCGTATCGATGAAGCATCCTTTTCCACGGGATTGCTGTACCGTCATCTCAGGCAGGTTTTCTGACTCCCGGATCGTCCATCTTCCACACCTTCCCAGGAAAATTCCCAGTGGTTTTACGTGAAATCTGTACCCGGTTACAGCGGCGGGCCCGTCCTCGACTTGCACGAGGTTCCCTTTTTAGCTCTTTTGCAAAAGCACCTGAAATGTGGTCGCACATTACTCCCCGGTATCCGTCGGCGTCAACTTTTTTTTGCCGGGCTGTTCCTCCACGAATGGTCAGGCATCGGCCCGCCCGCCCTGCAGCAGCAGCAAGAATATCTGTTTGCTTTCTCGCCGATGAGGTGTAGTATCCCCCGAAAATAACCCGATCTACTCACCGCATGACTGGTCAAGCTGTAGGCCGGCATGAGGGAAAACGGTAACCCTGACGCAAGGACCCATGGACCAGGAAATTCTCACCCAGATCTGGCCGCAGATCATCCTGCCGATCGCACGGCTTGCCTTGTTTATCACCATCGGGCTTTTTATCGCCAATTTTATCGAAAGCCTCAACTGGACCCATAAACTGGCGGTTGTGGTTCGTCCCCTGTTGCGGATGAGCCGGCTGTCGGCCGTCACCGGGGCCAGCTTCTCCGTCGCCTTCATCTCGGGAGTCTCCTCCAACACCATGCTGGCCGAGGCCTTCGACAAGGGGCAGATGAGCCGGATCGAACTCTTCCTGGCCAACCTCTTCAATACTGTGCCCAGGTTTTTCCTGCACCTGCCCACTGTCTTTTTTCTCACGGCGCCGATGATCAGAACCGGCGCCTTTTTTTACGTCGGTCTCACCTTTGCGGCCGCCATCCTGCAAACCGTTCTGGTGGTTGTCTGCGGGCGGTTCCTTCTTCCGCACCGCGAAGATTCCGCCACTCTGACACTCCCCAAACAGGCAAAAATCACCTGGGGGGATGCCTTTACAAAAAGCCTTAAACGGTTGAAAAAGCGGATCGGCAAGGTATTGCTGTTCATGATCCCGGTCTACATCCTCTTTTTTTTGTTGAACAAATATGGTCTATTTGCCCGGCTGGAAGAGTACATTGCCACCCAGGCCTGGTTTCTGGCCTGGCTCAATCCGCAGAGCCTGGGCATTGTCGTTCTGCATGTAACCACAGAATTTTCCGCCGGTCTTGCAGCGGCAAGCGTGCTGCTTGCGGAGAACAGCCTGACAACAAAAGAGGTGGTTCTGGCGCTTTTGGTCGGCAATATTCTCTCGACGCCGATCCGGGCGATCCGCCACCAGCTGCCCTACTACACCGGGATTTATTCACCGCAAATGGCGCTGCAGCTGATCGGGGTGAGCCAGGTGGTCCGGGCTCTGTGCATCGTCCTGGTGACGGTCGGTTATTTTTATCTGGTCTGAGATTCACGATAGAACAATGCTTCGCCATTCCGACAAGAGATTTCTGCTGTTCACCCTGAGCCTGGCGCTCTGCGCAGCGGCCGCCATCGTCGTGTCGACGGGGATGGGCTATATGAACATCGGCGCCGGAGATGTTTTCCGGGTGATCGGCGCGCATCTCCTGGGCGACCGGGAACTGCTGGCCGGACTTGAATCAACGGTGCCCTACGTGGTGATGGACGTCCGGCTGCCGCGCATCCTCACCGCCGCCCTCGTCGGGGCGGGGCTGGCCATGAGCGGGGTAATCTACCAGGGCATACTCCTCAACCCGCTGGCCGACCCCTATACTTTGGGCATCTCAAGCGGTGCGGCTTTCGGGGCGTCCGTCGCCCTGTTGGCGAGCGTCGCCGGTCTCGGCCATTTCCCCGTGCCGCTTTTCGCTTTTGCCGGGGCGATCGCCACTCTTTTCATCGTCATGCGGCTTTCCACCTTCAACGGCCAGATCTCGGCCCAGACCCTCATCCTGTCCGGAGTGATCGTCGGCGCCATCCTCTCCGCCGGCATCAGTTTTCTGAAATACCTGGCCGACGAGCAGGTGGCCATCATCATCTTCTGGCTGATGGGCAGTTTTGCCGCCAGCACCTGGACCGGGGTCCTGATGGTCGGCGGCGTGGTCCTGGCGGGAACCATGATCGCCATGTACTACGGTCGCGACCTGAATATCATGAGTCTCGGCAGGCGGTCCTCCGATTCGCTGGGGGTCGAGACGGCCAGGATCCGGATAACGCTGCTGCTCATCGCCTCGCTGGTGACAGCGGTATGCGTGGCGGTGACCGGCATTATCGGCTTTATCGGCCTCATCGTCCCTCATCTGATGCGCTATCTGGTCGGACCCGACAACCGCAGGCTGCTGCCCGCCTCGATCCTGGCCGGTGCTATCCTGCTGCTCCTGGCGGACACCGTCACCCGCGCCGTGTTGCCGGTCGAGGTGCCCATCGGCGTCCTCACCGCGCTGATCGGCGGGCCGTTTTTCTGCCTGATCTTCCGACAGAAACAGAAAGGCAGAAGCTATGAGTAAGACACTCTTTGCCGCCCTGGGGGTCTCCTTCGCCTATGATGGTGCAGTCGTGCTTGACGGCATCGATCTCAGCCTTCACGCCGGCCTGTTTTACGGGATCGTCGGCCCCAACGGCTGCGGCAAGACCACCTTGCTCGATCTGCTCGTCGGCTGCAAAAAGCCCCGCACCGGAACGATCAGTTATAAATCGCAACGGCTCGACGCCTACGGCAAGAGGGATCTCGCCCGCGAGCTCGCTTTAGTGCCCCAGGAATTCGACACCGGCTTCGGCTTTACTGTGGAAGAAATCGTCATGATGGGCCGGCATCCGCACATCGACCGCTTCGCCTCCCCTTCAACCGCCGACTGGCAGGCGGTGGATAATGCGCTTTCGGCAATCGGCATAGGCGAATTGCGCCACCGCTACACCGACACCCTGTCCGGCGGCCAGAAACAGCGGACGGTGGTGGCAAGGGCGCTCGCCCAGGATACCCCGGTAATCCTGTTCGACGAAGCGACCGCCAGCCTCGACATCAAATACACCCTGCAGATCTTCAACCTCGCC
>Ga0154407_1088_pt2 | contig 10766 bp, 8 predicted proteins | sample RifGroB2_FD_115911 | JGI IMG/M metagenome (GOLD analysis project Ga0154407, IMG submission 115911) | Desulfobacterales bacterium GWB2_56_26
CATCCTGATCGCCCACGCCTTCTCCGGCGATTCCCATGTGGCAGGACGATACGACCGGGAGATCGACAAGCCCGGCTGGTGGGATTTCATGGCTCGACCGGGCCGTGTTCGAAGAGCCCGGCGACCGGCCACCCCTACGGCCTCGACTTCCCGATGATGACCATCGGCGATATCGTGACCACCCAAAAGATCCTGATCGATGCCCTCGGCATAAAACGGCTGCATGGCGTCATCGGCGGCTCGGTGGGCGGCATGCAGGTGCTGGAATGGTGCGTGCGGTATCCGGAAGTTGTCCGCTCTGCCGTGCCGATCGCCACCACCATGCGCCATTCGGCTCTGGCCATCGCCTTCAACGAGATCGCCCGCCAGTCGATCATGGCCGATCCGAACTGGAACAGGGGCAATTACTACAGCGGCGTTAAACCGGAGATGGGGCTGGCAGTCGCCCGGATGATCGGCCATGTCACCTATCTCTCCGATCAGGCCATGCACCGCAAGTTCGGCCGGAAGCTGCAGGATAAAGAGACCTTCTCCTTCGGCTTCGACGGCGATTTCCAGGTGGAGAGCTACCTGCGCCACCAGGGGACGAAATTCGTTGGCCGCTTCGATGCCAACTCCGTGCTCTACATCACCAAAGCCGCCGACTACTTCGACGTCACCGAAAAGATGAGCAAGGCAGGTCCTCTGCACGAAGGCAGCCGCCACAAAATCAAATATCTGGTGATTTCCTACAGCTCGGACTGGCTTTACCCGACCTATCAGTCGAAAGAACTGGTGCAGACCCTGAAAAGGACCGGCCAGGATGTCAGCTTCTGCGAAATCGAGGCGGATTGCGGCCATGACGCCTTCCTCATCCCGGACGAACGTCTCACCACGCTGATCAGGGGGTTCTTCGATGGTCTTGACTGAGCAGGAAAACATCCGCTTCGACCTGCGCATGATCGCCCGGGCCATCCCCGAAGGCAGCCGGGTGCTCGACCTCGGCTGCGGCAACGGCGATCTGCTGGCCTGGCTGGCTGCGAACAAACAGGTGGTCGGCACCGGCATTGAAAAGGACAAAAAGAAGGCTGCCGCCTGCATCGGCCGTGGCCTCTCCGTCCTGCAGGGCGACCTCAACGACGAGGTGGACGATTATCCCGACTGCAGCTTCGATTACGTGATCCTCAGCCAGACCCTGCAGCAGGTGTTCGAGCCGGCACGGCTGCTCTATTCGCTGGCAAGAATCGGCCGCAAGGTTATCGTCAGCTTCCCGAACTTCGGCCATTACAACATCCGGCTGCAGCTCCTGTGGCACGGGGTGGCGCCGAAAAACGATCAACTGCCCTATTCCTGGTACGACACGCCCAACATCCGGGTGATCACCCTTCAGGATTTCCGGAAATTCGCAAAAGACGTGGGCTACAATGTCCTCCAGGAGATTGCGGTATGCACCAATCCCGCCAACAGTGAGGGAAAGATAGTCCATTACCTGACAGACCTGCGCGCCACCTACGGCATCTATATCATCGAAAAGAACAGAAACGGCAAGAATCGTAATTAAATACCAACCACGCTTCCCGGACCTTTTACCATGTCAGAAAAACAACCGACCTTCATCGACACCCGCTCCATTGCCGCCATCTGCGATCATATCGAGGTCACCAACTGCTGCCAGCACTTTAAGGTGCCGACCATCGTCAAAGAGCTGCTCTCCTCCTGGAGCACCAAGGATTGCTACGAGCATGTAAGCCCGGTCTCCATTCCCTCCCAGGAAGAGATCATCGAGATCGTCGAGAAGGCCCGCTGCATTCTCTTTCCCGGCTATTTCACCCGGACCAAACTGCATGCCTCCAACCTCGAATACTACATCGGCGAGCAGACCACCGATCTCTACGAAAAGGTTGCCGACCAGATCACCATGGCCATCCGCCACGACTGCCGGCGCAACAACCTGCCCTGCACCAGTTGCGAGGCCCTGAGCCACAACAAGGCGCTGGCCTTCATCGAGGCCCTGCCGCGGGTGGCGGCGACGCTCGCCACCGACATTCGCGCAACGCTTGAAGGCGACCCGGCCACCAAGAGTCCGGACGAGGTGATTTTCTGCTATCCCGGCCTTTTGGCAACGCTCGTCTTCCGCCTCGCCCATGAGCTGTATCTGCTCAAGGTGCCGATCGTCCCGCGGATCATGACCGAATACGCCCATTCCAAGACCGGCATCGACATCCACCCGGGGGCGACCATCGGATCGGGCTTTTTCATCGACCACGGCACCGGGGTGGTGATCGGCGAGACGACCATCATCGGCAAAAATGTCCGTATTTATCAAGGTGTTACTTTGGGAGCCCTGTCGTTGCCCCGCGATGCCGGCGAAACCATGCGCAACAAGAAACGGCACCCGACCATCGAGGACGATGTCATTGTCTATTCCAACACCACCATCCTCGGCGGCGAGACCGTCATCGGCGAAGGCTCGGTCATCGGCGGCAATATCTGGCTGACCTCAAGTGTCCCGGCCGGCACCAAGGTGCTGCTGAAACGGCCGGAGCTGATCTACTCGAATTCGATCTAGAATCCGGGATCCGATTCATCATCTTAAAGAGGCTATTACCATGGCTCATACAATACTCGAAACTATTGGCAACACCCCACTGCTGAGGCTCGTTGGCTTTTCCGCCAAGGCCGGGGCCACCCTCCTCGGCAAACAGGAGTCGCGCAACCCAGCCGGCAGCGTCAAGTGCCGGATCGCCGTCTCGATGATCGAGGCGGCCGAACGCGAGGGGCTCATCACCAAAGAAAGCACGGTGATCGAGCCGACCAGCGGCAACACCGGGATCGGTCTCGCCTTTGTCTGCGCACACAAGAAGCTCAAACTGATCCTCACCATGCCGGAGACCATGAGCATCGAACGGCGCAAACTCCTGAAGCATCTCGGGGCGGAATTGGTCCTGACCCCAGGAGCGGAAGGGATGAAAGGGGCGATCGCCAAAGCCCAGCAACTTCTCGCCGACACACCCGGCGGCTTCATACCCGACCAGTTCGCCAATCCCGCCAACCCGGAGATTCATCGCAAAACCACCGCCGAGGAGATCTGGCGAGACACGGGCGGCAAGATCGATATCTTCGTCGCGGGCGTCGGCACGGGCGGCACGATTACCGGGGTGTCGGAGGTGTTGAAGAAACGGAATCCGGCGATGATCTCGATTGCAGTCGAGCCCCAGGATTCGCCGGTCCTTTCCGGCGGCAAGCCCGGACCCCACAAGATCCAGGGCATCGGCGCGGGATTCGTGCCGGCCATCCTCAACCGGGAGATCATCGACGAAGTTGTGACGGTAAGCAACGACGACGCCTTTGCCACCGCCCGGGTGCTGGCCTCGGAGGAAGGGATTCTCGCCGGCATTTCCAGCGGGGCCGCAGTCCATGCGGCAATGCAGGTGGCGAGCCGGCCGGAAAATAGAGGCAAAACGGTGGTGGTGGTCCTGCCCGATAGCGGGGAACGGTATCTCAGCACGCCGCTCTTGCGAGAATAACTTCTGCTTCGGTGGCTGATAGCCCTCCCCGATAAGCTTTCCCGCTTTTTGCTGGCAAATCGCCTGCGGCCTGACTATAATCGGCCGCAGCATGATTGCCGGCAGAAAACATTGACCTAACGAGAGGGACCCACCATCGAAACGCGCCACCTGCAAATTTTTGTTGCCGTTTACAGGACCAAGAGCTTTACCAAAGCGGCCGAGCAGCTCTACACCAGCCAGCCAACGGTCAGCGAACATATCCAGAACCTGGAGGCCCGCCTCAACTGCCGGCTGTTCGACCGCCTCGGCCGCAAGATCCTGCCGACCGCCGAAGCGGACCTGCTCTTTCCCCGAGCCGTGGCCATTCTCGACGACCTCCGCCGGCTGGAAGAGGATATCACCGCCACCGGCGGCGCCGTATCCGGAGAGCTGATCATCGGCGCCAGCACCATCCCCGGGGCTTACATCCTGCCGAAAATCGCGGCCGCCTTCAAAAACGAGTTTCCGGCCATTTCCTTTGAGATCAGGATCAACGATTCGGCCAGGATTGTCGAGGAAGTCGCCGGCAATGGCCTTTTGATCGGCATTGTCGGGGCCAAGCTGCCGGGGGTGAAACTCAACTACCAGCACTTTGCCGAGGACCAGCTTATCCTCGCCGCCGCAGCCGCCAACCAGACCCTATCGCAGATCACCATGGAGGAACTCTGCCAGCTTCCTTTCATTGTCCGGGAGAGGGGGTCCGGCACGAGAAAGAGTCTCGAAATGCTGCTCGCCCGGCAACGCTACACCCTCGACCAGTTCAACATCTGCGCCACCCTCGGGTCGAGCGCGGCGGTGAAGGAAGCGATCAAGGCCGATCTGGGGGTTTCGGTGATTTCAAAGCATGCAGTGCTGGACGAATTGGAACGCGGGACCATCCGCGAGATCGAGGTCACCGGCTGGTCGATGATGAGATCCTTTTTCGTTGTTACTTCGCCCAAGCGGACCCTGCCCCACCATTATCAAGTATTTCTCAATCGGCTGCTCTCGCCGTAGGGTGCGCCATGCGCACCGCTCTCCGGATGTTGGCGCGCACGATGCACCCTACGTTGATCGCGATTATTGCCGATACGGCCTGATGACCCGCGGCCGGACGATCTTTCGTTCCGGGGCTTGCGGCTCAGCCGGCGGTGCGGCCTCGGGAATCGCTTCGGGAGCGGCCTCGGGCGTAGCCTCAGGAACGACATCTTCCGGCGCAACAGCCTCGGGAGCGTTTTCAACCGGCGGGGCAGCCTCCTCCACCGCCCCCGGCGCGGCCTCCTCTGGCGGTGCAATCTCTGCGGAGACCGGCGCTTCCATCCCCGCCTCAGGCTGCACCACCTGTCCGGGCGGGGGGCTGGCCTGCTGTGGTTGGTTCGGCAGGGGTCGCTGCGGTGCTTTCACGACCGGACGGACCGATGCCGCCTCGGCCATGTCCAGGAGTTCCTCCTTGCCCTGGACTTCGAGAACCACCTTGCCGCGCAATATCTCCTTGATATTGGCGCCTTTGACCTCGTCCCCCTCTTTATACAGATCCTGCTTGCGGGTCTTCCTGTCAAGAATGATGGCCCGATTGGTCCCTTCGCTGCCGCCGACGGTCCCCACCAGCACGATTTCCAGGCTGCTCCTGTCTAGATTGGCCGCCACATCCACTGCCGGCGCCGAAGGAGTATCCTCCGTCTTGAATTGAGGCCCGAACAGATTTCTGGTCAGAATGATGCTGTAATCGCGCTTGACCCCGGCGGGCATCGGCCCCTCCTTCGCGGCAGGGGTTCCTGGCGAGACCGCCTCCTCCGCCGGCTGGCGGAACAGCAGGTACTCCAGCACCGAATACCCCAGTTCCACCGCCCCGATACAGCACAGGGTGATAACCAGCAAAGGAATTATTCGGGAGATCTGTGAAGCCATTGTATCCAGTCCCGGGCAATAACAATGCCCATTATTCTTGAACGATCACGGCAGCACCACATCATATTTTAAATTTCGCTGTCCTGACAAGGGCGCCCCGGTTTCCATTTAACAATACTGTAAACGGACGGAAATGGAAACCATCCTGCCAGAGTCGCTGACCGGCTGCTACTCCGCAACCAGTCCGGGAATGGCCGCCGCCAGGGCTTCCCGGATCCTGCCGACGAAGATAAACTCCATCTCGTTCCGCACATAATCGGGCAGCTGCTGCAGATCCTTTTGATTGCCTTCGGGAAGAACAATGCGGCGAATATCGGCGCGCCGGGCGGCCAGGATCTTTTCCTTTATCCCGCCCACCGGCAGGACCAGTCCACTCAAGGTAATTTCGCCGGTCATGGCGGTATCGCTCCGGGTCGACAGCCCGCTGTACAGGGAGGCCAGCGCCGCCGCCATGGTCAGCCCGGCCGAGGGACCGTCTTTGGGAATGGCCCCGGCGGGGACATGGATATGCACGGCCCCCTTGGGGATTTCAAAATGCAGACGCCTGCTCTCGGAATCGAGATAACTGGTTGCGGCGATTGCCGATTCTTTCATCACTTCACCTAAGTGACCGGTGAGGGTGACGTTATCTTTGTGCGGCAGGTTGAGTGCCTCGACATAGAGCACGTCGCCGCCCGCCTCCGTCCAGGCGAGTCCCGTCGCCACCCCCGGCGGCAGCGACTTCCGGAGTTTTTCGATGAAGAAGCGCTCCGGTCCCAGCATATCAGGCAGATCCTTGTTATCGATGACAACCGGCTCGGTGAGCTGCTCGGCAAAGCGAATCGCCACCTTGCGCACCAGCTTGCCAATCGTCCTCTCCAGTTCACGGACCCCCGCTTCCCGGGTGTAACTGCGGATGACATCAACGAGGGCGGTATCGGCTACATGGAACTGTTCATCCGAGAGGCCCGCCTCCGCTCTCTGCCGGGGGATGAGATAGCGGATCGCGATCTGCTTCTTCTCTTCTTCACCGTAGCCGGATATTTGCAGCACCTCCATCCGGTCGAACAACGGTTTGGGAATGGTGTCCACGGTGTTGGCGGTGAGTATAAAAAAAACCTTCGAGAGATCGAAGGGCAGATCGAGATAGTTGTCACGGAAGGCAGAGTTCTGCGCCGGATCGAGAATCTCCATCAGGGCTGCTGCCGGATCGCCCCGGAAATCGCGGCCGAGTTTGTCGATTTCATCGAGCATTACCAGCGGGTTGCGTACGCCGCTACGGCGCAGGGCCTGAACGATGCGCCCCGGCATGGCGCCGATATAGGTGCGCCGATGGCCGCGCAGCTCCGCTTCGTCGGACATCCCACCCAGGCTGAAACGTTCGAATTTCCGACCGAGGGACCGGGCGATGGACTGGCCGAGCGAGGTCTTCCCCACCCCCGGCGGTCCGATGAAACAGAGAATCGGCGACTTGGCTCCGGGATTCAGTTTCATCACCGCCAGCTGCTCGATTATCCGCTCCTTGATGTCCTTTAAGCCATAATGATCCTCGTCCAGAATCTTGCGGGCATGATTCAGTTCGAGATTGTCTTCCGTGAAGGTATTCCAGGGCATATCGAACACCAGTTCCATGTGGGAGCGGGCGACCTGATATTCGGGCGACATCGCGGGAATCCGCTGCAGACGCTGGAATTCCCTCTTCACTTCCTGATAGACTGACTCGGGGAGCTTGCAGCTGTCGAACTTGCTCTTCAGGTCGGCCAGATCGTTATCGGCCTGAACCGATTCGCCCAGCTCCTTCTGGATCGCTTCCAGTTGCTCACGCAGAATGTATTCCCGTTGATTTTTCGTCATTTTGGACTGAGCCCGATCGGATATCCTTTTCCGCACCTCAAGAATCTGGACCTCGTGCTGGAGATGGTCGCCCATGAGCCGCATGGCGGTTCTCAGGCTGTGAGCCTCCAGAAGCGCCTGACTGCGCTCCACCGGCAGGTTCAGCAGCTGGCCGAGCGGATAGATGACCTGTGAAAAATCCCCGGACGGCACCATCTGCGGAATCTTGACCTCATGATCCGGATGGGTGAGGGAAAAATACCTTTTCGCCAGATCGAGGATCTCTCTTTCCATCGCCTCCATCTCGATGTTCTTCTCCCGCGCCATCGGAATAGACCGCACCCTGGCCACGAGAAAGGCGTTTTTAAAAAAGAGGTCGGTTATCTCGATCCGCTCGACCCCCTGCAAAAACACCTGAACGGCCGAATCGGACCGGGCAAACAACCGGACGATCGCCGAGGTGCCGACTGCATACAAATCCTCAAGCCCCGGATTATTGAGGTTCGGATTGCGCTGGGCAAAGATGGCCAACGTTGTATCCTCCCGGCCGAGTGCATAGTCGATTGCGGCAATCGATCGTGGCAGATCGGTCACATAAGGGATAACGATATAGGGAAAAACCACCGCATTCTTAACAGGCAATACCGGCAGTTCATAAGTGCGATTCTCGGAAACCATACGCCCCTCTCCGATTTTTCAAAAAACAAAAAACTTCAGCCGTCACATCTTTCCTGCGAGAGGAATGAAGCCGCTTTGCTTTCTTCTTTTAAAACCCTTAATACCGCTGATCGAAGAAATCCAGAGAGAATCTGCGGAAATGGTCGGTTCGCGGGGCGGATAGAATGAGCCAGGAAGTTTGGCAGGTTTCCGGAGTGCTTTGGAGACGAAGCCGTTACCGTTGATGGCAGTTCGATGGTGCCCATAACAGCCCAGTCGGGCCTACACTTTTCCAAAACGAGATCGAAGGATGGCATGCTGGCATGCTGGCCATTCAATAGTAAGAGCCTCCCGCTATTGTTCAAGCCTTCGTGGCTACGGCATTCTTTGAATAAAACTTCAAAATTTTTACATTAAAAATGTTAGTGAAATAAGTGTCTCCAAGGCTTTTTAGGCCTTAGATCCTACAAGGACTTAATATTTTAGTTTGACATCCATCTAATACTTCATTACGATCTTCCAGCACTACATAGTAATATATCTATTCATCGAACGTCATGAGTGAGCAAATGAAACATTACTGTATGGCACTGCTTTGCTGTCTTGGACTGTTTTTCTCCCGTGCTCCTTTAGGTTTCGATGATTTCACGGACATTATCAGCGGCCATGAATATGGAACCGCCTTCGCGTTTAATTGGTCCGATTGTGCCTGCCACAACCCTACATATGATGAAATAATAAATGGTCGGAATGGAGCAGTATGGTTGGGTTGTAACGCCATGGTGCTTGTGCTATCGCGAAGGCAAGGATATATGTAGCAATTCGGGCGGCGGCAATGGAGATCCAGGTGGAGACCCTGGCGGCGGAGGCTCTGGGGGTGGATCCGGCGGAGGATTAACGTCAGAGCAAATACAAGCCATTGCAGCCGTCGTTCAAGCCCTGCAAGCTGTGCAGAGCGCCACAAACAGTATTGAAAATTACCAGACGACCCTCAATTCCCTCTATGCCAGTCTCGGCAACCTTCAAACGGCCCTTGCCGATGCCCGCGGTCAAGTCGCTTCATCCGTCAACACCATCAACAGTTCCCTCTCCCTCGTCGCCACCTACCTGGGAAAGGGCAAACTGCTTGGTCCCAAAGCCCTGGAGATGGTCGAACGCCAGGTGGCAACGGCCGTCCTGCAGCGCGTTTTTGCAGAAGATGACAACAGAAATACGCAAGGCGATACCACCGGCGACCCCGTGCTCATCGCCACCGGCTTTGAAAGTTACAAGGTAGAGGACCTGAACTATAAAGCCCTCAACGAGCTGGTCACAATCTCCCGCCAGTTCCGCAGCAACCAGACCGATCTCAAGTCAGCATTCGGCCGTAGCTGGTTTTTTAATTACGACACCAATGTCGTAGCTGGACGTAAGCCGCTGATCAAGGAGCGGGAAATTCTCACCGAAGACCTGCGGCAGCAGGCCGAGCAACTTGCGAGTCTTGCAGCCGCTGCCGCCACCAGAGCTCTCGATGCCCTGGAAACCGCCAAGAGCGCCGCAGCTGCCGCCCGGGCGAAGGCCAATGAAATCGCCGCAGTAAGCAGCAACATAAGCTCACTTGCTTCCAGCATCGCGAGCGAAGCGGCAAGTGCCTGCTCGTCGGCCCAAACCGCCGTTCAACAGGCCGACATAGCCGGGACCAGCGAGGCCCAGGCACATGCCAATGCCGCCCAAAGCGCTGCAAACACCGCCCAGGATACAGCGAATCAAGCCTCGGCCAAGGCGGGGGACGCAACCGCCATCGCGGCAAGCAGCAATGCAACTGCCGACGCAGCGGCAGCCGACGTGGTCCAGGGCGAGCAAAATGTGGCATCCATCAACGGGAAAAAAGGCGAAATCGACGTGATCCTCGTCGAGCGGACCACAGAGGCCGCCGAAGCGGCCGCCGAGGCCCGCCAGGAAGAAGCAATGTATCCGCTCGATCCCTATCCGCTCGACCAGAGCGTCTATTTCGGCCCCGGTTACGTCAAGGTCTTCACTGAGGACGGCACCCCGATCCTCTTTCAAGAACAGGGCGCGGGGCACTACCTGCCGGTGAGCGACAAGGGCAGTTATACCTCCGAGATCAGAGCGATGGAAGGCGGCCTGCAGCTGGTGACGAAGCACGGTCGGGTCCGCGAGTTTCTCCATAACGGCCGGGGCATCTTCCCGCTCTCCCGGAATATCGACACCAACGGCAACACCACCCAATTTGTCCGCGACGGCGACCGGTTGACCGAAATCGTCGACTCGGTTGGACGGAAAACTACCTTCGCTTACAACCCGGACGGCTTGATCGAAACCATCACCGACCCCCAGGGCAATGTCCACCGCTACGCCTATGACGGCGACAAGCTGACCGTCTATGCCGATCCGCTGGGTTATAAATGGGGCTATACTTACGACGAGCAGGCCAGGATGATCGCCCGCACCAACCCGCAGAACGGTGTCTACCGGTACCACTACGACGAGAACGACCGGATCGTCCGGGAGACCGACCAGGAAGGGTTCGAGTCCACTTACACCTACAACAAGGAAAATCGGGTGACCCATGTCACCGACCGCCGCGGCCTCACCACCCGTTATTTTTACAACGAAAACAATCGGCTGGAGCGGACCCTCTATCCGGACGGCTCGGAAGTCGCTAACGCCTACGACGGCCGCAATAATATTGTGACGGTGAGGGACGAGAACGGCAATATCTCGTCCTTCAACTACGATGGCAAAAACAATGTCACCGTCGTTGTAAACGCCTTGGGGGAACGGACCGAACTCACCTACGAGCCGATCTTCAACAAAGTCGCTTCCATCACCGATCCGCTGGGCCGGACCCGCAGTTTCTCCTATGACAGCCACGGCAACCTG
>Ga0154407_1110_pt1 | contig 10546 bp, 8 predicted proteins | sample RifGroB2_FD_115911 | JGI IMG/M metagenome (GOLD analysis project Ga0154407, IMG submission 115911) | Desulfobacterales bacterium GWB2_56_26
TGATGTTGACAAAGCCGCCGACCACCTCGGTGCTGAGCAGCACCCTGCCGCCGTCGGGAGTATACTTCACGCTGTTCGAGACGATGTTCATAATCGCCGTCCGCATATGGTCGTAGTCGATGTTGAACAGCCAGTCCTCCCCGCACGGATGGTAATCGAGGGAAATTTTCTTGCTTTCAGCCTGGGGCCTGGTGATGTCCAGCACATCCCGGATGATGTCGTCGCCCCGGACCGGTTCGAGGTTGAAGACCACGGTGCCGCTCTCCAGTTTCGACAGATTGAGCAGATTGTCGATCAGCCGCAGAAGATCCTTGGTCCTGGTGGTCATCCGATGGTGCAGGGCATTGCAGTTGTTGGTCGCCTCATACTCGCAGCCGACCTGCACCGCATAGATCATCTGCTCGACCGAGGCAAGCGGCGATTTCAGCTCGTGGGCAACCATCGCCACGAAGTCCGACTTCATCCGGTCGATCTGTTTGGGAATGCTGATATCCTCAAAAGTGGTGACCGAGCCGATCACCATCCCCTGCTCATTGGTGACCGGCGAGCAGTAGGCCCGCAGATACTTGCGGGAGATGGAACCGGGCGGAAATTCCCTTGTCACCACCTTGGCGTGGCTCATCGCCTCGTTCACCATGGCGACTGCGGTCCTGTCGCGAATCGAGGCCGCCAGCGGCTTACCGATGAAGGGATCGGTCTGGATCTCGAGGATCTTGATCGCCGCAGGGTTATGCAGGACGACAATGCCCTCAAGATCGGTGATCAGCACCGCCTCGGCCATGCAGGAAAAGACAGTCTTCAGCCGGCTCTGGGATTTATCGATGGCCTCCAGGCCCCGGTTCTTCTCTTCCCGTAGTTTTTCCGTCTCCGCCCGCATGGCCAGCCGGTCGATGGCCCTATCCACCACCACCCGGATATAGTCCGGGGTAAACGGCTTGCCGACGAAATCGAAGGCGCCCTGCTTCATGGCGGTCACCGCTTTCGTCACTGTGGCAAAGCCGGTGATGACGATGACCTGGACATGCGGCTGGTTCTCGCGGATCCAGTCGAGGACGGCAAACCCGTCGAGACCGGGCATCATGAGGTCGGTCAAAACGATGTCGAAATCGACCGTCTTCAGCAACTCCAGCCCCTTGTTGCCGTCCTCCGCCTTGGCGATTTCATACCCCCTTTTCGCCAGAGCGCGCTCCACCCCTTCCCGGATAACCTTTTCATCATCTATGACCAGAATACGTACATTTTTCATAACAATATCCCTGAGCCTGAAGGAAACGGTGGAGAAGACGGGACCCCTCCTGCCACCGCTTTTCGGCCGCGGCGACGGGAGGATGCCTCGTTATTGCAGCCAGCTTTTGATCAGATTCAGCAGCTCCGCAGGTTCCACCGGTTTCGGCATATAATCCTCCGCTTCGCTTTCCAGCATGTCGCGATGGGTGTAGGTGCTGGTCGTGACCCGATCGGCCACTGCGGTCAACAGGATTATCGGGATCTTGGCGGTTGTAGGATCGGCCTTCAGCTTGGCGCAGCAGGCATGACCGTTCATTACCGGCATCATGACATCGAGAACGATCAGATCAGGTTTTTCCTCGGCCACCGCATCGAGTCCCTCCTGACCATCATATGCCACCCGTACGTCATAGCCGCCGCTTTCCACGATCACGCGCACCGCCTCGACAAAATCGGGATCATCGTCAACAAGCAGAACTTTCTTTTTCTCAGCCATGGATCTCCTCCATCATTTAAATTTATGTCACTACTGGCGAGGTCAAATCTTTATCTTTGACATTTTCTCAATCCATCGACTTCCTACAAACAAGGAGGAAAAGTCAAAGATAAAGATTTGACCCCGCAAAACTATGGTACTTACATTTATTCTACCACAGGTCGAGGGAGTAAACCCGCGCCACCAATGATTTCGTGCAACTTTTCCTCCCACTCGATCGCCATGACGTGCACCCCGGCGATCCCCTCCATTTCCTTTAGTTCCTGTATCAGTTCGATGCACATCTCGATCCCTTTCTCCGCCTGCTTCTCCTTCGGTTCGGCGGCGATCCGGTTGATGACCTCGTCGGGAATGTCCATCCCCGCTACCATCTTTTTCATGAATTTCGCCATGCCTGCCGATTTGAGCGGGGTCACGCCGGCGAGAATCTTGACTTTTTCGTGCAAGCCCTGTTTTTTTGCCAGCTCAAGGTATTCCTTGAATTTTTTCATGTTGTAGATGCACTGGGTCTGGACGAAATCGGCGCCCGCCTCAACCTTCAGCTTGAGTCGCGGCACCCGGATCTCGAACGGATCGGCAAAGGGATTGACGGCGCAGCCGATGAAAAATTTCGGCGCCCCGTCAAGCTTCTTGCCGGAAGGGAACGTCCCCTCGTCGCGCATCGACTTGACCAGGTGGATGAATTGCATCGAATCGATATCGAAAACGTTTTTAGCCTGCGGATCGTCGCCGAACTTCTGGTGATCGCCGGAGAGACACAAAATATTGCGCACCCCCATGGCCGAAGCGCCAAGCAGGTCGGACTGCAGGGCAATCCGATTGCGGTCCCGGACCACCATCTGGATGAGCGGCTCGATCCCCTCTTCCTTGATAAGGAGACACCCGGCAAGAGAGCTCATCCTGACAACCGAAGTCTGATTGTCGGTGACGTTGCAGGCGTCGACATTGCCCTTGACATAGGCCGCCTTCTTCCGGACGACTTCCGGGTCGGCGCCACGGGGAGGACCGCATTCCGCAGTAACTGAAAAGTGCCCTGCCGCCAGTACCTTTTCCAGATTGCTTCCCGATTTCATTATATCATGTCCTCCCTGAGTATCCGGCGCGGCCCGCCGTCGCGTGAGGTGTGCCACCCCTTGTAGGGTTTCAGTTTCCCGTAGTTCTCCAGTTGATTCAAGGCCTTCAGCCGATCGATGATGAGCTGCCAGCCGCATTTGACATCCTTGCCGACCTCGCAGATGCCCTGGGACGAACCGCCGCAGGGACCATGGAACAGCGACTTGGCGCAACGGGTGACCGGACAGATGCCGCCGGTCAGGTGCAGCACACAGTCGCCGCAGCCCTGGCAGCGTTCCGCCCACTCGCCCTGGCGCTCGGTGACTCCAAGAAAGCCGGTGTTGATCCCCGGCAGCACTGGCGTAATCGCGTATTTTTCGGCGAGAAACTGGATCCCCGCTCCGCAGGCAATGGACAGCACCGCCTGATGATCGCTCACGTAAGGTCTGAGCTTTTCGACATATTCCGGATCGCACTGGCGCTCAAGGCTGATCTCGGTGATGGCGATCTTGCGGCCGGCCGCCTCGCGGGCCAGGCGCAAGGTGGAGGCCAGCACCTGCACCTCCTTTTCCCCGCCGACCCGGCAGACGGTCACACAGCCATGACAACCAGCTAGGATGATGTTGTCGTATGGCTCAAGCATTTCCAGGATCTCTTCGATGGGTTTTGGGGTACCGGTAATCATGTCGTCTCCTTCTGTGATGCGGCGTGAACTTGTCCGCCACGCGCAAGATTTATCGGGCTCGGCCCAAGTTCACGGATTTTCCCGACAAACTCGTTGGCGTAGGCGGCGAATTTCGAGCCTTCCCCGGCGCTCAGGTTGAACATTCTGATGCGATCGGGTCCGATTTTAATTTTATCAAGTATCTCATATACCCGTTTGACCCGGGCACGGGCCCGGATGTTGCCCGACACGTAGTGACAATCCCCTTCCAGGCAACCGACCACCATCACTCCGTCCGCCCCGTTTTCAAAGGCCTTCAGTAAGAGCGATTCGTCGATGCGGCCGGTGCAGGGCAGCATGACGATGCTGATCGCCGGGGGGTATCTCCGTCTTTCCGAACCTGCCAGGTCCGCGGCGGAATACGCTCAATGGCGACAGGCAAAGACTATGACACTTGGTGAAAAGTCATTCATCATCTTCCTCCTTAGTTAGTGTCTGTCCATAAATGGCTATTTTGTCCTAACTCTTCGTTGCTCTCGAAATTTAATCCTCGGAATATCAATTATATGCCTGCGGTTAAATTTATCGAGCGCCTCGATTAAGAACAAAATATCTCATTTCTGGACAGACACTAGTTACCTTACCGTTCATTTCCTCAGGTGCCGCTGTAGGATTCGATCTTTGCCCTGATATTTCTGTCGTCGTACCTGCCGAGATGGATGGTCTTGGCAGGACATTCGGCCACGCAGATGCCGCAGCCCTGACAAAGTGCCGGGTTGATCTCCGCCGAATGCTGGTCGTTGATAAAGGGCACTCCGTACGGGCAGGCCCGCACGCAGGTGAGACAGACCGCGCAGTTGGTCGGGTCGACCACCGAGACTACCCCCGACATCTTCATGCTCTTACGGGAGAGCAGCGTCACCGCGCGCGCCACGGCCGCCTGAGCCTGGACGATGGTCTCGCTGCTGCTCTTCGGTCCGTGGGCGGTGCCGGCCATGTAGAGCCCCTCGCTCGGCAGATCCACCGGCCTGAGCTTCGCGTGGGCCTCAATAAAGAAGCCGGCATCGTTGCGCGGCACTCGGAGCATCGAGGCCAATTCCTCCGCATCTCTCGGTTTCATGCCGGTGGATAACACAAGAATATCGGGCTTGAGCCTGACCTCCGTCCTGATCGACGGGTCGATCACGGAGATATCGATGCCCGACTCCATGGCGGTTATCGTCACCGGATTTTCTTCCGGATCATATCTGATGAAATTGACCCCTTCCCGCCTGGCCGCAGCATAGTCCAGCTCGGAGAGCCCGTAGCAACGCATATCGCGGTAAAGGACATCGATCCGCGCCTCGGGATAGAGGGTCTTCATCCGCCGGCCGTTCTTCACCGCCTGATTGCAGCAGATCCGGCTGCAATACGGCAGATGTTCGGCATCGCGCGAACCGGCGCACTGCAGCATGGCGACGCGCAGCTTCTGCCATTGCGGCTTCGGCTCTTTTTCCAGTTCCGCTTCCAGATCGGTCTGGGTCATGACCGTATCGAGCCAGCCGAGGCCATGGATCTCCGGCCGGTACTCCTCGGCGCCGGTCGCGACCAAAATCGCCCCGTGCTTCAAGGTCCTGGTGCCGCCGGTGGGCATGACAATCTCGGTCTCAAAGGAGCCTACAAAACCGGACTGCTCCACCACCTCGCTGCTGGTAAAGACCCTGATCTTGTCGTTGTGCAGGACCTTTTCCTTGAGATCCGCCAGGAAATCGACAAACCTGCGGCCGTCGTTGCTCCTTTGCAGATGAAGGAGCTGGCCGCCCAGCTGGGGCTCCCGCTCGACCAGATAGACGCCGAAGCCCTGGCGTGCCGCTTCAAGGGCCGCGGTCATGCCGGCCAGCCCACCGCCGACCACGAGGAGCTTCGAGTCGACGGTAAATTCCATCTCCTGCAGCGGTTCGCCGGCGGTGGCGTTGGCCACCGCCATGCGGGTGAGACGCTTGGACTTCTCGGTGGCAAGCCCCGGATCGTCGGGATGGACCCAGCTGCACTGGTCACGGATGTTGGCCATATCGAAGAAGTATTTATTCAGTCCCGCCTGACGCAGGGTGGACATGAAGAGCGGTTCGTGGGTGGTCGGCGAACAGGCCGAAACCACCACTCGGTTCAACCGGTGTTCCGTGATGATCTCCCTCATCCGCTCCTGGGAATCCTGCGAACAGGTGTAGAGCGGATGCTCGGCGTAGGCCACGCCGGGGAGCGTTTTGGCGTATTCCACGACCTTCTCGACATCAACCACCGAGGCGATGTTGGTGCCGCAGTGGCAGATGAAGACGCCGATGCGCAATTCCTCCCCCGGCAGGATCTGACGTTCCGGCGGCAGGGCCTCGGCGGTGATGAGGCTGCCCCGCGCTGCGGCAAGACTCGCCGAGGCGGCTTCGGCCGCGGCCGACGCCTCGCACACCGTTTCCGGGATGTCTTTGGGTCCCTTCACCGCGCCGCTGACGAAGATCCCTGGCCGGGAGGTGGCAAGCGGCTGGTAGCCGTCGGTCACCACGAAGCCGTAGCGGTCGAGATCGATCTCGAGTTTGCCGGCCAGTTCCTTGGCCTTTTGCGGCACCTGGATGCCGACGGAGAGTACGACCAGATCGAAGGTCTCCGCTTGCCGCTCGCCCGAGCCGTCGACATACCGCAGTTCCAAGTCGCCCGTCACCGGGTCCTCAAAGATCCGGCTGACCATGGCCCGGATAAAGCGGACCTTATGGTCCTTGGCCCTCGTCACGTAATTGTCGAAGTTCTTGCCGAAGGAACGCATGTCGATATAGAAGATGGTCGGCTCGATACTGGCGTCGTGCTCGCGGGCGATGAAAGCCTCTTTGGTCGCATACATGCAGCAAACCGACGAACAGTAGTCGCGGTCGCAGGAATGGTCGCGGGAGCCGACGCACTGAATCCAGGCGATCTTCTTCGGATGCTTGCTGTCGCCCGGCCGCGACACCGTGCCGGAGGTCGGCCCGGAAGCGGACAGCAGCCGCTCAAACTCGATGCTGGTGACAACGTTTTTGTAGAGCCCGTAGCCGAACTCGCCCCGCCGCCCGGCGTCGAAGACCTCGATGCCTGGCGAAAAGATCACTGAGCCGATGGCGATTTCGGTTTCCTCCTCGCGGTGGTCGTAGTGAATCGCCCCGACCCCGCAGAGCGAACCGCAGATGCCGCAGGCCCCGGTATTGAGGCGCACGCAGCTCTTTTCATCGATCACCGGCACCCTCGGCACCGCCTGGGGATAGTGAATATTTATCGGTTTGCGGCCGTTCAGCCCTTCATTGAAACTATTGAGGAGCGGCCGCGGCGTCTTGTTGGTGACCTGGTCGATCGACAGGAAATTCACCGGACAGACCGATGCGCAGGCCCCGCAGACCTGGCAGATGTCGACCCCCGCCTCGATGCCTTCCTCAACCATCTTGAGCGCGCCGATGTTCATCACCTTATCGCAGGTGACGGCGCAGAGACCGCAGCGGATGCAGTCCTTTTGCTCGGTGCCGGCAAACTCCTTCTTCAGGAGCTGGGACCGGGCCTGGACCGCTGCCCCGAGACTCTTATCGAGGTCCGGCGCGTCGGCAATGGCAATCGCTTTGAATTTGTCCGGACAGGCGAGAAAGCAGGCGCCGCAGCCGGTACATTTCTCCTGGTCGATCACCGCCACCTGTTTTTTCTCCCAGCTGACCGCGCCGTGCAGGCAGGCCTTGTGGCAGCCGCCGCACATCCCGCAAGCGGTAGTTTCGACGGAGAAAGTCCATTTATGCGACGTCACCGGCCTCGGCAGGCCCGGCCCTTTGATGATGCTCTTCTCCTTGGCCCGAGCCCTGGTCTTCTTCTCGCCTTCCGCGGGCAGCGCCGGGAAATGGGAGATCTGGGTGACCGGACAGACGATCTCGCACAGGCCGCAACCGGTGCAGGCCTTGATGTCGACGTAGCGGGCATGACGGACCACGGTGGCGGTGAAATGCCCCGGCTCCCCGGTCAGACCCTTCACCTCGCTGTGGGTGAAGAGGTCGATATTGCGGTGCCGACCCACCTCGACCAGCTTCGGCGAGACAATACACATCGAACAGTCGTTGGTGGGGAAGGTCTTGTCCAGCTGGGCCATCTTTCCGCCGATGGCCGGCGAACTCTCCACCAGATATACCTTGATGCCGGCATTGGCCAGATCGAGGGCCGACTGCATGCCGCTGATCCCGCCGCCGATGACAAGGACAGCCGCGGTGGGATGCTCTGTTGATCCTGAAAATCCGTCGAGGTTTCCTTTCATGCCGGACCCTCCTTTTTCATGGTCGATGCGCTGAAGATTCCGGTGAGCACTCCCGGCGGGACGAGATGCGCCCGCTGCTGTTTAGAGGGATAGGTGCCGCTCATGGCCGCCTCTATCAGCTCGGTGACAAAGAAGACCGGCATGTCGCCAACGCCTTCCACGGCCGGCTGCCGGCTCTCGACGTTGGCCTGGCACATCGGGCAGTCGGTAACCATGGCCGTGGCCCCCGCCCTCTTGGCCGCCCGGACGATATCGCCAACCAGCTTTTCCGAGATATCGGGTCTCGCCATGGTGAGACTGCCGGAGCAGCATTCGGTGCGATGAGACCAGGCCACGGGTCTTGCGCCAATGGCCGCGACGATCGATTCAAGCGTGGTCGGCATCTCCCAGCGCGGGGCGTCGGTGACCCGGGGGTTGCGGAGCGACAGGCAGCCGTAGTAACAGGCGATGGGCAGGTCGGCGAGGTTCCTGATAACTCTCGCCTCTATGGCCGCGAGGATCTCCGGCCTGGCGAGAAAGGAACTGATATGAACGATCTGAAAATCGCCGCTGAACCTTGCGACATCCCAGAAACCGGGATCGGTGCGCAGGGCCTTGTCCGCCGCCTTCAGCCGCTGATAGCAGGCGGCGCAGGGGACGAGGATATCGCAGCCGATCTCCGCCGCCAGCAGCAGGTTACGGATAGGCAGACGCATCCCGATCTCATGATCGGTCATATGGGCGGAGGAGGCGCCGCAGCAGTTCCAATCAGGAATTTCAAGCAGGTCGATATCGAGAGCCCGACAGACGTCCCGAACCGACCGGTCATAATCGAGCGCCGTTCCTTCGAGGGAACAACCGGGGTAATAGGATAATTTCATCGGTCATACTCCTTTCCTTTGCCGGCAAAAATTTCTTTTACTTCCGATTTTGCCTTGATCGAATGGGGTAAAAGCTTCAGTTTGCCCTTCATGAACATGGAGAGGCCAAGCCGCATGTCGCCCATCAGATCGCCCGACCGAATTTTATAGTTGCCGATCATGCCGATCTCCCAGGCCCGGCCCCAGCTGCGGATCGACCCGAGCATGGCCTGGTGGAAGAGAGGAATGCGCGGCTCGGCGGGAGCAATGCCTCTTCGGAGCGCCAGTTCCCGCAGGACATCCATGAGGCCGGCGATCTCTATTTCGTTCGGGCATCTGGTGGCGCAGGTCTCGCAGGCCGCGCACAGCCAGATGGTGTGGCTGTTCAGCAGCTTCTCCTCCTGGCCGTAGGCAGCGAGCCTCACCGCCTCCATAACGTTTATGTCGAAAAAGTCCCCGACCGGACAACCGGAAGAACAGCGCCCGCACTGGTAGCAGGCCTGCACATCGATATTCCTGTCTTTGAGTTTCCTGAGGAATTTCTCGCTTCGCTCATCGGGTGAAATGCAGGTATTATCCATGGTTTTCTCCAGTCAAATTTTCCATGACGACAGGAAATCGTAAGGTAAAGACGGTTCCGGCGGGCGACGAGGACGTCACGCGGATAGAACCTTTATGCTCCTTGACGATGGCATAGGAGACGGATAAACCAAGACCGGTCCCATCTCCCGTCGCCTTGGTGGTGAAAAAGGGATCGAAGATCTTTTCGAGCAGTTCGTCCGGGATCCCCGGTCCGGTGTCCTCGATGGCCACTTCGTTTATGTCCTTGTTGGCGCGGGTCCTGCTGGTAATCCGTATCCGGCCCCTGCCTTCCATGGCTTGGGCGGCATTGACGACGATGTTCATCACCACCTGGTTGAGCCGGATCGAATTGCCGTAGATGGGTGGCAGGTCCGGATCGAGCTGGCGGATGATGGCGATGTTGGTAAACAGCGGCTGATGCTGAAGGATTGTCAGGGTCTTCTGTACCACATCGTTCAGATCGACCAGTTCCATCTCGTAGGTGTTCTGGTGCGAGAACTCCAGGAGGTCGGCGACGATCACCTTGCAGCGCTCCGCCTCGTGGATGATGGTTTGCAGATCGTCCCGCAGGGGATTATCCTCGCCCAGCTCTTCCTGCACCAGATTGGCATAGAGCATGATTCCCGACATCGGGTTGTTGATCTCGTGGGCGACACCTGCAGCGAGGCGCCCGAGGCCCGCCATCTTCTCCGACTGCATGAGCATCTGGTGGGTCTGTTCGAGATCCTCCTCGATCTGCTGCAGGGCCCGCAGATCGGTAAAGAGTCCGAAGGTGGCGATTTCCTTATCGTTGTCGTAGATGATCCCGCCGGAAAAGCTCACCGGGATGTCGGTGCCGTTTTTATGCTTGACGATCAGCTTATGGCGCAGGAGCTTACCCTTGCCGCCGAAATCGTTGCTGCGCATCCGCTTGATGATCTCGTAGGCCACGCCCTCGTTGTACAATTGCGTAACGTGCAGGATTTTGGTGTCTTCCTCGTCATAGCCTAAAAGGTTCTGCGCGCCGGTATTGAACAGCATGATCCGGCCTTTCATGTCGGAGGCGATGATACCGTCCACCGAACTGTCGATGAGATTGTGGAAGAAGGCGTTGCGCCGTCTCAATTCTCCTTCGAGAATCTTCTGCTGCGTGATATCGATGAGATACAGCAGATAGTATTCGGGAGAGGAGGGAGGATAGACGACCATGCCGGTCATGATGCAGCGGTCGTCGTTGTGGGATAATTCTATTTCGTGCCGGATTTTCCAGCCGCTCTGATGAATTTCCGTCTGGAAGTGCTCTTCGATGCGGTCAAAGAGGATGGCGTTTCTCTTGCCGAGAATCTCGCTGATCAGGCTGCCGGTAAGGCTGCCGTAGGGCACGCCGATGAACCGGCTGGCCGCAGGATTGGCATGGA
>Ga0154407_1121_pt1 | contig 10505 bp, 9 predicted proteins | sample RifGroB2_FD_115911 | JGI IMG/M metagenome (GOLD analysis project Ga0154407, IMG submission 115911) | Desulfobacterales bacterium GWB2_56_26
ATCGCATTCGACCTGAAACGGGTCGACAGGCCGAACCGATCGTAAACATTCCAGGAACTCACCCCGACTGCGTTGTCGTCTAGAAGTTTCATGTCTACGTGGGGGTTCGGCTGCAGGGAAAAAATCGGCTTTGAGATAACTGAACAAGAAGTGTAGTATTAGGACCTTTCCCGGTAATACATTTTTACTAATCTCAGACATCCTACCACATCCAGGCGGCGGGCCGCTCCTGAGAAAATGTCCCGAGTGGTAATTTTCGCCAAGAATAAGAAGATTTTTTACAATTTTCACGTAAGAATAAGACATCAATATGATTACGAGCAATATCTTAAAGTTCCTGAAGAATAGGGACACCTATGTTTTGCCAGCTGAAGGAGTTGTCGCGACACGAAGTACAATTATCCTAGGACTCATTATCTTTGCAGGTATCGTGTTGCTCCGCTCCTGGGACAACTTTTCCCAGCCCGGCCTATATGCCGAGGATTCGATCCACTACTTCAATTACTATTACGGAAATGTTCGCGCCTTCACCGACATCCTCCAGCATCCGAACGGTTACTACAACCTGTTCAACAACCTGGTAGCCTATACGACCGCCAAGGCGGATGTGGGCCTTGCGCCGCTTATCTACCAGTCGGTCTGCATCGTCCTGTCGTTTCTCACTATCGCCGCCTTTTCGTTCTCGGGGCTCGTCACCAACCGGTATCTGCTCTTCATCAGCCCGCTACTGCTCGGCCTGTCCGGCTTGAACCACCTCTACTACTACATCTCGCTCACCTTTCAGATGTACGTGGTAGTCCTGCTGCTCCTCATTCTGATGCTCCGGCGGATTAAGTCCTCCGCACCGGTTGAGGTGCTGCTCTTTATCCTTATGTCCTTTCTTATCTGGTCGGGTCCCTATTCGGTGCTGGCGGTGCCTCTTGCGCTCGCCTTCATCGTCTTTTTCCGGGATCGGACGATCACCTGCATCGGCCTCCTGCTGGTTACCGTCGCCTACACCCTCTCGGTGACCAAGAGCACCATCATGCTGGAAAACATCTTCAAGCCCGAAATCCTGCGGCTCTGGGGATCGACCCTGGTGACCGACGTCTTCTTCATGGGCTTCAAGGATTCGGTCAATATCGAAAAGCTCATCCTGATTGCCGTGACCTTCATTACCGTCTTTATCATCCTGCGGCGGGACCGTCTCTTCCTGAAAACGGCCACGCTCTTGCTGATCATCATCGTCGCCTCCTTTGCTCCGTTGTTTCTCAGCAAGAAGATTCTGCTGTATCAGAAAATCCTGACCTGCCATCTGCTCATCGCCCAGTTTTTCTGGTTGGCGCTGATTCTCTTTACCGCTGACAGAATGCTCGCCCGCTGGCCGGCCAAACAACACCTTCTCGGTGGGGTTTTTGTCGTACTGGCTGCCTTTTTCATCTTTGCCGACAACACCCGGCATCCCGACAAATGGCAAGCCAAGGTTCAGGAGGCCATGCCGCGATTTTTACAGAAAGTGAAAGAGGCGGAGGAGATGAACCTCGCCCAGGAAGGCAAAAGAATGATCATCAGCACCGCCGGTACGAGTACCTTCAAGGCGGCCGCTATTGTCGGCGACCGATCGAAGAGCGGGAAGCTGGTCGACCGGGTTCATGTGCAGTAGACTTTCAGAGTGTGGTTCGCCCCTACGCGTCATCCTCCCCGATGACTGCCGATTTCTTGCTGGAAAACTCGACGGCGGTAGCCAGCAGATAGGGCAGCGAGGTCGGCGGCGAAACGAAGAAGACAAACTGGAAGCTGAACAGCGATTTCCGCAAGGCGATCAGCCCCCGATGCAGGCGGGTCAGCGCCCCGGCAAGACCGTCCGACGAAAACAGGCCCGAAAAGGGAATGGGCAGCCCGACCACTTTGGTGACGGTAAAACCGCGCTGGCCAAACATCCTCCTGGCCGTCCGGAGGGTGAAAAAATGAAAGGCATTGAGATTGATGATGCCCCTGCGGGTATAGCCGAAACGGCCGAAGAGCAGGAGCAGCCTGTTGATGATGAAACCGACATTGGCGATGGTGACGCAGATTTTCAAATCCGGGGAAAGGCGGCTCACCGCGGCGAGTTGTTCGAGCACCTCCTCCGGCTGCTGCGCCATCCCCGAATCGTCGAGCATGAAGAGGAAATCGCAGGCCCGACCCTCCTGAAAATCTTCCCGGAAGGACTCCGGCGTCATGGTCTCGATGGTATGACTGGAATCCTGCAGACGCTGCCGCAGCCGTTCGCCTCCCCGGCCGACGACCACGATGCGTGAGCCGGGCGGAATCCTTTCCGACAGCAGGGCATCGCAGTAGAGGCTTTCCGACAGGCTTTCCTCACTCTTCGCGCCGGCTGGCTTGCAGTCGAACTTCGGGTCGTAGAAGATGTGGAATGGCTGCACCCTTGCCAGAAGCGTGGCCTTGAAAACATCCCAGGCATACTTCATGCCGTTGACGTGGCAGATCTCGTCGCCGTAAAAGGTCGGGATAGGCAACTCCCGGATCCGCAGGCCCGCAAAGATCAGCTGGATAATGATCTCGGTGTCGAAGTGGAAATCGTTGCTGTTTTTCTGGAAAGGAATCTGCCGCAGCGCCTCGATGGCGTAGAGCCGATAGCCGCTGTGGAACTCGCTGAGACTCGAGCCCAGCATCCAGTTCTGGAAGGTGGTGAGGGTCTTGTTGCCGACGTATTTATAGAGCGGCATGCCGCCTTTCAGCGCCTGCCGTTTTTCCATCATCCGCGAGCCGAAGACCGCATCCGCCCGGCCGTCGGCCAAAACCTCCACCAGCTCCGGCAGACATTCCGGGGCGTATTGCCCGTCGCCGTGGACTAAAGCGACCCAATCGAAGTTCTGTTCCAGGGCGTAATGAAAGCCGATCTTCTGATTGCCGCCGTACCCCTGATTCACCGGGTTGTACAGGACGGTAAGCTTGAAGGAAATGGCCTTGGCCCGCCTGACCAGCTCGCTTTTGCGGAAGGTTTCATCCTGGGAAGAGTCGTCGATAATGAGCACCTCGACGTCATACAGGTCACGGAGTTGCTCCGGGATGCGCTGGAGGACCGACTCGATGGTTTTCTCTGCATTGTAGGCGACGATGAAAATGAGCAGCCGACCCCGCCTTGCGGGTGAGCTGCTCTGATCGGCGTGGGCTTGATATTCCTGCATGACTGTGACTTAATGTTTCAATGTTGTTGATGGTGCGGAAGTAACCGGTTGCGCGCGGAATATACCAGTCATCGTCAGCTAATGCACACACAAATATATGCGAAAAAACCGGCATAATCAGGCAACGCGAGAACCCCACCGCTCATTTTACGTGAATATTTTGTCGCCGTTGAATACAGTATGCCTGCTGTGAAACCTGTAACTATTCCCATTCACCGGTCAACCCACAACCTCGGCGGCCTCTTCCGTTCACCATGCACGATCTCACCATTGCCATCCCGGCATACAACGAAGAACTCTCCCTCACCTCGTTTCTTCCGGAACTCCTCGATTACTGCCGGGCCAAGGGTTGCCGGCTCATTGTCGTCAACGATGGCTCGAAAGACAATACCCGGGAGTTGCTCAAGCAGTACGAGGACTTGCCTTTCTTCACCGCGATCCACCACAAGGTGAACCGGGGCTACGGCGGGGCCATCAAGACCTGCATCAACGCCACCCAGACCCCCTTCGTGGTAACCATGGATGCCGATGGCCAGCACCGGCTGGAGGATGTTACCGCCCTGTACGATGTGCTCGTGCAGCGTGATGCGGATATGGTGGTGGGCGGCAGGAAACGGCACAAGGAAAGCCTGTACCGCAAAACCGGCAAGTGGTTGATCCGGTTTTTCGCCAATCGCCTCATGCCCATCCCCATTCACGATCTCAATTCGGGAATGAAGATCTATCGCACCGAGCTCTTCCGGCAATACCTGCAGCTCTGTCCGGATACCATGGCCCTGAGCGATATCATTACCCTGGTCTTCATCAATCACCGTCATCTGGTGCTGGAACATCCCATCACCGTCGTGCCGCGTACGGCCGGCAAGTCGACCATCAGCATGAAAACCGCCTTCGACACTGTGCTCGAGATCCTGCATATCGTGATCATGTTCAACCCGATGCGGGTTTTCCTGCCGCCGGCCCTCTTTTTCTTTCTGTTCAGCGCGATCTGGGGCACGCCCATTCTGCTGCGGGGCGAAGGTGTCTCCGTCGGCACCGAATTGCTCTTCATTACCGGTCTCATCTGCTTTTTCCTCGGCCTCATCGCCGAGCAGCTGGCCCTGATCAGAAAAAGTCTCGGCCTCGCCCTCAAGAAGAACTCGTCTGCAAACGACTGACGTATTCCCCATACGACTCACAGAGAAAGGCCCGGCGCAGGACATCGAGCCTCGGCAGGAGCCTCGCCCTGCCGATATACATCAGCATATTCAGGTGGTGTTTGCCGCCGAGGTCAGGGTGCATGAACCTCTCCTGTTCGGTGTCGATATCGTAGGGATGAAAATAGGTGCCCATCGGCCGGCCGCGGCCGATGCTCCGGCCGATTGCCCATCTGGTCAGGAAAAATGGTAAAACCCGGAAATAGACGCCGCCGGCGATGGGCACCGGCAAACCCGGTAGCCGGTGGAGGGTGATCGGCAGCTCCCAGAGCGTTTTTGTCACTTTTCGGGCTTCATGGCCGAAGGACGGCCAGCCGTAGAGGGGATTTTGGGCCGGCAGCACCGAGCTGGAATAGCTGAAACCGAGATCCGCAAGGATCTCATAAGCCCAGGCGGTGCGCTCGGTAAGGGAAAAGGTGGGAGCCCTGAATCCCTTGATTTCTCCGCCCCCCGCCTGGCGCAAAGCGAGCATGTTTTCCTCCAGGTCTTCCCGGAACTGCTGCGGCGACAGCTTATCGAGCTGCAGATGGACATTGCCGTGGCAGGCCAGCTCGTGACCGGCGGCGACAACCTCGCCGATCAAATCGGGATATCGGCGGGCCACCCGGCCGACCGTGAAGAAGGTGGCTTTAACCCCCCACCGCCGGAAGTGGTCGAGATAGCGCCTGGTGTTTTTCGGCACGCCTTCGCGATAACCGGTACCATTCTCGACCCAATCCCTGACATCCTCCAGGTCGATAGCGAGAAGAAGAGAACTCACAGCTTGCCTCCAGAAATAAAGTCTGTTTTAGATGAGAGCCCAGCCTTCGGAGCCATCCTGGCTCCTTTGTCCGCCAAACCCGAGAAAGTTCTCCCGCGCTTCCGCCGAACCTATAATCGCGACCAGATCGCCCGTCTGGAAGCGGAAAACAACCTCCGGATTCGGCATCAACTGGCCGTCCCGGATGATGCCGACGACAGACGCCCCGGTGGTTTTGCGGATCTCCGCCTCGCCGATACTCCGGCCAACCAGCCTGTTGTGCTCTTCCAGCCGCACCCACTGCAGGTCGAAATGCTGTTCCGCCGCCCGCATCTGGCCAAGGGTCTTGTACTCTTTGCTGGTCGCAAGACCGGGGGCAAGCAGCTGGTGCCGCATCGCTTCGGTCTGCCGTTCTATTTCCGTCGCCGGAATATGCAGATGAAGGAGCGCCTGCCTGGTTATCTCCAGGCTCGCCTCAAATTCCGGATAGACCAGATCCGATACGCCAAGTTCCTTGAAGACCTCGAAAAAAGCCGGATCGGCAATACGCGACACCACCTGGATCCGGCTGTTGACCTTGAGGGCATGTTGGATGATCGCCCGGGCGACAACAATGCCGGGGGTGGTGACGACCAGCAGCGAGGCCTCCTTCATCGCCAGGGCCTCCTGAACTATCTCATGACTGCCGTCGCCATAGACTACCGGATATCCGGCCTCCTTGGCCTGGTCCACCCGGTGCTGATCGAGTTCCACCAGGACGAAAGGCGTGGCGAGCCGAGCCAAAACCGTCGCGACCTGCATGCCGACCCGTCCGCCGCCGACAATGACCACATGATCGCGCAGGCCCTGGTCGGGAAAGTTGATGAGTTCCAGGGACTCATGACGAAACCACTTCTTTTTCAAGGCATAAAGCCGACCCGTCTGACCGGACAGCAGCGGGGTCATCACCATAGTCATGACGGCCACCGTCAGAATGAGATTGAAGAAGTTGCTGTCGATCGCCCCGGTGCCCACCCCTACCCGCGCGAGCACGAAGGTAAATTCCCCGATCTGAAACAAGCCCAGTCCGACCGCCAGGGGAATGACATTGCGATAGCCGAAGAATCTTGCAAGAAACCCAAAAATCACCCCTTTGCCCAAGGCGACCACCAGCACCAGCAGCAGCACCTGACCCAGATTTTCGAGCAGGAAGTCGGGATCGAGCAGCATGCCCACCGAGGCGAAAAACAGCATGCTGAAGAGATCGCGGAGCGGAATGATGTCACTGAGCGCCTGGTGGCCGTAATCGGACTCGCTGAGGACCATGCCGGCGACAAAGGCGCCGAAGGCAAAGCTGAGACCTACCAGATAAGTGGCGTAGCCTACCCCGAGGCCGATCGCGGTAATAGCCAGGAGGAACAGCTCCCGGGAGCCCAGCCTCACAATATGCCGAAGCAGCACGGGCAGCAGCTTGGTGCCCAGCAGGAGCATGGTCGCCAGAAAGAGGATGGCCTTGACCAAGGCAAATCCCAGCGTACCGAGACCTGCCGCCGGGTCGTTCAGCTGGGGCAGGATGATCATCAGCGGTACCACCGCCAGATCCTGGACGATGAGCATGCCGATCATCACTTTGCTCGACAGGGTGCCGAGCCAGCCCTGGTTCATCAGGGTCTTCAGGATGACCATGGTCGAGGACAGGCTGATCAGCGCCCCAAACCACAGGGACGTGAGCCAGTCCCACCCCAGGAAACGGCCGATGGCGAAACCGAAGGCAATGGTGATAACGATCTGGATCGGTGTACCGATCAAGGCGATGTACCTGACCTGTTTGAGATCCTTGAGGGAAAACTCAAGCCCCAGGGCAAAGAGCAGCAGCGCTACCCCGATCTCGGCCAGCAGTTCGATATCATGGCTCTCGGCGATGGTAATGCCGCCGGTGTTGGGCCCCAGAATAACCCCGGCCAGCAGGTAGCCGAGGATGAGGGGCTGGTGCAGTCGCTGCATGATGAGGCCGCAGCAGAAGGCGGTGACGATGAGGATGATGATGTCGGCGGCAATACCCATGAGCTGACTCGAAAAGAAAATAGTCTGACACTGTGATTCCAGGAGAAGACTCTACCATAATCGAGAATTTTTTCTTACCGGCAATTTCCTGCCCACGGTCGATTATCTTTACCAGATTGATCGGTTACGGCGCGGTCTTCGGCGATCCTTCCGCATGTCTTGCCCAATGCCATGGCAAGCCCCTTGCCAAATACCCATCTTTGAGTTAGGTTTTAGCAACCGTATACGCGCTGTTCTGCCTTGAAACGAGGTTTCTGTTCAAGGGCAAAGGAGGTACTGATCATGATGGAAATGCCGAAAGTAATCAGCTGTACCGTAACGAACTGTGCATACAACACCAGCCAGGTCTGCCACGCGATGGCAATCACCGTAGGCGATATTTCCAATCGCCCGAAATGCGATACGTTCTTCCAAACCTCCATCCACGGCGGGCTCAAGGAGGTAACCGCAGGCGTCGGTGCCTGCAAGATCTCGGATTGCTCTTTCAACAAGGAATTGGAGTGCAACGCCCAGAACATCAAAGTCGGCATGCAGAGCGGGACTGCGGAGTGTCTCACTTTTAAGCAACGTTAACTTATTTCACCATTTCATTCCCTTGGAGCAGAAACCTCTCCAGTTGAATCCCCGGGAAGTTTGATCAAAGGTAACTCGCCCGAAAACATTCGTTCAACAGCACAACTGCAATCAGGAGTCTTCACATGAACCAAAAGGCCGGAACCGCTGCCACCATCGCCATCATCGCCGCCATCGGCAGTTTCGTTCTCACCTTCGCCGGCAACCCGGTCTGGGGTCTTCTTGCCGCCATTCTGGCGATCGTTTTGGGTCTCGTCGGCGTGATCATATCCGCCTCGCCTAAAGTCGGCGGCGGACTGATGTCAAGTTTCTCGGTTATTCTCGGAATCTTTGGGGTAGGTCTGGCGATCCTGGTGCTGGTCGGAATTCTGCTTTTCTGATCTCCCGGATAGCGGGGAAAGGACAAGGGCTATCGCCTTTTTCCTGCAAAACAATACGCACAGGCCGCAGCCGCTGCACCGAGTGCCGGAGAAAAGCAACCGTTTCGCAGTGCCGGAACCACTGACCCGCAGTGCCCCGGTCGGACAGATGCCGGTACAGAGAGGACAGCAGGTGCAGGCCGGGCCGGTGGTCACCCGATGGGTGCAGAGGGTAAAAAGCTGTTGCTTATCGCTTACTGCCGCGGCATCGGCAATGAGCCTGTCGATAAGCTTCGGCCGCATCGGCAGTCTTCGCCGGTTTTTTTCCTGTTGAGAGGGAGCGGATTCCGGTATATCAGGTGAAATCAGGGACAGAGTCGGGAGTTTTCCCCGCAACTCCGCGAAAAAAGATCTCCGGTCGGTTCCTTCTTTAGCCGTCTCCGGCGGGGTAATTTCCGAGATGGCAAGCTCGGCGAATAGGACCGGCGCGGCAAGTTCCTTCACCCGTCGGAAAATTGCTAAGAACCGCATTGCCGCCTGTCGATTTTCGCAAACAGAGCAACCGCCGAGATCGAACTCAATCGACCGGCAATCGCTCCTGCCCAGCGCCACAAGAGCTTCTTCACTGAATATGCCCAGGCAGGGAACGGCAATCTCGTCGACAGACCGCCGTTTCTGGCGGATGCAGGAAATAACCGGCCGCTTTTCGGCCTTCCCCCGCACCGCCCGCAAAATACCTTCCAGGTCATATGACGTAGCCAGCGCTTCATTCGGGCAGACTGCAACGCAGGCCATGCAGCCGGTACATCTCTTTTGATCGAGCTGCAGCTGCCCACGGTCCGGGGATATGGCTCCGGCACCACAGACATCCAGGCACAGGCGGCAATCACAGCTGGAGAGCCGCCGCCGCAGGCATCTTTCCGGCACCGCCTGCACCAGCGGCAACGGCTCGACCTGGAGATTTCTCAGGAGGGACAGCATCCCGGCCCCCGGCCTTCGGCAGGACCCGGAGTTGCCCCTGTGGCATAGGATCGCTCACAGGCGGTCATAAATAAAGCAAGACAGTCGGCCAGGGAGAGGTAGAAGGGATTGGTGCTGCCTTCACGGATCGAGCGGCAAAAATCGAAAATCCATGGCCGCAGCCAGGTGAAAAAGAACCGGGCCTGCATTGTCCGAAATCCGGTCGCCTCCTCTTCCCGCCCGTCGGTCAGGGCCGACGCCTCGCGATCCGTCAAATAATATAAAAATTCCAGCTCGACCACTACATGATCGGCCGGCTCCTCGACATCGACCGACAGGCCCGCCTCCTGGTAGAACCGCAGGACGCCAAGAGTCGAATCGCCCATCACCCGCCGGCCCTGGTCCATATAGACCGAGCCGTAGGGGGCGGCGATCAGGGCAAAGGGTCCGACAAAGAGAGCCGCGTAATCGATACTCAGCTGCTCCTGGCCTTGGCGCTGTAAGGCGGCCGCCATTGCCGACGCGGCCATGGCGGCTTCAGGCGCGCATTCCTCCAGCAAAACCCCGAGGTTTTCGCAGACCTTTGCCTCAATCAGGAGATCCCTGTCCGGTTCATACAGGCAGCCGGCCAGGAGTTTGAAGCAGTTGCTGCGGAGGATTATTTCTCTTCGTTCTTTCATCAAAGGGCTCGCCCTGGATAAGGCGCGCCATACTTTAAAGCATGACGCGCTTTTTGATGCAAGCTACCTTGCGGCATACTCGCGGATGTAATAGACGTTCGGCTTGGTTCCTTCCTCAGGCTTTAAGACAAAGGCCTTGTGCTTCTTCAGGAGTTTTGCCACGTCGCTTGCGGGATCGTCGATATTCCCGACGCTCCTGGCGCCCGATGGGCAGGAGACGACGCAGTAGGGAAGTTCGCCGTTCTTCAGCCGATGGTCGCAGAGAATGCATTTCTCGACGATATTGTCGCGCCGCACCGCCTCATAGTCGGGATGGAGGTACGAATTCTTGTGGGGAGGAATGGCTCCAGCTTTTTTGGCCAGTTCCTCTCCTGAAGAGGTGATGCCTTTGACCATCGAAGTCTTGTCGGCAAAGAACGGCTGAGTGGGAGCCCCCTCCTCGTTGTAGCTGATCACGCTGTATTCGCCGAACGCCCCGTCTCGTTTCACCTCGCTCATGCTGTAGGGACAAGCCTCCTGGCAGGCCCGGCAGCCGATGCACCGTTCGTCGTTGTGCATGGTGATGCCCTCCGGCGTCTTGTACATCGCCTTGGGGTCGACCGGACAGGCCTCGACACAGGGGGCATTGCTGCAGTGGTTGCAGAGGACCGGCAGGGTCCGGTAGGTGGTATTGGGGAATTTGCCCACGGTCTCGTGGACGAAATCCGCCCAGTTATGGGTTTGGCCGTTTTTTCTCAGGGCGGTGTTGTTTTCGGTTTTGCAGGCTAAGGCGCAGGCGCCGCAAC
>Ga0154407_1090_pt2 | contig 10373 bp, 9 predicted proteins | sample RifGroB2_FD_115911 | JGI IMG/M metagenome (GOLD analysis project Ga0154407, IMG submission 115911) | Desulfobacterales bacterium GWB2_56_26
TCGAGCCGGGGGCAGGGGAAACGTCTTCGGCGCCGCTTTTCGGCCGGATGGTAAAGCTTACCTTCCCGTCGTAATAGCCGAAGGACTGGAGGACTTCGGTGAACCGCAGGACGTCCTCTTCGGCCCGCCGCTGCAGCCCGGCGAGCGTCGCCGTCGGCCGGTCCTTGAGGCGCAGGCTGGTGCTGGATTCGTGCAGGAAGTCCCGGAGACGCTTGTTGTTTTGCGCCTGGCCGGCAATGGCCAGCTCGACTTGGTAGGCGAGTCGGGGGCCGGGGGCGTCGATGGTCTCCTGTTCGATGCCATCGCCTTTGGTGAACGGCCTGGTGAGAGACGCGAACGTCTCGGCCAGAGTCGAGCAGCCGGTGAGAAACGAACTCCCCAGCAGCAGGGAAAGAACTGCCAGCCGCGTCATCAACACGATCGTCTTTTGCCGCCGTTTTCCCATTGACGCCGCCCTCCTTGACACTAGGTGAACCCCCGCATGATCTCTTGTCGTCCGGACTCAGAAAGTATGCACTTGCGGAGATTTTATCAAGCTGGTGGGACCAAACCAATGCCAGGCAATGGACGGAGTGAATAATCCGACAGACTCCTGGAAAATCCTGGTTCTGACGACGGGAACGTCAGCCGCAGTGAAAGAAATATACTTGACCGGCAAACAATAATTAATTACATTTAGGATTAATTATCAAAAAGGTTGAGTATGCCGTTACGAATGACCAATCAGCGCGAAATCGTGTTGCGTGAGCTGCAAAAGAGTAAAAAGCATCTCACGGCGGATGAGCTCTATGTGATCGTGAAAAAGGTCATGCCGCGCATCAGCCTGGCAACGGTCTATCGCAATCTCGAGATCCTCTCCGAAACGGGATTGATCGGCAAGCTGGAGATCAGCGGCAGGCAGAAGCGTTTCGATTACGATCCCGGGGAACATGATCATATCTATTGCGTCATCTGCCACCGGGTTGATAATCTCGATATTGCCCATGAAGACTGGACTCCTGAGCAGTTGAGGAACGTCGCCGGGTATTCAATCACCGGGTATCGTCTTGAAATTCTGGGAATTTGTCCGGACTGTCAAAAAAAACAAAAGAAAAAGGAGAAAATCTAAATGAGCGGATGTGGTTGTGGTTGTGCATGCAAGAGTGTTGGGCCTGCCGACGAATCGAAAAAAATCCTTCAGGCCCTGGCAGGCTGCAGCGGTCCCTGCGGATCGAAGGAAATTATCGAAGCGACCGGTCTCGATAAAAAGGTAGTGAGCGACCAGATCGCGGCCCTGAAAAAGAAGGGACTGGTCGATAGCCCGGTGCGCTGCAAATACGGGATTACCGCCGAAGGCAAAGCCAGCCTGTAACGCTGAAAATTTCGCCCTGCATGGGTTGCGGGCAATCTACCCGCGGCGGAAGAGAGGCCGCGGGTATTTTTTTGTCTTTAGTTCTGGCAATCCGAAAGGGGGGAATGCTATGATGTCCTTTTGGAGCGGCCACATCAATCCTTTCGTTATGCAAATGGTGCAACATGCAGGAAATTATCGCAAAAACCAGGACATTTCGGCGATTTATTCAAAAAGAGCGGATCAGCCTGACCACGCTTGAGGAACTGATCGACCTGGCCAGGCTGGGTGGATCGGCCCGCAACGGCCAGCCGTGGCAGTATATGATGATCAACACGCCGGAGCTATGCGCCAAGGTGTTTCCTTTCCTGGGTTGGGCCGGTTACCTGACCGACTGGAAAGGTCCGGTCGAGGGGGAGCGTCCCAGCGCCTATATCCTTTGCCTGCTGAACAAGCAGCGGCTGAAGGGTTCGGAGAGTGAAGCCCAGTTCGATCTCGGGGTGGCAACCCAGAATCTTCTGCTCGGGGCTATGGAGAAAAGGATCGGCGGCTGCCGGATCGGCGCCTTCAATCCTCAGCTCGCCTCTCTCTTCGACATGCCCGACCATCTGCAGCTTTCCCTGATCGTCGCCCTCGGCAAGCCGCGCGAGACGGTTATCCTGGAAGAATGCAAAAACGACGAAGATATTCGCTATTGGCGGGATGAACATGGCGTCCATCACGTTCCTAAACGGACGTTGGAAAGCTGTCTGGTCAGCCTTGCCTTGCGGTGACGGCAAAGGCGCAGCATTCCCAACAGTTGCCGGGCAGCGGCAATCATGACTGAGGCAGGCTCGCCGCGGATCCGCACCTTCAGTTACCACTATCGGCAAAAGTTCGGCAGAAGCGTCGGCAAGATTCCCCTGGATGTGGGGGTATCCTGCCCGAACCGCGAACGCGGCGGCTGCATTTTCTGCCGCCCTGCCGGCTTTACTCCCCACTATCTCAGTAAAAGCGACGATCTCGCCCGTCAGGTGGCGGCCGGCAAGGCAGGGCTCCTGCAAGGCCGGTTCAGGGGGTATTTCGCCTACTTCCAACAGGAAACGTGCACGGCCATGCCGGCCGAAAGACTGCTGCCGCTGCTTCGTGAGGTGCTGGCCGATCCGGACTGCGTGGGTCTCATCCTCTCGACCCGGCCGGACTGTGTGGATGAGGCGCTGCTTCTGCCCCTCGCCGAACTGGTGACCAAATCGGCCAGGGAATGTCTGTTCGAACTGGGGCTGCAAAGCGTGCACGAGCGGAGCCTGGCCTTTCTCAACCGCAACCACGGCTTTGCCGATTTCTGCCAGGCGGCGGAGAGGATTCGGGCCGCCGGCAGCTTCCAGCTCGGCGCCCACCTTATTTTCGGCATCCCTGGTGAGACTGAAGAGGATATGCTGGCGTCCCTTGCCGAGGTCTGCCGGCAGGGCGTAACCCACCTGAAACTCCACCATCTCCAGGTGATCCGGGAAACTCCTCTTCATGATCTCTACGAGCTTGGCCGGGTGCCGGTTTTTTCTCACGGGGGATATCTCGATTTTTTGCTGCGCGCCCTGCCGCGTATCCCGGCCGATATCACCATCCACCGGTTGTGGGCCACCGCCCATCCTGAATACCTGGTTGCGCCCAAATGGCAGATCCTTGCCGGCCAGCTCAGCCGCGAGCTGCTGGAAAAGATGGCGGAACTGGGGGTATGGCAGGGGCAGCTGGCGGTACAGGACCGCATGAACGGACGGTAAATCGGCAACCGGACTGGACGCGGTGGCCATGTGGAATTATGGTGAAGAAAATCAACCCGCCACAAGCACGGAGTCGACCGGAGAAGGATATGGGAAAAAAGAATAAGGGAAAAGAGAAAAAATGCTGCGGCAAGTATAAAAAGGACAGTGCCAAGCGGTGCAGTAAATGCCCGAAGAAATAAAGCGACACCTTTCTGCTGTGCGAACGGTATTGTTTCCGTGATTGTCAGGGCGGAATCAATACCTGATTGGCAAAACAGGGCGGGAAATGGTACGATAAGCTTTCCTGCCAAAAAACCATCAAACTTGCACAGTTTCAACAGAAAAGGATTATCATGGAACACCAATTCAAGATCCGCTTTGCCGAGCGCATGAACCAGCTGCCGCCCTACCTGTTCGGCATGATCAATAAGATGAAGATGGAGAAACGCTGGAAGGGCGACGATGTCATCGACCTCGGCATGGGCAACCCGGTCGACCCGACGCCCGGTCCGGTCACCGACAAGCTCTGCGAGGTGGCGATCGATCCCAAGGCCCATCGCTATCCGGTGGCCGGCGGCATGAAAAATCTCAAGCGTGAGATTGCTCTCTACTACAAGCGCAACTACGACGTGGACTTGACCGGCGAAGACGATGTGATCTGCACCATCGGCTCCAAGGAAGGCATCTCGCACCTCTGTCTCGCCCTGCTCGGACCCGGTGACACGGTCCTGACGCCCGCCCCGGCCTTCCCCATCCATGTCTACGCCGCGGTGATTGCCGGGGCCAACGTCCTGCGTATTCAGCTCAGTTCGGAGGACGAGATGCTCAGCCAGATCGTCGGGATGTGCAAGTCGCTCTATCCCGGGCCGAAGCTCCTCATGCTCAACTATCCGCACAATCCCACTGGCGTCCTGGTGTCGAAAGATTTCTTTGCCGAGGTGGTGAAGCTAGCCAAACAGTACAACTTTATGGTTATCAACGACTTCGCCTACGGCAAGATCACCTACGATGGCCTGGTTGCGCCGAGCCTGCTCGAGGTGCCGGGGGCGCTGGATGTCGGAGTCGAGTTCGGCTCCTTTTCCAAATCGTACAACATGGCCGGCTGGCGGCTCGGCTACTGCGTCGGCAACAGAGAGATGATCAGCGGCCTGGCCAAGATCAAGGGCTATTACGATTACGGGATCTTTTCCGCCATCCAGGTGGCCGGCATCGTGGCCATGCGGGATTGCGACGAGAATATCATCGAACAGGTGGCGGTGTACCAGCACCGCCGCGATGTGCTCTGCGATGGACTGGTCAAGATGGGCTGGGAGGTCGAAAAACCGAAGTCCGGCATGTTCCTCTGGGTGAAGATCCCCGAGCCTTACGCCCGGATGGGGTCGATCAAATTTTCCGTGGAGATGATGGCACGGGCCAATGTGGCGGTGGCGCCGGGGGCCGGTTTCGGTGTTGAAGGCGACGGCTTCCTGCGACTTGCGCTGGTGGAAAACGAGAACCGGATCACCCAGGCCTTGAAGCAGATGAAGAGGGCCTTAAAAGAGATCGACGGCGAAGTCGCCGCCGGCACCTTCACCTTGTAAGGGCGAAAGATTTTTCGCCCCTACGCACGAGACGCCTCAGTCCTCCGAAACCCTTGCCAAAAATGCCTTGAGGTACCGGGTTTCGGGGATGGCCGGATGGACCGGGTGATCGGGACCCTGCATGCCTTCCCCGAGCAGCTGCACATGCCGTCCGAGTCGTCGGCCGGCCACGCGCAGGACGTCCTGCAGTTCCTCCCGCTGCAGATGCATGGAACAGGAGGCGGAAATAAGGATGCCGTCCGGGACAAGCAGCTGCATGGCCAGTTCGTTGATGCGGTGATAGGCCTGCAGGCCTTCCTTATGGTCTTTTTTTCGTTTGATGAAGGCCGGCGGATCGACGACGATCACGTCAAACCGCTCGCCTTCCGCCTTCAGTCCCTTGAGCACCTGAAAGGCATCACCTTGCAGGCAGTTGAAGTTGTCGCCGACTCCGTTCAGCGCGGCATTTTTTTCGGCCATTTCCAGGGCAGGAAGCGAGGCGTCGACGGCCAGCACCTCACGGGCCCCGAAAGCCGCCGCCTGAACCCCGAAGCTGCCGACATAACTGAAGACATCGAGGACGCGTGCGCCCGGCGCGAATTGCCGGAGCCAGGCGCGGTTGACCCGCTGATCGTAGAACCAGCCGGTCTTCTGGCCGTCGTGGAGGGGCGCAAGCATCCTGACGCCGTTTTCGACCAGCTCGACCTCTTTGGGTACGGAACCGAAGGCCACCTCGACGGCGAGCGGCAATCCTTCAAGGCTTCTGATGCTGCTGTCGTTGCGGAGGAGGATCGATTCGGGTCCTAACGTCTCGCGCAGGGCCTCGATCACCTGACCTTTTAACGCCTCCATGCCGGCAGTGTTGAACTGGACTGCAAGGTGGCTGCCGAAGCGGTCGACCACGAGTCCCGGCAAGAGGTCGCTCTCGCCGTAAACCAGGCGATAGAAGGGCAAATCGAACAGCCGTGAGCGGAGCCGCAGGGCCTCTGTAAGCCTATGACGAAGGAGTAGGGCGTCGAGGGGCTGTTCGCCCCGGCCGACCAGCCGGCCGCAGATGAGCGATTGCGGATTGACATAGGCGATGCCCATGAATTTGCCGCCATGGCTTTCGACCCGGACCTGCTCGCTGGCGGTAAACCGATTGAGCGGTGTCTGATGGGTGTCGACCTCGTTGCTGTAGATCCACAGATGTCCGCCCTGCAGGCGTCTTTCTTCTTGACGTTTCAGGCGCAAAGTTTTCAATTAAGATTCCTCGTTAAATGTGATAGGCATCGCCGCCGGAGTTCTTCATAAGTCCGTCGGTATGCCGGGGTGTGCGCCCCACTATCACACCGCCCGTCCCGAATGTCAATGGGGCAGGCAGCAGCAACGTCTTGCCCGCTTATTGCTTGCCATCAATGAACGAACGTGCCCGAAACGAACGGGAGGACAATCGCGAACTGAAATAACAGCCGTACAAAACGGTATACTTTTTTAAGAGAGGTAACCATGGATGCCAGGACAATGACGGATCGGCAGGGTGGCGTGTTCCCCTCTTTCGGATTGGAGGAGTATCTTGTCGACCGGTTCCAGCGAACAATTCTTTTTTGGGATATCCTGAGGAAGCGGGGCAACAACTATCTCGCCCACATTAAAGCGGGACTGCCGCCTATCCTGATATTTGAGTACGAAATGGTAATCGACGGGAGGAATTTCGACAAACCGGTCAATTACGCCATGGCCAGGATTGTCGACCGGCGGCGCCCGGAGACGACAAAGGTTGCCAAAGGTGAAAAACGGCGGATCACCAGGATGGGAGAGGTCGTCGATCATGAAGGGTTGCCGGCCCGGCCGATCGTTATCATCGACCCGCGGGCCGGGCACGGCCCGGGAATAGGCGGCAGCAAACTCGATTCGCAGATCGGCATTGCCCTGGAGTTCGGCCATCCGGTATACGTTGTCCTGTTTTACCCCAATCCGGAAGAAAGCCAGCAACTGGTCGATGTTCATCAGGCTGAGGTGAGGTTTCTCGAGAAGATCGTGGAACTGCACCCCGACGCCCCGCGGCCGGCGGTAATCGGCAACTGCCAGGCAGGCTGGGCCGCGGCCCTCATCGGGGCGGACCGGCCCGACCTGACGGGGCTCCTCATCTTCAACGGCTCGCCGCTTTCCTACTGGGGCGGGACTGAAGGCCGCAACCCGATGCGCTACCGCGGCGGCCTCTACGGCGGGATCTGGCTCACCTCGCTCGCCTGCGATCTCGGCAACGGCACCTTCGACGGCGCGCATCTTGTGGCCGGTTTCGAGGACCTCAATCCCGCCAATACCTTCTGGAGCAAGTTTCGGCAGCTATTCGTCAAGGTCGATACCGAAGAAAAGCGGTTTCTCGATTTCGAACGGTGGTGGGGCGGTTTTTACCGGATGAACTGGGAGGAGATCCATTTTATCGTCGACCGGCTCTTTATCGGCAACGAACTCGAACAGGGCAAACTGCACCTCGAGGATGGCCGGCTGATCGATATGAAGAATATCCGCTCGCCGGTCTTTGCCTTCGCCTCGGCCGGGGACAACATCACCCCGCCGCCCCAGGCCCTGAACTGGATCAAGAAGGTGTACGGGTCGGTTCGGGAGATCAAGCGGTGCAACCAGATCATCATCTATATGGTCCACGAAAAAGTGGGCCATCTGGGGATCTTCGTCTCGGGCAGCGTCGCCCGCAAGGAGCACCGGCAGATTCTCGCCAACCTGGGCTGGCTGGAGTATCTTCAGCCGGGCCTCTATGAAATGGTCATCGACGAACCACCCCGTCATCCCGAGCAGGAGGACTGGCGAGTGCGGTTCGTCCAGCGGGAGATGGAGGATCTCCTCCGGCTGGACGACAGTCGGACCGACGAGCAGGCCTTTTCCCAGGTCAACAAGGTCTCGCGGTTGAACGACGCGGTGTACAGCCTGTACGTACGTCCCTGGCTGCGCCTGGCCATGAACGAGCCGTTGGCGGATCTGTTCCGCCGCCTGCATCCGCTGCGCATGCAGCGATATCTGATCTCCGACATGAATCTTTTTCTGATGCCGGTAAAGATGCTGGCCGAGCCGGTCAAAACCCACAGGATGCCGGCGGCTGCCGACAATCCCTTTGTGGTCATGGAGAAACTCTGCTCGGATCTCCTTGAGCTGAACCTCAATTGTTACCGTGACCTACGCGATCAGAGCCAGGAATATCTCTTCAAGACGCTCTATGACAATCCTCTGACAGCCTCATTTCTGTGGGAGGAGCAAGCGGAGCAGGAGAAGCCGGTGCAGGCTCCGGCAGGCAACGGCTCCGAACGGGAAAGGGAAAAGACGCGCTTGCGCCAGCTCGCCGAGAAAGGAACGTTTGTCGAGGCCGCTATCCGGGTGATGACCGCCGTGGGTGGGCGCGACAGAATGCTCGATGTCAGGGAATTTCAGACGGCGGAGAGAATCCTGCAAAGCCACGAGAAGCTGCGGACGCTCACCCTCGGGGAAGTCAAGGTAATCGCCCGGGAACAGGCCAACCTCCTGGCCGTGGTGCCGCAGAAGGCGATCCGGGCCTTGGGCGCGATGGGGCTGACCCAGAAAGAGCGTCGCGAAGTGTTGGATATTGCCGAGACCATTGCCGCGGCCGATGAACAGGTTATGGGACCAAGGGAGCGGAAAATCCTGGCTTCCCTGCAGCAGGTTTTGCAAAAAGAGGATATAATGGCTGTCAAACGGGCCAAGAAGGCATGACGGCACAATTTTCTTTACTATTTGTCATTCAAAGCACAATGGAGGAAAAATGGCGACAACCACCGAGAACCTGAAAGAAGCATTTGCCGGCGAGAGCCAGGCCAACCAGAAGTATAAAGCCTATGCAAAGAAGGCGGAAAAAGACGGTTTTGTCAATATTGCCAAGCTTTTTCGAACCACCGCCGAGGCCGAGCGCATCCATGCCGAAGGCCATCTGAAGGCCCTGGAAATGATCCATTCCACCGCTGAAAACCTGCAGGCGGCCATCGACGGCGAGACCTACGAGTTTACCAAGATGTATCCGCCGATGGTGGAACTGGCCCAGTCGGAAGGCCACAGGGCCAAGACCATGTTTAAATTTGCCGTCGATGCCGAAGAGGTGCACGCCCGGATCTATGCGAGGGCTCTGGAGGCGGTGAAAAGAGGGGTTGATCTGGACATGAGCGATTTCCATCTCTGCCCGATCTGCGGCTACATCGAGGTCGGCACCATCCCGGAAAAATGTCCGGTGTGCGGCGCCCTGAAGAAGGTTTTCTGTCAGGTGGATTAAGACGTGGGGATTCCCTGGCCTGCCGTTTTTTATTGCGGGCGAACACAAGGTTCGCCCGATTTCATTACGGGTGGGAGAGACGGCCCCGGGCCATGCGCGACAGTTCACCGGTCATGGCCAGCACCTTTTCGGCAAGTTCGGGGGTAAGCGAGCCGGTGCCGCAGGAAGGGGCGATGAAGGTCTGGGCCATCAGCTGTTTTTCACTGAAACCAAAGGAGGCGAGTACGGCCAGCTGGTCCTGCCACTTGCCGAACAGCGAAGTAGCCGACTCTTCGGCCACGACCAGCGGATCGCCGGTGGGAACGATGCCCCAGGCGAGGATCCCGCCGCGGGCAAGGAATCGGACCAATGGTTCCTTGAAAAGGATGAAGTTGTTGAAGTAAAAGTAGGCGTCGAAGCTGATGATATCGGCAGCCGAATCAAGGGCCGGACCCCAATCGCCGTTGGCGCAGATATGGACGCCGGCAAGACCGCCGGCGGCGTGGATGGCCTCGATCACCTCGGCTACGGCCTCGGCCACCATCTCCCGGCTGACACCGGCAAAACCGCTCGACCCGAAACTGACCAGGCCTGGTTCGTCGATGAATACCAGGGGCGGCATCCCGGCGGTGAATCGTTTCAGCTCGGCCACCTGCCAGGCGGCTTTGCCCGACAGCAGCTTGACCAGCATATCCCGCAGGTTATCGTTGTAGAAGATCGAGTTGCCGAGGCCGTCTTGCACGCCGATTCCGGCGGTGACCGGGCCGGTAACCTGGCCCTTGACGGTGAGCGGGGTAAGCTTTCCTCCGGCAAGAGCATCCAGCAGGGTAAAAAATCCCGCGGCGGTATCCGTGCCCAGGGCAAAGCGGGAGGTCGCCGGCATGGCCGGCTCCGCCGCCGCTGCCAGGTATTCTTCATAGAAAGCCGCCATCTCGCCTGCAAACTCCGGGCTTTCGGTATCGACCCAGGAGCGGTTGCCTTCATCGACGAGGCCGGGGAAACCGGTGAGAAACTGACGGACCATCCCCTCCTTCGGTCTCTTCGGCAGTTGCGGCCAGAGCGGGATCTCGGGCGTATGGGCGAGAATGAGCCGCATTGCCTCGGCATGATCCATAAGCGGCAGGCTGCCGATCAGGATCGGGCGACAGTTGGCGGTGAACATGATGTCGACAACTCCTTGATTGCTGAAGCGACCAAACTTATTGAACTTCCTGCGAGCGGGGGATGGTCAAGGTGAAGGTGGTGCCCTGGTTCCTGGTGCTTTGAATATGGAAGGAGCCGCCGAGGACGATGGTTCTCTCACTGATGGTCGTCATCCCCAGGCTGCGGCTGTCGCCATGGTCCGAGGAGGCGTGCCGGGGGATGAAGCCGCAACCGTAATCGATTATCTGCAGGGTCAGGAATTCGGAAGTGGTGGCGGTTTCGATACGAACCCGATTGGTGCCGGAGTGTTTGCCGATATTGTTGAATACCTCCTGCAGGATCCGATA
>Ga0154407_1228_pt2 | contig 10359 bp, 8 predicted proteins | sample RifGroB2_FD_115911 | JGI IMG/M metagenome (GOLD analysis project Ga0154407, IMG submission 115911) | Desulfobacterales bacterium GWB2_56_26
ATTGCGCCGCAATTTTGGCTTCCTGCGAGGCACGACTGAGGGCGCATAGCAGCGCTATGTAACCGAAGGAGTAACGAAGTCAGGAAGTCAAAAGGGCAAGCAAGATGCAACAGATGAGACTTGACAGGACACGAGGCCTGATCGAGAGGGTTACCGCGGTAATCCGCGACAACGGCCTGATCATGCAAGGTGACCGGGTCATTGTTGCCGTTTCGGGAGGTCCCGATTCCCTTGCCCTGCTCTACCTGCTGCGGGCGATTGATATCCCCATGGAGCTTACGGCCGCTTATATCGATCACGGCCTGCGTCCATCGGAAATTCCCTATGAAGTTAATACGTTGCTTGACTGCTGCCGCACCTTGGCCATCCCCTTTCTGACCCGGTCGGTCGACGTTCACGGGCTTCTTGCCACGAAAAAACGCTCACCGGAAGAAGCGGCACGAATCCTGCGCTATGAGGCCCTGGAAGAGCTTCGCCGGGAATATCGGGCGGAGGTTGTCGCCACCGGCCACACCGCCGACGATCAGGTAGAGGAGTTTTTTCTCCGCCTCATCCGCGGCAGCAGCCGTCGGGGCCTGTCCGGCATGGCGGTCAGAAGAGACAGGATAATCCGGCCATTACTCTATGAGTCCAAAGCATCCCTGACCGACTTTCTTACCTCGAGCCATGTCAGCTGGTGCGTGGACTCGTCCAATCTCGAACGCCATTTCCTGCGCAACCGCGTGCGTCTCGATCTGCTGCCGCTGCTGGAAAAGGAGTTCAACCCGGCGATTCGCCGCACGATCCGCCAGAATATGAACATCCTGGCGGAGGAAGAAGAGTATCTTGAAAGAAAGACGGAATTGGCCGCTAGCCTCTGCATCAGGCCGTTCTCTTTACCGGAGGATGAAAAACCACAACAGCTTGCTGTGCTGGCGGAGCCGTTTCTCGACCAGCACCCGGCTATTCGCCGAAGAATTCTGGAACAATGCTTCTTAGGCATGGGAATCCGGCCGGCATATGGCCAGATCGACACCATTGCCGAATTCATGGCAAATGGCTCAAGCGGCGGCGAGATCCATCTGGATGACGGGGTGAGGGTGGAGAAGCGAAAGGACCAGCTGCTGTTCTGCCGGCCGCTTGAACATGGCCGGAAACGTGGGAAAAAAGAGGCTCTGCCTGCCATCGACCTGACCCTTGCGGGACCGGGACATTACTTTCTCCCGGAACACGGCCGGGAATTGGTAATCGAAGAGAGGGATAGCCCGGCAACCGTTCAGGGTGACGGTTCAAGCCTTCTGGTAGACCGGGCCAAGGTCGCCTTTCCGCTCGTGCTTCGTTCGGCACAGCCGGGAGAGACCTTTCACCCCTACAACAGTCCGGGGCGAAAAAAGGTCAGCCGCTACTTCAACGACCGGAAGATTCCCGCACACAAGCGGGTCGCCTGGCCTGTCCTGCTCTCCGGCGACCGCGTCGTTGCGCTTCCCGGCTTGCAGATCGACCACGCCTGCCGAGTGACCGAGGCAACCACCGAGGTGCTTCTCATCGACTGGCGGAGGACGGAAAACAGTTGAAGATTTTCAGCTTTTTTTCCGAAGAATCCGTTTATCGCCGATCCGCATAGTGATTTTCACCCGGTCGAGATACTCGAGAATGGGGATGGAAAACTTGCGGGTCAGCCCGGTCAATTCCTTGAAGGCCGGAGCATCTATCTCGCCATGTTGCTCCATGTACTGAAGGACGGAGGCGATGAGCGGCTCGATCAGCTCCTTCGTGTAATAGAGCGACTCGCTGATCTTGAAGAGCTTGCCGTCCCGCAGCAGGAGATCGAGGACCTCCTTGACCAGCTGCGGCGGATATTCGGCAAATTGTTCGTTGGTCTCCTTGATGGTCGGAGTGGAAAGTCCCCTTGACCGGTACCAGGCATCGAGATCCCGGCGCAACTGTTCTTCATCGGCCTTCAAGGCCACCTGATGGCCGGCCAGGCGCACCAGCGACTCTTCCTGCACCACCACTGCCTTTCTGATAAGTTCGTTCAGACAGTACTGGAAGACCTTCGGATCCACTTTGCGGCCGAGACCGGTACGCAGCTCTTCCTTGGCGATACCCGACTGCAGGGGATTGTTCTTGTGGTAGTTGGTCAGATGGGTGACCAGCATCTCCTTCATTTTTTCGGAAATCTCAACCGCCACATAACGCTGGGAGGCCGAGTCGACCACCACCATCTTTTTTGTGGAAATCGGGTCGTTCAAAGCCTTTTTCAGATGCTTGCCGAAGAGGCCGAGGCGGATCGAAAGTTCCTCGGCGGTAAGACCCAGTTCACCGCTCTCCCGAAGGAGGAAAAGCACCTTCTCCTCGATTGTGCCGTCCTTCAGAATGGGCATGATCCGGCGGTTGTATTCCCGGTCTTTCTCCTGCAACCGCTTGCGCTTGCGCGGGGAGACGTTGCCCAGCACCATACCGCCGCCGATGGTGGCGAGCGGCGAATAACTGCGGATGACATAACGGTCTCCCGGCCAAACCGCCGCAGTCTCTTCCAGCAGCAGCTGGACCACCGCCTCCTCCCCGGGCTCGAGTTCGTCCCGGTCGAGAAGCGAAATCCGGCCGATGATCTCGGCGGTGCCCAGATGCACCCGGACCCTGGCCCTGTGTTTGAGGGGTTTGGAGTTGGCGGCCAGGTAGATGAACTGGCAGTCGAGCATGTAGTTGGCCTGCAGCGACCCCGGCGGGGCCAGGACCATCCCCCGCAGAATGTCGGCGGTATCAACGCCCTGGAGGTTAATCGCCGTCCGATGTCCCGCCTCCACCTCGCCGACCGCCTGGGAGTGAACCTGAATACCGCGGATCTTGGCCACCTGTTCAGTGGGGTAGATGCGCAGGTCTTCGCCTACCACGGTCCGCCCGGAAATCGAGGTGCCGGTGACCACGGCGCCGAAACCTTTCATCGCAAAAACCCGGTCGACGGACAACCGGAACGGCCCAAAGGCTTCATGAAAGTCATGCTTGCGAACGATTTCGTCGATGGTGTCGCGCACTGCCTCGATACCTTCTCCGGTGGTGGAGGAAACGTGGATGACGGGCGCCCCTTCGAGAAAACTCCCGGCGCAGAACTCGGCAACCTCTTCGGTCACCATCTCCAGCCATTCGGGCTCGACCAGGTCTTTTTTGGTAATGATCACTATGCCCTGCCGTATTCCCATCAGCCGGCAGATTTCGAAATGCTCGATGGTCTGCGGCATGATCCCCTCGTCGGCGGCAACGATAAAGGCCAGGATGTCGATACCGGAGACCCCGGACACCATGGTCTTGACGAATTTCTCGTGCCCCGGAACATCGACGATTCCCAGACGATGGCCGCAGGGCAGATCCAGATAGGCAAAGCCCAGCTCGATGGTGATGCCCCGGGTGATCTCCTCTTTCAGCCGATCGGTTTCAAAACCCGTCAACGCCCGGATAAAACTCGTTTTGCCATGATCGACATGACCTGCAGTACCAAGAACGATTTCGCGCATATATGCAGTACAAGATGAAAGTTAGGAACAATCCCCGCAGCCTGCTAAAGGAGATTCTTCTCCGGTGCTATAAAAAAGGATTCGAGCGCATTTCCTCGCCGATGGTCGAACGGCTGCCGCCATAGCCGTGACCCGGCCAGACAACCGTCTCGGGAGGCAGAACGAGCAGCTTGTTGCGTATTGACGCCAGCAGTTCCTGATGCGAGCCGCCGGGAAAATCGCTACGACCCAGGCCGCCGACAAAAAGGGTGTCGCCGGTAAATAGATCGGGGGCGTTGTACAGGCACATGCCGCCCGGGGTGTGCCCCGGAGTGTGAATGACCTTGAAGGTGACGTCGCCGATCATGATTTCGTCACCGTCCATCACCTGCCGGTCGACCGGCGGCGAGGGTGTCAGACCCAGCATGGAGAAGTAGTTTTTCACTTCGGGTGTGCCGAAAAACGCCGCATCGGCGGCATGCATGATGATTTTCGCCCCGGTCTGCTCCTGGATCTTCTTATTGCCGCAGACGTGATCGGGATGGCCGTGGGTGGCGATAATATATTCCAGATCTACACCCATCTTCTTCACTTCGGCGAGAATCTTCCCCTCGTCGCCGCCTGGATCGATAACAGCTGCCACCTTCTTTTTTTCACAGGCGACTATATAACAGCAAACCGCCATGGAACCGACTATCATCTGTTTTATGAGCATATCTTCACAAGGTAATTGAATGATTCGGGGATTGGCGGCTCTTCGCCGCCAATCGTTTTGCTCGGGGTAAAAAAGACTACTTCTGCGCCTGTGACGGACAGCTGCCGCCGCAGGCACATGCCCCTTGGCTGCTCGGCGCCATGTTCAGGGAAACGGCAGCCGCGCCCTTCACCGCCGGCAGTCTGGTCTCAATGGCCCGGACCACCTTATCGAAGGCCCGGATGGCTGGACTGTCTTGGTCGGAAGAGAGGTAGGGAGTGCCGTCGTCGCCGGCCATAACCACCATCGGATCCATCGGCACCTTGCCGAGGAACGGCAGATCGAGTTCGCGGGCCAGCGCTTCGCCGCCGCCGGACTTGAAGATATTTACCGTCTCATGGCAGTGCGGACAGACGAGGCCGGACATATTTTCAACGACGCCGACGATCTCGACCTTGACGGTCTTGCAGAAATTGATCGATTTGCGCACGTCGGCCAGGGCTACCTTCTGCGGCGTGGTCACCACCACGGCCTTGACATGGGGGATGGTCTGGGCGACGGACAGCGGTTCGTCGCCGGTGCCCGGCGGGGCGTCGATAATGAGGTAATCCAGCTCGCCCCAGTCCATATCCGAGATAAACTGCCGGATCGCCTGGATCTTCAGGGGACCGCGCCAGATAATTGCCTCATCCCTGTCCCGCATCAGATACTCGAGGGAGACGACCTTCAGGTTGTCGTTGTATTTGAGAGGCGGCACCAAGTCATCCGGATTTTTCGGCGGCTCAAGGGTCCCGGTCATGTTGAGCATACGCACAACATCGGGGCCATGGATATCGACATCCATTAGACCGACCTGATAGCCCAGTTTTGCGAGCCCTAAGGCTAAGTTGACGGATACCGTCGATTTGCCGACGCCGCCCTTGCCGCTCATCACGAGAATCTTGTTTTTGATCTTGCCGAGCGACCTGTTTATCGCCAGCTCCTGCTGCGCTGCCGCTGCCTGCTGGGATTCTTTGGTCCCACAGGAACTACCACATCCAGCCATTTCACTTCCTCCTTAATCTGATCATAGCCTGATCACATAACCATATTAGTACCTTAGAAATTCACTTCTTGTTTTCCCACTCAAGGGGTACTGAAAAGAGTAAGAAGGAATTTCGTGAAGGTACTTATCCCCCCTTGTGGGGGGTTCGAACCTGATCGGCACCGGCCGATCACTGAAAAGTGCCCGAAAAAGAACCATCCCTACAGTAATGCCGATAACCGGAATTGCAAACACTTTCCTGAATCAGCCGTTCCGTAAGGTCTCCGGTGGATAAGACTCCTCCGGTCCACTGCCGACAGGCCCGGGAATGGACTTTTTGTTGCTTTCTGCCGCATCTCTACGTAAGATACAAGGTTCTGCTATTCACCACCTTATTCACTCATTTCAGGAATAGACAATGCTAGGATGGTTCAAGAAAAAATTTAGAAAGCAAGAAGATACCGCTGCCGAAAAAGAAGCGGTTATCGGCGAACTGCGCACAGATACCCCTTTTTCCGAACATGAGCAACCGGAAAAAGAGGCTGAGGCGGCAGAGGAACAACGCCCAACGCCCGCCGAAGAAGCTCCTCCTGCGGAATCGACCGAGGCCGTTCTGCCAGGCGATGTATTGCCGGAAATAACAGAAGCAGAGAGAGAACTCACCGAACCGGAACAGACAGAGCAGATAGAACAGATAGAACAGGTGGAAGAAGTTCCCTCCGCAGATGAAAAAGCCGATATACCTATACCGGCAGCATCCGACCACCTGAAAATAGTCAATGAATCGGAGGTCCAGGCAGCCAAAGAAAAAAATAAGAAATCGCTGTTCGCCCGCCTGACCGAGCGTCTCAGCAAGACCCGGGAATCCTTCACCTATCAGATCGACGCTCTTTTTCTCGGCAAACGGGTGATCGATGCCGAGTTGCTCGATGATCTGGAAGAGATCCTCATCACCGCCGACCTGGGCGTCGAAACCACCATGGATCTCATCGAGTATGCCCGACGCAAGGTCAAACGCAACGAGCTCTCCGATCCCGATTCTCTGAAGAAAGCCTTGAAGAAGAAGATCAAGGCTTTCATGACTGATAACGAAACCGATGCCACCCTGGTCATGCCCGATACCGGCCCCTTCGTCATCATGGTCATCGGCGTCAACGGCGTGGGCAAAACCACCACCATCGGCAAGATCGCCCATAAGTTCCAACAGACCGGCAATTCGGTCATGCTGGTGGCCGGCGACACCTTCCGGGCGGCGGCCGTCGCCCAGCTCAAGGTCTGGGGCGAGCGAAATAAAGTCGAGGTGGTCGCCCACAAGGAAGGGGCCGATCCCTCCTCCGTGGTCTTCGACGCCCTGGGCATTGCCCTCGCCAAAAAGATCGACGTCGTCCTGGTCGATACCGCCGGGCGTCTGCACACCAACAGCAACCTCATGGAAGAGCTGAAAAAAATAAGACGAGTCATGGCCAAGAAGCTGCCTGGCGCACCCCATGAGGTGATGCTGGTTATCGATGCCACCACCGGCCAGAACGGCATCTCACAAGCCAAACTCTTCCATGAAGCGGTGGGCGTGACCGGCATCACCCTGACCAAGCTGGACGGCACTTCCAAGGGCGGCATCGTCGCGAACATCTGCAAGGTCATGAAGATTCCCATTCGCTTCATCGGCATCGGCGAACAGCTTGACGACCTGCGGGATTTCGAGGCGGAAGAATTTGTCGACGCCCTGTTCCATAGCCGGGCAAGCGGCGAAAATTAATCAATTAAAAAATCATGGAATATCAGCGCCATCAACAGCCCGGTTGCGGGGGATGTCTGCTCATCGTGCTCCTCATTGTCTTCATCTCCGGCGGAGCCCCGGCCCTTATCTCCTTTCTCGGCACCCTCCTCTACTCGGGACTGGCCGCGGTGTTGCTGTTTATCGCCCTGTTCTGGGGGTTCACCTATTGGGTGCAAAGAAAGGTGGCGACTTACGAGCAGTCGCAGACGGAAAGCCATAACAAATTCGTCTGGCTGCTTGTCCAGACCCTGATCCATACCGCCAAGATCGACGGCCAGATCACCCGGGACGAAATCCAGACCATTCATCGTTTCTTCCAGTACAATCTGCGCTACAATCAAACCCAGATGCACTGGGTGAAGGAAATCATCAAGGAAGCGATCAACACGACGCCGTCGCTCGACGCCCTGCTGACCGATTTCAAATCGACCTTTGCCTACGAGCCGAGGCTCATCCTCCTCGAACTTGTCTACCAGGTGCTCTATACCAAGCGCATCGTGGCGGAGAACGAGCTGCAGACCGCCCGCTATATTGCCGTTTTTCTCGCTATTGCCGACTACGACTGGCGAACCATCGAGGCCAAATACCGCTACCGCAGCCAGCAGACAGCCGCGGCCACCCAAGATCTCGCCAGCCAACATTACGCCACGCTGGGCCTTGCCAAAGGGGCGAGCATGGAAGAGATCAAGAAAGCCTATCGCCAGATGAGCATGCAGTATCATCCCGACAAGGTCCGTCACCTGGGGGATGAATTCAAAGCGGTGGCGGAAGAAAAGATGAAGGAAATCAATGCCGCATACGACTATTTCAAGAAGCAGGCGGCATAATAACATACGTGAAGAAAGAGGAGAAAGACCATGGCAGTTTCCGAAAAAATGCAACTTTTCGCAACAAAGTCTTCGTGGATACGCAAGATGTTCGAGGAAGGCGCCAGGATGAAGGCGACCCATGGCGCAGGCAATGTCTTCGACTTTAGTCTCGGCAATCCCGATGCCCCGCCGCCCCCGCAGTATAACGAAGTCATTCAGGAAATCGTCCGGGATACCAGCCCCGGCGTGCACGCCTACATGCCGAACGGCGGCTATCCCTGGGTGAGGGAGGCGATTGCCGCGCGGATGTCGGCCGAACAGGGCGTGACCATAAGCCACGGCGACATGCTGATGACCTGCGGCGCCGCCGGCGGCCTCAATATAACGCTGAAAGCCCTGCTCAACCCCGGCGACGAGGTGATCATCCTTGCCCCGTACTTCGTCGAGTATGGCTTTTATATCGACAACCACGGTGGCGTCGCCAAAGTCGTCGCCACCGACGAGGAATTCAACCTCGACATCAAAGCGATCGAGGCGGCGATCACCGACAAGACCAAAGCGATTATCGTCAACTCGCCGAACAACCCCTGCGGCCAGATCTATTCCGAGGATTCGCTGTGGGCTCTTGGGGAAATGCTGACCATGGCTTCGGACCGATTCGATTCCGCAATATATCTAATCTCGGACGAACCGTACCGGAAAATTGTTTTCGACGGTCATGAGGTGCCCAGCATCTTTGCCGCCTACCGGAACAGCATTATCGTCTCCTCCTACTCGAAGGACTTATCCCTGCCCGGGGAACGGATCGGCTATCTGGCCGTGCATCCGAGTATCGACGACAAGATGAGCCTGCTCGACGCCCTGACTCTCGCCAACCGGATTCTCGGCTTTGTCAATGCCCCGGCGCTCATGCAGCGGGTGGTGGCCGAACTCCAGGATGCCAGTGTCGACACCTCGATCTACGCGCGGCGAAAGGAGCTGATCTGCACCATCCTTGACGAAGCCGGCTTTACCTTCACCCCGCCCAAGGGGGCGTTTTATGTCTTTCCGAAGACGCCGGTGGACGATGTCAAATTCGTTTCGCTGCTGCTGGAGGAAAAGATTCTCACCGTTCCCGGAATCGGCTTCGGCTCGCCCAATCATATCCGCATCGCCTTCTGCGTGCCGGAAGAGATCATTGCCGGGTCGGCGGACGGCTTCAAACGGGCGGTTGCCAAAGCCCGCTCTCTGTAATACGGATTCAGGGGGCGAAAGCCGCCCCCTGAACTCATCCTTTCTTACGCTGCTCGGATTTGTCCTTGAATATCAATTTGATGGGAACTTTGTCGAGGCCTAACCCCTCGCGAAAGCGGTTGACCAGATAGCGCTCGTAGGAGAAGTGCACCCCCTTCTCGCTGTTGGTCATCACCACGAACTTCGGGGGACGGGTGCCGACCTGGGCAGTGTAATAAAACTTCAGCCGCTTATTTTTGTAGATCGGCGGGGAATGGGCCTCCACCGCCTCCCGGAGCAGATTGTTCAAAGCCGATGTGGGAAAGCTGGCGGTGAACTGCCGGAAGACCGAGCCGATCACCGGAAAGAACCGCTTGATGCCGTAGCCGGTGAGTGCCGAGACATTCAGAACCGGGGCAAATCCCACAAACGGCAGGGCCCGTCCCACCTCGGCCATGACCTCTTCCTGCCGCTTTTTATCGCCGGAGATCAGATCCCATTTGTTCACCAGGACGATGAGGCCTCGACCTTCCTCCAGGACATAACCGATGACTTTGGTATCCTGCTCGGTAATCCCTTCCTCGGCATCGATCAGCACCGCCGCCACGTCGCACCGGCTCATTGCCGCAAGCGATTTGAGGATGCTGAATTTTTCGAGTTTCTCGGTGGTCTTGCCCTTGCGCCGGATGCCGGCCGTATCGATGAAAAGATAGCTGTAGTTGCCGTGGGTAACCAGAGCATCGACCGAATCCCTGGTTGTGCCGGAGATTTCTGAGACGACCATCCGCTCTTCGCCAAGGATCATGTTGATCATTGACGATTTGCCGACGTTCGGACGACCGAAAAAGGCCACCTTCACTGTCCCTTCCGGCAGATCAAGGCTATCGTTCTCGTCACCGGGGATGGCAGCGCAGAGATTCTCCATAAGCGAAGGAAACCCGTAACTGTGTTCAGCTGAGATCGGCCACAGCTGCTCGACCCCCAGTTCGTAAAACGGCGCCAGGAGTTCGATTTCCTTGGCCGCGCTGTCGATTTTGTTGACTACATGATAGACCGGCTTCTGCGCCCGCCGCAGAATCTCGATCACCTCCCAGTCCGCCGGCGTCACACCCTCTTTGGCATCCAGGAGGAAGAGGATGATATCCGCCTCTTCGATAGCCAGCATTGCCTGATCCCGGATATGGTGGACCAGAGCATCCTCCGGGTTTTCGTCGATGCCGCCGGTATCGACCAGAAGAAAATACTTGTTTTCCCAGACCACCCGCTCATAATGCCGGTCACGGGTTACCCCCGGCGTCGGATCGACCAGGGCCTTGCGCGACTTGGTAATCCTGTTGAAGAGCGTCGATTTTCCGACGTTCGGCCGGCCGATG
>Ga0154407_1190_pt1 | contig 10345 bp, 10 predicted proteins | sample RifGroB2_FD_115911 | JGI IMG/M metagenome (GOLD analysis project Ga0154407, IMG submission 115911) | Desulfobacterales bacterium GWB2_56_26
GGCATCACCTACAGCGACGACGATTTCGCCGACGAACCTTTTTACGCCCTTAGGGCCGGCCTGAACCTCGAACTCCTGCCTGTCCTCTATCTCGATATCTCAGGCAACTACCGGTTCAACGATTCGGCGGAACTGAAAGACGAGAATACCGATATCGATACCGACACCGTGTTTCTCGGGGCCACCGTCCGCCTGGCCTTTTAGTACCTTAGAAATTCATTCCTTGCTTTTTAGAAATGATTTCGTGAAGGTACTTATACCCCTTGGGGTGTTAGGCTGGATTTCGATACGATGGTGCGTTCCGACTGACTAAACCTCTCGCGATCCTATCGATTTACCGATCCGGCAGAGCCCAGGATTTGCTCCAGCGCCGTCTGGTTGGGCGCGATGGCTGGAGTGGAAGGCGGAACCGTTGCAAGCAACTCAAGAAATTGTTCGGTCTTCCCTTCTGCCGGCGGCAGGTGCGCCGATAAGATCTTCTTCGGGGCAAGCCGCCGAATTCTTTCCAGCGATTGACTGAATTCGTTGGTCTTGATCATATGAACCCACGGGTTGTCCAGGCTGGCCCAGCCGACCATACCTTGAGCCAGCTCACTTTCGGCAACTTCATCAGTGCTTTGCACCGGTGACTGGATGATGGCGCCGAAGCAATCGGCGGCAAAGAAAGCTCCCGATTTGTCGTCATAAACGGCGATGGTCGTCGGATTGTCGAACAGTGGCGGTCTCACGGCGGTCAGCTTACGATCTCCAACGTCGATGCAGTCGCCTGGATTCAGCCAGTAAACCCGGTTCATAGGTACCGGCCAGTCCGTACTCATTCGCAGTACGGCCAGAGAAAACGCCGCAAGCCGCGCATTGGGTGCTGCTTCGAGGACTTTTTGCAGGCTGCCGGTATGATCCGCATCGTCGTGGGTGAGCCACACCCATTTCAAGTCCCGAGGATCGATGACCGACTCGAGAGCCTCCATGAACTCCTCGCTGTCTTTGCCCATTCCCGTATCGATCAGAACAGGCTCCTTCGCTTTGATAACGAAAGCATTGACTGCCAGGAATCCCGCTCCGGGGATCGGAAAATGAGCTGGAAGAACCTCGATGTCCGGCATTGTTCGATATGGCTTATCCATTTGTAACTCCTCCTTTCCTGGTTGGCAACTCACACTCCTCTGCCACAGATTCTGACGTCCCGCCAAACTGCATATGATTGTTATATAAGAAAACCGCACATTTTCAAACAGACTTTTCATCGAGAGTGCATTCGACCCCCAGGGCCGCTGTTTGCAAGGGACTGTCACGATCCTGTAACATCCAACCGACCAAAAAGAAAAGGCTGAAATATTTTATTCAATTATTTCAGCTAAAAAAGGTCGGAGAGAGGGTGCGCCAAAAAAACTGGGTATTGGCAACCCCGCTCAGCCTCGAACGGGCAATGGTGTTGAGGAGTTGAACTTGAGATCAATTATAAACGCGCGTACGTTCCTCCAAGCTTACCATTTCCGACAGGTCTTCGGCCCAGGAAGAGCTTTTGTTTCTGGTAATCACGAAACAAAGTCTCCCGACGGTTACCGGCTTCTTTCTTTGGACAACGGCCGGAGGCACAGGTTCAGGCGGTTCATTGAAGAATCTATCGCTGATTGAGCGATCGATAAAGGCTCCGATTAAACTGATTACATCCTCCATCACGACTTCGTCATCACTTATCAAATCATCATCTTCATACATTTTCTTTCCCCCCCAGAAAAGATTTTTGAGAGGGTGACTATAGCCTGTATGGAACAAAAGAAAATGGGCGAAAATACTAAAAATCCACTAGGTGCTTATACTACTCCGCAGATTTTGTTGATTTTCCGTGAAATTTCTACTCTGAAGGTGCCTTATTTTTTGTCAGGTAATGTGGCCGGCAAAAGTGGCTGGTCGGAACGCGCGGGGGCATAACGAGGGACTGATAGAATCTTCATGGTTGTCCTCATTATTGGATTGGTTACTGTCTCTACAAGGTCTCCAGCGACTGAGGCTTTCACCTATCTCGGATCCACGAATGACCGCAAGCAGAGGAAGTGACATGAAGTTTATATTTGAGTGGCAAACCAATAAGTTTGACGATGTTCAGAAAAATGAACTTGAAAGAGAAATCACGCAAAAGGTTTCAGCGCATTTAACGCAGGTGGTACAAAGTGAATCGGAAGAAACACTGATCTTCTCTTTGAGTGAATGCAAAACAAAAGGGTGTCTCCTTAAGGGAGAAGCTTGTTGCATTACCAAGAATGGGCAGAAACGGGAAACAATTAAGATTAAAGTTGACCGTGGGTTCTTAATTCATTGCGAAAACAACTCATGGTTCCAACCCCGGTCACCTTCCCGCAACCAATGATAACTTGGGCTATTCGTCTTGCTGGCACCCAGGCTGCTGCGCTATCGGCAATATGCCCGCGTGAAAGCCAACACCATGATATTCCGCCTGACGATATGCCTTTACCCATCGCTCATCCCACTCTGGTGGCGGGCTATATCGTTCGAGTGAGGCCAAAATTACAACTTTTAACCATCCTGATTGGTTGAGGTAACGAATGGCCCTGTCTTCAGCCTGTTCCTTTGCATCGGCAAAAACAAACATATCGACAAAAGCCCTCCTCCCAAATCCATACCCGCTTTCCGGCGTTGATATTGATTCGATTACGATAAGGAACGGCTTCATTATTCAGTCCTCAAAAAATCTCCACTCCTGCCAGGCGAAACTGTTCCGTCTGCAGGTGAGTTTGTTGACACTTTCAATCCTAGCCGGAGCCGCAGGTTTTGTAAACTTTTTCATGACCACGGTTTAGCCAATGGTAGGGAAGGTTTAAAACATCGAAAAATGTAATCCCGGCAGGTCTTCATTTTGCCCGGAAGTGCATCTCGTCGCGGCAGAACTTCGCCGGCACAAGAGTTGGAGGCATCGTGCCCGCTGCCGGCAAGGAGAGTGGTTATCAAGGTCCTTCACAGCAAAAAGAAGCGGGCGGAAGCCAAGGCTGCGAGAAGGAGGCGGCCTGAGTTGGCGGAATGAGTATTTCTCCTACTTCAATCAAAAGTTTCGCCATAAAACCCAGGCTCCATATCTATCGGCGACAGATTCACGTGCAGTCCAATACCATGGTACTCGGCCTGACGATATGCCTTTGCCCATTTTTCATCACTGCGTTGCGGTGGCTCAGGTCGTTCAAATGAAGCCATGAGTTCAATCTTCAGCCACCCCAATTGATTGAGGTAACGAATGGCCCTGTCTTCCGCATGTTCCGTTGAATCTGCAAAAACGAAAATATCGATAAAGGCCATTCTTCCAGACCCCAGCCGATTCCCCGGCATTGCCAGGGAATCGATAATAAGAAGAAACGGCTTCATTCTTCTGTCCTTCAGCAAAAATATTCTTGCTCCTGCTGGCGGAACAGTTCCGTCTGCAGGACATTTTCAACGGGCTCGATCCTAGCAGGAGCTGAGGGGAGTTTACAAACGTTTTTATCGTCAAGACATAAAAATAGGAAATAAGGCTTAGATGCCTAATAAAACAACAGAAATTCGACCAAGACAGGCTTTAAATTGCCAGGAAACAGCTCACCCGCTCCCGCTCTATACGCCATTTTCGGCAAGAAAAACGCGAGGTCTGTCAACTATTCGTGTGAGGATCCATTTTCGGCGACGGCCCGGAAAGCGAATCAAGCGATGGCCACTGTTGCCGAAAGAGTATCAACCGTCGAGGGAGGAAGAATACGGAATGTGAATGATAGCCGGATGTATCCAGTGCCTGCGGTTCAGCGATCGCCAGAATCGTCAGGCAGTGCAAACCATTGCGGAATCCTTCTTGAAAGAGTAGTTTTGCGATTCAAGCTTGGTGTCATGTCAAGCCTCGTCTGTTGCATCTTGGCCCTTTTGGCTTCCTGACTTCGTTACTTCTTCGGTTACATAGCGCTGCTATGCGCCCTCAGTCGTGCCTCGCAGGAAACCAAAATTGCGGCGCAATCTTGCAACATCTGAGGCTCGACATGACACTATTGGGAACAAAGGCTTTTTATTGGGATTAATCCACAACTTACCTGGGAGGGATTTTTATGAAAAAACTGGCCGTTGCCATTCTATCCGTTCTGGTCGTTCCGGCAGTAGCTTTCGCAGCCACGAACATGCGGGATGGCTACTGGGAGATGACTACCACCATGGAAATGCCCGGCATGCCCATGCAGATTCCACCGACACAGATGAAGCATTGCTTTACCAAGGAAGATGTCAAAGATCAGAAAAAAGCCATCGCGGGCAACGAGAACTGCACCGTGACGGATCTCAAAGAGACTGGCAATAAAGTTACCTGGAAGATGAAATGTTCGGGTGAAGGTGCCGGAGAATCGAGTGGCGAGACGGTCTTCAATAAGGATTCTTTCGAAACGAAAATGAAGATGCAGGCCGAAGGGCAGGATATGGTCATGAATGTGAAGGCCAAACGGATAGGTGATTGCCCGTGAATCTCTGTTGCTGACCGCCCGGAAACGCGAGCCATGTTCTGAGGAAGGAACATGGCTTTCGCCGTAGGTAATTTACTTCCGTAAAGTTTACGGGGCAGGCACCAGAACCGTCCGGTTGCCGTTGCTCTCCATCGGGCTCACCAGGCCGGATGCCTCCATCTGTTCGACCATCCGGGCGGCCCGGTTGTAGCCCACCCGCAGTTGGCGCTGAATCGCCGAAATCGAAGCGCGGCGGGATTTGATCACGATTTCCACGGCTTCATCGTACAGAGGATCGATCTCCTCTGCCGTCCGCTCCGCTCCCTCACCGTCCAGGTCCTCCACCCCTCCGAGCACCCCCTCCACATAGTCGGGTTCGCCGAATTGCTTGAGATATTCGGCCACGGCCTGCACCTCCTCATCGGCGACGAAGGCGCCGTGTACCCGCTGCGGATAACCGGTGCCGGGCGGCAGGTACAGCATATCGCCCTGGCCCAGCAAACATTCCGCGCCCATCTGGTCGAGGATGGTGCGGCTGTCGATCTTGGACGAGACCTGAAAGGCGATTCTGGTCGGGATATTGGCTTTGATCAGCCCGGTGATGACATCGACCGACGGCCGCTGGGTGGCGAGTATCAGGTGGATGCCGGCCGCCCTCGCTTTCTGCGCCAGACGGGCGATCAGTTCTTCGATCTTTTTGCCGGCCACCATCATCAGGTCGGCAAACTCATCGACCACCACCACTATGTAGGGAAGCGGCGAAAGCGGCCCGGAGAAGTCCGGCGCCAGCGGAGGCGGATCGTTTCGCAGGCTCCTGGCGTCGATGATCTCGCGCACTTTCTGGTTGTAGCCCGCCAGATTGCGCACCCTGAGCGCGCTCATCAATCGGTAACGCCGCTCCATCTCCCCCACGCACCACGTCAGTGCGTTGGCCGCATGTTTCATGTCCGTGACTACCGGCGCCAGCAGATGGGGGATGCCGTCATAGATGGAAAGTTCGAGCATCTTCGGGTCTATCATGACCAGGCGGACCTCATCCGGCGTCGTCCGGTACAACAGGGACAGGATCATGGCGTTCACGCCCACCGATTTACCCGAGCCGGTCGTTCCGGCCACCAGCAGGTGCGGCGCCCTGGCCAGATCCACCACCACAGGCTCTCCCGTGATGTCCTTGCCAAGCACCAGGGCCAGCCTTGAATCATGCGCCTGGAAGGCCTCGGAAGACAACACCTCCGAAAGACGAATCATCTGACGGCGCGGATTGGGAAGCTCCAACCCCATGCAGGTCTTGCCGGGGATGGTTTCGACCACCCGGACGGAAACCACGCCCAGAGCCCGGGCCAGGTCCTTCATCAGATTGACGATCTGGCCGCCGCGTACACCCACCGCCGGCTGCACTTCGTAACGCGTGATCACCGGGCCGGCGTAGGCGTCCTGCACATTTACCTTGACGCGGAATTCAGCGAGCTTTTCTTCGATCAGAATACCGCAGTCGATCAGATCCTCCTGGCTCATCGAAACGGACTGGGCGTCGGCAGGGTGCAGCAGGTCGAGTGGCGGCAGCCACTCGCTGGGATAAAATCGCGGCTGGAACGGGTTGCTTTTGCCGCCTTCGTCGCCCTGGCAGGCCGGCATTCCAGGCATATACACCTCTTCCGGCTGGGGAGCGCCAGGGTCGGGGGCAGGAGGTTCGAAGGAAAGCGGCTCGGACGGCTGAGGCGGGTATGCCGTAGGTATCTGCGACTCATCCGACATCCGGGCAAGAGGCATCCCCATCGCGACCATAGCGACCACCGGTTCCGAAGGCAGCTCTGCGTTCGGTATAGCACGTGGTGCGGATGTCCACACCGAGTCGGCGACATCCTCAACTTCCTCGATATCGACGTCCTTAATATCAACTTCCTCGATATGCACCTCACCCGGCAACACTTCATCGGGTGGCGGGGCATCGGACACAGCTTCAGAGTCAGCCGTCGAAAGTTGTGGAGAATACGGCGAGAGGGGCTCAGGTGGTGCCGTAGTTTCCTCTTCACCTGTCGAGCAGTCCGTAGGCGGACCGCAACCGCAATATGCGGCATCGGTAATTACTGTCAGGTCTCTGCTCGGCCCACTGACGAGCCGATACCCACGAACCTTTTCCTCTGGCGGATCCGGCCGAGTCCAGTCCGTTCTGTCCGGCAATGGTACGTCATTGTTCGCTTCCAGCCGTTGCCGAATTTCGTCAATATCTATCAAAACCGCCGGCGCCCTGGAAGGTTGCCCTGTTCCGGGCGGAAGGCCGGCAGACGACTTGACCGGTGATGCTGAAGGATCGATCTCCCCCCGTGGTTCCGGGGGGATTCGACACTGACCCCGCGCTGCGACAACGGCGGGAGTCGAATTCGCTTTTGCCCACGCCGCGTTTTTCCTTGACCCCTTCCCCGTGCGCTTAATCACGAAACTCTTCTTCGTGCTAGGCCGACGAATGCCATTCGCCAGTCTACTCCTTCCCCGCGACCGCCCCAGCCAACAAGGTACGCTCAGCCCAAGACCCAGTCCGGCGAAAATCAAAGCAACCCACCAGGACAGCGGGAGCGTCAAGACCGCCGCAATTGCACAGACCGACCCCAAAGCCACCCATCGCTTCCTGTTACCCCTACCACATTTCATTACCACTTCTATCCATTCGATAAAACAAGCGGGAAATCATCATCCCAAGATTCCGCATCGATCTGCGGCGACATGCGCGGCCCGAAACTCTTCACCAAAAAAAAACGAGCTTGGGTGCCATCTGCGGCTGCACGTTGACAACGGCACACCCTTTCGGTATGCCCATAAAGATATTGTATCGCGACACTTCCGGGAAAATGGCTGGGTGCCTTTAACCCGGATTTCTCATACACATCGTATCGATTCCGGCATCGGTTTTCACTGCACCGCGCCAGGTAGAATTTTTATTTACTTGAAATCATACACAATGTCCCCAAATGGTTGCTGATTCTACCACGTCTGCAGCATAGCCGGCAAGGGCGTTGGACTGGCAAATCAGCTGTTCTTCAAATAGACCAAGAAGCAGCTTCAGGTCAAGGCCTTTTGGGGAACATCCGGGAATGCGGTTCTGATAGCAGGAAATCATTCATCAACCGTACCACCGCCAGCTCCTTGGCTTTCGCTTCAATATCGACAGTCATAATCTGTTCCCGCCAACAGATCGGGACATCCGCCGGATTTATATAATCGGCGTGCGGCTTCGCATCGCCTCCACCCCAGCCGGCTCTCGGTGACGACAGATGGCAATATTGCTCCCTTCCAAGACGCCGCCAGGTAGCACCGGCCAGCAAGGTCGCTTCTTCGACAGACAAGCCGTCCGGTTTGCATCGGTGATGATGGACATCATACACCAGAGGAATGGAGAGTTTTTCGCACACTGGCAGCAAATCGGACACGGTATAGCTTACATCGTCATTTTCCAGGGTCAGACGGCTCCTGACATTTTCCGGTAAATCCGCAAACACCTGACCAAAACGCATCAGGGCCAGGGATTTGTCGCCATAGACCCCACCAGCGTGAAGATTGATGACATCGGCCCCAACCGCCTCCGCCAACCATGCCTGGTATTCCAGCTCCCTCATGGAGTTGGCTACTACCGCCGGGTGCGGCGATGAGAGGACAACAAACTGATCGGGGTGAAAGCTGAGGCGGATGTTGTGGAGAAGGGCAAAAGAACGGGTGGCGCAGAGAAGGTTGGCAATTGAATTACCATCGGGGAGATCGGCAAGCGAATAGCCCACATCGGGATGTGTCATCCGGGGAAACAGCGGCGACATAATACGAAAGGCTCCTATCCCCAGACGGTGGACGGCTTTCACCGCCCGCAGCAGACTCCCGGCATTACTGTGACAGATCTCGGACAGTTTTTTCAGCTGCTCGCCGCGCTGCATAAGGGAAAGCACCTTTGCGGTGGTTGTCCGGAAGGCAATTTTTTCGTCTTTGAACAGACAGCACAGGCCAAAACGCATGGGGACACATTAGGAAGAGGATTGATGTCGTAAGAAATTAATTGACCTCAAACATCTCTATTTGTGGCATTACCAGAAAATTCCTCATCTTGTTGCGGAGCATGTCAATGTTAAAGATTCGACCCCCTTAATAGATTCCTTGCTGGTTTTTATCGTCAAAGAGATGTATTGCCTCCAGACGGAAAGCAAAGGACATTGCAGTCCCCTCGCTGATCCGCTGTCGCCCATCACATTTGGCTGTAAATTTTACACCGTTAATATCGGTGTGCAGATGGGTTTCACCGCCCAACGGTTCAACCACTTCAACCAAGCCGGTGGTGCTCCATTCCCCCTCCATGATCGGCCGGGAACTCCCGAATAGGGGCCTGATACTTTCGGTGCGAATGCCAAAGACCACCTTTTGCTCATCTGCCAATGTGTCCATTTGACCTTTGTCAGGAATTGGAATCCTCAACCCCTCTGATAAAATGGCCTGGCACCCTCCTCCAGTCCGGAGAAGTTTGCCACCAACCAAATTCATGGGGGGACTGCCGATGAAGCCGGCGACAAAGGTGTTGGCGGGTCGTTCAAAAAGCTCGATCGGTGTACCTATCTGCTCCACTCGACCGCTACGCATAACGACAATGCGATCCGCCAGGGTCATCGCCTCCACCTGATCGTGAGTGACGTAGATTATCGTCGAACGTACCTTCTGGTGCAACCGTTTGATTTCGGTGCGCATCGAATTTCTCAGCTTGGCGTCAAGATTGGAAAGAGGTTCGTCAAAGAGAAACACAGAAGGATTGCGTACGATTGCCCGGCCCATCGCCACCCGCTGCCGCTGTCCGCCTGACAGTTCGTGCGGTTTGCGGGCGAGCAGCTCTCCAATGCCAAGGATCTTTGCCGCTTCCTGCACTCGTTGCTCAATCTCTGTCTTCGAGAAACCTTTTATGGTCAATCCGAAAGACATATTTTTGTAAACGTTCATGTGCGGATACAGGGCGTAATTCTGGAAGACCATAGCACAACCCCGGTCTTTGGGCGCCACATCATTGACTACCTTGCCGTCTATCAGAATGCGACCTTCGCTGATTTCTTCCAGCCCGGCAACCATCCGCAGCAGGGTCGATTTGCCGCAGCCGGAGGGACCGACCAGCACCAGGAATTCGTTGTCCGCGATGGTCAAATCCACACCATGAACGACCTCCGTCTTGCCAAAACGTTTCACCACATTGTTAAGAATTACCTGTGCCATGCTTTTCTCTCGTTCGGATTACCTATAGACCTCTGTGCCGCCACATCATCGCCTTGTTTACAGTATGACACTACTGCATTCAAGAATAAAAACCAATAACTAGCAGGGGAACAGGCGGGGAAAAACCAGCTGGCAAAAGCTACAACAGAACTTGACTCCATTTTCAGAACCGATTATGAAACGCACGAGATATAAGCGGTTTTTGGCAGTTGTCTGGTTACGGATCGGACAAGCCGTCATCAGGCTTCCGGAGGGTACTTCTAACATTCACAGGAGGAAAGACTCATGAAAGGAAAACGCGGATTACCAATCATAGCCATGATGTTGACTATGATTCTTCTCGCCGGCCAGGTCTGGGCGGAACCGATCACCATTGAATGGTGGCACGCCATGCGCGGGGCAAGGGGCGAAACCCTTGAAAAAATGGTTAAGGCCTTCAACGAATCGCAAACCGAATATAAAGTTGTTGCTACCAATAAGGGCGATTACGGCGAGGTAGTCAACGCCGGTGTTGCCGCTTACCGGGCAAAGAAACATCCCCACATCCTCATGTCCTTTGAGGTTGGCACCATGACCATGATGTTGTCCGGCGCAATTTACCCGGTCTTTCAATTGATGGCCGATGAAGGTTTTAAAATTGATTGGTCCAG
>Ga0154407_1171_pt2 | contig 10229 bp, 10 predicted proteins | sample RifGroB2_FD_115911 | JGI IMG/M metagenome (GOLD analysis project Ga0154407, IMG submission 115911) | Desulfobacterales bacterium GWB2_56_26
TCGCGACGGCCTGGTGTTTTTTATGAATCCCGATGCCTTCCTGCCGTCCGATTATATCTCCCAGGCGATTCAGGTGATGCATGAGAATCCGGGGGCGGCGGTGGTTTCCGGCAAGCTGCTCGGCTATAATCTGCAGGCAATGAAACCTACCGGCAAGATCGATTCAGCCGGGGTCTTCAGAAAATGGTATGGTCGCTGGTATGACCGAGGACAGGGGGAAGAAGATCAAGGACAGTATGCCCTGATCGAAAATCTGCCGGCGGCGTGCGGCGCGCTGATGTGTTGTCGGATAAAAGCCTTGCAGCCTTTTGGCGAAAACATCTTCGACCCGGACTTCTTTCTCTATAAGGAAGACATCGAGCTGGGGATACGTCTGCGGAAAGACGGCTGGAAGCTCATCTATGACCCCCGGCTGTTCGCCTACCATTGCCGGGGCTGGGGCGGGCGGGCGGAGGTTAGCTACAACCTGCGTCTCACCGCGGCGCGCAGCGAGGTGCTGCTTTACCGGAAGCATCCGGAACGATATTTCCTCTGGGCCTATTTAAAGCTATTCCTGGTGAGGGTCTTCCGCCTCTGATCTCCGAAATTATGCTCCAATCAGACCACCAGTCGCGGCAAACTTCTCCAATCTCCGTCGTTATCCCGACCCTGAACGGCGAGCGGACCCTCGAACATTTTTTTGCGGCACTCAAGAGGCAGCACCTGCAGCCGATTGAGATTCTGGTCGCCGATTCCTCCTCGACCGATCGGACTGTTGAAATCTGCCGAAGCTTCGGAGCTGAGATTTTTGTTATTCCGAGAATGGAATTCGATCACGGCGGTACGCGGACCAGGATGGCCGAGCAGGCCAAAGGCGAGATTGTGGTCTTTTTTACCCAGGATGCAATTCTTGCCACCCGCGATGCCTTGGGACTGCTGGTGGCTCCGCTCCAAAAAAATGAGGTGGCCTGCAGCTACGGCCGGCAACTGCCGAATAAGGATGCGACTCCCGTTGCCGCCCATCTGCGGTTGTTCAACTACCCTCCGCAGTCTTCACTGCGGACCTATGAGGACCGGGGGCAGTACGGCTTGAAAACCATCTTTATCTCCAACTCCTTTGCCGCATACCGCAAAGAACCTCTGGCTGCGGCGGGATATTTCAAGAACGGTTTGATTTTTGGTGAGGATACCTGTACCTTAGGGAGGATTCTGGCGGCCGGATATGGCGTCGCCTACGTCGGTGAGGCAGCCGTCTATCACAGCCATAACTACAGTCTAGGCGAAGAATTGCGACGGTCGTTCGATATCGGGGTGCTGCACAGCCGGGAAAAATGGCTGCTCGACACCTATGGCAATGCCGAGGGGGTAGGTGTGCATTATGTCCGTTCGGCGCTTGATACCTTGTTCCGGGAAAAGCACGTGCTCCTCGTACCCGACTGCCTGTTGCGGAGCGTGATGAAGTTGATCGGCTATAAGCTCGGCAGAGCCTATACAAAAATCCCTGCGACCTGGCTGCCGACCCTCAGTATGAACAGGTTGTGGTGGCAACGATATAAATGAGCGGCGAGGTTGCCGCGTAAGGTCCGGGCAATGCCGCCCGATCCGAAGAGCTGATCTGAAATATGCTGTCCATCAATCTCCGGGAACAAAGTTCCCTCATCGCCAGATTCCTGCACCTGTTTGACTGTTTTCTGGCGACCGGCTACCTTTCGCTGCTGGTTTTCTGGTACAGGGTCCCCTGGAGTCCATATTATACCCGGCTGGTAATCATCACCTTTATCCTGTGTTTCATCAGTTTCCAATCGTTCCAGCTCTACCGCTCGTGGCGGGGGTGGAAATATGTTCTGGAATTCCTGGTGATCCTCAAGGCCTGGGTCGCGGTCATCGGGCTGTTGCTCTTTTATTTCTTCGTCTTCAAAATCTCTATCGCCTATTCCCGGGTGGTCATCCTCATCTGGTCGATTTCCACTCCGATGATCATTTTTGTCGTCCATGTGGTGGTCAGGAAAACGCTGCGGATCATCCGCCAAAACGGTAAAAATGTCCGACGGGCTGTGATTGTCGGCGCGGGAGACCTGGGTGTAAATCTGCTCAAGCAGGTAGGCAGCATGCCCTGGGCCGGCATCGAAGTAATCGGTTTTTTCGACGACAAGATCGACGACAAGAATATCAACGAGGTCAACGGCAAACCAATTCTCGGCAATATCGCAGCGATCAATGGCTTCCTTGAGCAGCACGAAATCGACTATGTATATATTGCCCTGCCCATGCGGGCCGAGAAAAAGATATTCAAGATCCTGCGCGAGTGCCGGTCCCTCGGCGCCCGAATTTTCCTTGTGCCCGATCTGTATGTCTACGGCCTGCACCATGCCGAGATCCAGTCGCTGGGCAATCTTCTTATCCTTAATTTCAATCCCCATACCGAGTGGAAACGCAGTTTCGATCTTATCTTTTCGGTGGCAGTCCTCGTCTGCACGCTGCCTCTGACGCTTCTCATCGCTTTGCTGGTGAAAATAAGCGACGGCGGCCCGGTTTTTTACCGGCACAAGAGGATAACGGCCGCCGGCAAGACCTTCGGCTGCCTGAAATTTCGGACGATGCGGGTCGGCGCGGACCGGGAACTTGAGAAACTGCTCCGCGAAAACGAAGAACTCCGTAAGGAATGGGAGCAGACCTATAAATTGAAAAACGATCCGCGGGTGACCACCATCGGCCGTTTTCTCAGACGGACGAGCCTCGACGAATTCCCGCAGTTTATCAATGTCATTCGCGGCGACATGAGCGTGGTCGGGGCAAGGCCCATCGTCGGCAACGAACTGAACGGTTTTTACAAGGACAGTGCCGGCCGGTATTGCTCGATGAAACCGGGCATAACGGGACCCTGGCAGGTCGGCCGCCGCTCGAATGTCGACGACTACGAGGAAAGAGTGAAGCTGGACGACGAGTACATTCTCAATTACTCGCTGTGGACCGATATCAAGATTATCTTCAAAACCGTCTATTGTATGCTCAAGGGGAACGGGGCATACTGACGGTTTATTCAGACTGCGGTTTGAGGACTGTAGGGGCGAAAAATATTTCGCCCTTTAAAAAGTGAGGGCGCGATGGCACAGTCTGTTTTTGCCGGAAAAAGAATCGTCATCGGGGTGTGCGGCTCGATAGCCGCCTTCAAGGTGGCGGGGTGGGTGAGCGAGCTTGCCAAGGAGGAGGCGCTGGTCTCGGTGGTCATGACCGCCTCGGCGAGGGAATTCATTACGCCCCTGACCTTCGCCGCGCTTTCCGGCAATGACGTCCATACCGGCATGTTCGACGCCGGCAAGGAAGATGTCATGGCCCATATTAATATCGGCCGGGATGCCGATGTCATCCTGGTCGCTCCGGCCACGGCCAATCTCATGGCCCGCCTGGCGATTGGCATGGCCGACGATCTGCTCACCACCACTCTCCTGGCCAGCCGGGCGGGGGTCCTGATCTGCCCTGCCATGAATCCGCGCATGTACGACCATCCGGCAACCAGGCGGAACCTGCGGACCCTGAAGGAACTCGGCTACGTAATCATCGATCCCGAATCGGGCATGATGGCCTGTAAAGAAGAAGGGGAAGGGCGGCTTGCCGAGTGGGATACGGTCAGGGAATATCTGGCGAAAAGTCTCTCCGCCCAGGATTTGCAAGGACAGAGAGTGCTGGTCACCGCCGGCCCCACCCGGGAACCGCTCGATCCTGCCAGGTTTCTCAGCAACCGCTCGTCCGGCAAGATGGGCTATGCCCTGGCTCGAGCCGCCTTTCGTCGAGGTGCGGAAGTGATCCTCGTCAGCGGTCCCACAACCTTGCCCTGCCCGCCGGGAGTAACACGGGAAATGGTTCAGACCGCACTGGAAATGCGGGAGAGGGTGCTGGCCCATGCCGAGGGCTGTTCGGTCATCGTCAAGGCCGCGGCGGTGGCGGATTACCGGCCGGAAACTCTGCACGAACACAAGGTGAAAAAGGAAAATATCGAAAAAGAACTGGTGCTGGAAAAAAATCCGGACATTCTTTTTGAATTGGGCAAGCAAAAAAAGTCTGGACAGGTACTAGTCGGCTTTGCCGCCGAGAGCAAAAACCTTGCCGAGGAAGGGCTGAAAAAACTCCGGAAAAAGAATCTCGACCTGATCGCCGTCAATGATATCGGCGGGGACCGTACTGGTTTCGAAGCGGAAACAAATCAGCTACTGCTTATCTCCCGGTCCGGCACTGAGACGTTGCCCTTTACCAGCAAAGCCCATACCGCCGATCTGCTCTGGGATCGGATTGTTGCGCTGTTGTAAGACCTCGACGGAACGAACCCGTTGTCGATCATCCCGGCAGACAGCACTTCTTAAACTTTTTGCCCGAGCCGCAGGGGCAGGGCTGGTTGCGCTCGACCTTTTCCTTCTTTATCCGACACTCGCCCCGCAGATATAACCACAGACCGTCTTCCTTCAGGAACTGGCTCTTCTCTCTCAGCCTGCAGAGCTGGCCGTTTTCCAGGTAGGAGGTGGTGAACTCAACCGTGCCGCTGCTGTCGCTCTGAGAACCTTCCTCGCTCTCATGAATCTCAAGGCCAAGCCAGACAACCGGATTATCATCAAAATTGAGTGCCTTCGGACGAGTCCGCGGATGCCAGCTGGCCAGGATATGCTGCTCGTGTTTTTGTACGAAGGCGCTGTATCTTGAGCGCATCAAGGCCTCGGCCGTTTCGGCCCGGCGATGGTCTTCCAGAATGGGCCGGCAGCATGCCGCAAAGGGTAATTGACTGCCGCAAGGACATAAAGGAGAGGTCATTTCGAATTTTCCGTTGCTGAGTTATAGAAGTGAAAATAAGAGTGGTATTGCGAGCCGGTGAACATTGATTTTGAGGGCTTTTTATACCTGGGATGCTTTTCCGGTTCAATGGGAAAACGATGAACGTTGGCAAAGATATATTCCGGCTGTTGCGGCGACTCCGGTCATCTTCCCCGGCCGGCTTTATCCGCTATCTGTGGTTGAAGTTGCAGGGCAAGGCAATCATGGTGACCGGAAGCTGCCATGGTTGCGGCAGCTGTTGCAGCGCCATCTGCCTTGAGGGCGACAAGGGCTGGCTCCGTTCGGAAAAGTCGCTTCAGCGAATTATCGAAAAGTATCCGGAGTATGGGCGTTTTATCGTAATCGGCAGGGATACCCAGGGGTTTCTTCTTTTCCGCTGCACCTGGTGCACCGCCGAGGGGACCTGTTCGTCGTATGAAGAAAGGCTGCCGCTCTGCCGCAGGTATCCCGAAAGCTCTTTAGTCTTTGCCGGAGGCAGGTTGCTCACCGGTTGCGGGTACCGATTTGCCGAGGTCGTGCCCTTTGAAAAAGTTCTCCGGCGGGAGCTGAAAAAGACAAAATGAAGCGGATCCTTCTCCTCGAACCCTATTACGGCGGTTCCCATCGGCATTTTCTGGAAGGATTGCAGCAGCATGTGCCGGCGCAATATGAATTGCTGACCTTGCCGGCCCGCAAGTGGAAGATGCGGATGCAGCTTTCGGCCCCATGGTTCGTGGAACAGCTAAAAAAGCTGCCGCCGGCTGAGCGGTCGTTCGATGCGGTGCTCTGCTCTTCCTATGTCGATGTCGCGGTGCTTCGTGCCCTGTTGGTGAAAGTACCGGGCTGGAACCGCGAGGCCAGGATATATCTCTATTTTCATGAAAATCAGCTCGCTTATCCTGAACGACATGCCGCTGATAGCCGTCAGTTTGCCGCCATCAATTTCCATTCCGCCCTGGCTGCCGATTCGATTGCCTTCAATTCGGCATACAATGCACAAACCTTTCTGGACGGTTGCCGGAAGTATCTGAAATCGGCTGCCTCAGAAGTATCTTTGCATGGCTTGGCCGATGAATTGCACCGGAAAAGCCGCATCCTCTTTCCCGGCATCGATTTTCCGGAAAGAACGCATCGGCACGGTCCTGCTCATGCCGGCAGTCCCGTGGTTGTCTGGAACCATCGTTGGGAGCATGACAAAAATCCCGATCGTTTTGTTCAGGCGCTGACCGAGCTTGAGCGGCGAGGGGTCGATTTCCGGTTGATCGTTGCGGGAGAATCCTTTCGCGACGTCCCGGCATGCTTTGCCCGAATTCGAGAGCTTTTTGCGGCTCGCCTTCTCCACTTCGGCTATGTCCCGTCCTACCCGGAATATTTGGCGCTGCTGGCCCGAGGCGATCTGGTGGTTTCCACCGCACTGCACGAGTTTTACGGTATTGCCATCATTGAGGCGGTGCGGGCAGGATGCAGGCCGCTGCTGCCAAACCGGCTCTCCTATCCGGAATTGTTCGACGGGGAGTTCCTGTATGACGAGGAGGGGTTCGTCGACACTTTTGCCCAGGCCCTGCTGAACAAGCCCAGACTTGGTGATGAAGAGGCCGAAAAGCTTACGGAAAGATTCGGTTGGCCGCGGCTGGCGCCTGCCTATCGGGAATGGCTGTTCGATCCGGCCTCTTCGACTGGCGTTTCTCCCGAGGCCAGGATATGGGCTAGCTCAGCTGCCTGAGGGTGAAGAAATGCAGACGCCCCTTTTCAAATTTTCGGCAAAATCGAGCATTCTGCGGATAGGGATTCTGGCCTTTTCCGCCAATTCCGCTGAAACATGGACTTCGTTTTTGCCGGATTCCAAAACTTCCGCCAGATTTTGCAGGGAATTCATCCCCATCCACGGGCAGTAAGCACAGCTTTGGCAGGTTGCTCCTTCACCGACTGTGGGTGCCTCCAGCAGGATCTTGCCGGGCGCCACCTGGCGCATCTTGTTGAAAATTCCTTTGTCGGTGGCAACTATGAATTCCCTGTTGGGAAGCTTGGCTACCGCCTCGATCAGGGCGGTGGTCGAGCCGACCACGTCTGCCTGGGCGATAACCGCCTCGGTCGACTCCGGATGGACGAGAACGGCGGCATCGGGATGGACTTTCCGCAATCGTTCCAGGGCGACCGCGCGAAATTCTTCATGGACGACGCAGGAGCCGGGCCAGAAAATCATCTCGGCGCCGGTCAGTTTCTGCACGTAGTGTCCCAGGTGGCGGTCCGGTCCCCAGAGAATCTTCTCACCCTTTTCAGCCAGATGGCGAATGATCGGCAAGGCAATGCCCGAGGTCACCACCCAGTCCGACCGGGCTTTGACCCGGGCGCTGGTATTGGCATAGACCACTACGGTGTGATCAGGATGCTCGTCGCAGAACGAGGCAAACAGTTCATAGGGGCAGCCTTCGTCGAGAGAGCAGGTGGCCGCGAGGTCGGGCATCAGCACTCGTTTTTCGTTGTTGAGGATCTTGGAGGTTTCACCCATGAACCGGACGCCGGCGACAACCAGGGTAGAGGCCTTGTGGGTCGTGCCGAAGCGCGCCATCTCCAGGCTGTCCGCAACACAGCCGCCGGTCTCTTCGGCCAGGTTCTGCAGCGCACTGTCTGTATAGTAATGGGCGACCAGCACCGCATCCTGCTTTTTCAGAAGTCGTTTTATTTTTTCCTTAAGAGTCGCTTTCTCCGCCTCGGAAAGCTTTGGCCACTCGGGATGGGGCGGGACGACAACATTGGGGATGTGTATTTTGTCAGTCATAATTTTTCTCGGAAGGTATTCTCTGCCGGATGTTTTCTCCATCTTTCATCTTTTGAACATATTTCTCCCTGTTTTGCAAAAAATACCAGCCGTTCCGGCTTGCTTCAAGGTCCGTCAGCCCAGCCGCAGTCCAAGTTCTCCGGTCAGGGCGATAAAGTCAACGACCGTCAGGGTTTCCGGCCTGGCCTGAGGGGATAGGTGGGCCTCGGCAATAGCCAGTTGGCAGATTTCTTTTGCAGCCGACTTGTCTTCCACGGCGTCGGTCAGGACAGCAGCTCCCGCCAGGGTATTGAGAATCGTTTTTCGCCGCTGATTAAAGGTGGTCCTGACGATCTGTTTGAAGAGTTGAAAGTCATATTCCGGGAAGGCGTCTCTTTTTGCCGTAAAATCGATAGTGACCACGACCGAGTCGATCTTCGGCCGAGGGTGGAACTCGCCCGGCCCGAGGGTCATCATTTTTTTCACAGTGGCCCGGCTTGCCAGGAGCACCGTCGGAACTCCGTACGCCTTGGTTGACGGTTCCGCCATCAGCCGCTCGGCCACCTCCTTCTGCAGCATGATGGTGGCCGATTCGATGAGGGAGGCGTTGTCGATCAGCTTGAAGATGAAAGGATTGGAGATCGAGTACGGCAGGTTGGCCATGATTTTTAGCTTGCCGCCGCAGCGAGCCGCAACTTCAGTGAAATCTGCCGCGAGTATGTCCTGATGGATGAGGGTGACATTGGCCGGCAGATCGCCTTCTTCCTCATGGAACCGGATGATGCCGCTGTCGATTTCAAAACCGTACACATGGTGGGCGGCCCCGGCAAGCGGCACCGTCAGGGCACCGAGCCCCACGCCTACCTCCATGATGATGTCCGTGGGTCGAACATTTCCGGCCCGGACAATCGCCTCGGCAGTATGTCTGTTGACCAGGAAGTTCTGGCCGAATCTTTTGCTCGGGGCGAGTTTGTTGTTCTTCAGGGTATCGTAGGTGCTGCTGTTTCCGTACTTCGACATGGCAATGTGCTTCCGTGGGACGGGTTAACCGAGCGGTGACCTTGAGTAGACATCTTCGTCAAGAGTACTCGCCCCGCAAACGGCATATTTATGAGAGCCGGCCAGCGCGATCATGGCCGCGTTGTCGGTGCAATAGTCGCGCTCCGGCGCGTAAAAGGCCACACCTTCCTTGTTGCAGCGTTCGGCGAACAGTTCCCGCAACCGAGGATTAGCCGAGACGCCGCCGCCGATGACTATCGTGCCGATCTGGTGTCGGCGGGCGGCAAGAATTGTTTTGGCCACCAGGACGTCAACCACCGCTTCCTGAAAAGAGGCGCAGATATCCGGGAACCGCAGTGCTTTGTTCTGCTGTTTCTGTTGATTGACATGATTTAGTACCGCCGTTTTTAAACCGCTGAAGCTGAAATCAAGCGAGTTCTCGTCCAGCCAGGCCCGGGGGAACTTCACATACTGCGGGTTACCGTCGACGGCCGTTCTGGAGATCACAGGTCCGCCCGGATAGCCCAGTTCCAGGAGCTTCGCCACCTTGTCGAAGGCTTCGCCGGCGGCGTCGTCACGGGTTCGTCCGAGATGGTGAAAGGTGTGGCTATTCTCGGCCAGAAAAATCGAGGAGGTGCCGCCGGAAGCGATAAGGGCGATGTAGGGAAAAGCAGGTTTCTCTGCTCCCAGAAAGACGGAAAGAATATGACCGGCCATATGATCGACACCGACAAAGGGGATCCTTTTCACGTGCGAAAGAGCCTTGGCGTAGGAAAAGCCGACCAGCAGCGAGCCGATCAATCCCGGCCCCTGGGTGGCGGCGATGAGATCGATATCCGAGAGTTGCACTCCGGCTTTGGCGAGAGCGCTCATAACAACAGGATGAATGGACTGGAGGTGCTTCCGGGAGGCGAGTTCCGGCACAACGCCGCCAAATTGTGAATGAATGGCGTCCTGACTGCTGAGGATACTGGCGAGTACGCTGTCGCCCTTCAGTACGGCGGCGGCAGTATCATCGCAGGAGCTTTCGATGCCGAGTATGAGCATGAAGAGATTCTTTTCAGGTTGTATGGAATGTACTTTATGTTAATTGTATGCTATTGGTAAAAGGCCGTCAGTATATAGATGAAGCGATTGAAAGTCAATGGCTTCACTTTTTTGATAATCCCGCATCAAGCCCTGCGCCGTGACTGAAAAAATAGCCCCGATTTCGCCTCTCGTCGACCAGTTTTCCCGAACAATTTCCTATCTCAGGTTGTCGCTCACCGATCGCTGCAATCTCCGCTGCATATACTGCATGCCCGAAGAAGACCAGGATCCGGACAGCCAGGTCAAAACAGGAAAGTTTCTGCAGCACTCCGAGCTCCTCAGCTACGAGGAACTGATACGGGTGGTCCGTCTTACCGTCTCCCAAGGCATGAACAAGCTGCGACTGACCGGCGGTGAGCCGCTGGTCAGGAAAGAAATTCTCGGGTTCATCCATCAACTGGGCCAGCTTGAAGGGCTCTCGGAAATACGGCTCACCACCAACGGGGTATTGCTGGCCGATTATGCCGAACAGCTCTATGCCGAAGGGGTACGACACATCAATGTCTCTTTGGATACCCTGATCAGGGAAAAGTTCACGCGCATTACCGGCAGGGACTATTTCACCAAGGTCTGGGATGGCCTGATGGCAGCCAAACGGCTGGGC
>Ga0154407_1143_pt1 | contig 10209 bp, 12 predicted proteins | sample RifGroB2_FD_115911 | JGI IMG/M metagenome (GOLD analysis project Ga0154407, IMG submission 115911) | Desulfobacterales bacterium GWB2_56_26
GTCCATACACCTGATTTCGCGCCACTGCCCGAAAGTAGCTTGCCCCGAGGAAGGCGGCGATTTCATCGAGATGATCGCTGTTATTGTTCAAGGAATGCAGCAGGCGAAAACCGGCGAAACCGAAATCGACGGGGATTTTCTCGGTGATGAGGTTTGCCCCGTAGTCGAAGAAATCAGGCGAGAACGGAACAGTCGTAACCCCCTCCCGGCCGAAAATGTTGATGCCTACCGTGCGATTATAAATAAACCCCGGATGAAAAAACTGCACCTCGAACGCCAGTCTTTCCTCGCGCCAGAGCGTCTTATCCTCCTTGAACCGGATATCGCGCCACTGATCGTAGTCCAGGCGAAGCAAAAAATCCGGCACGCTGCCCTCCGGATCGACGAAAGGCCGGGTCGCCATTTCTTTAGCTTTGGCGACCACTTCGACAAAGGTAAACGGATCCTCGGCACCGGCCGGGGAACACCATATCAGGCCGAGAAAGACCACGGTCGCAAATCGCTTGATCAGCGCCGGCATGGCGGCCTGCTGGCGTCTTCGATTATGCCTGCCACAGCAGGACCAAGCCGTGTCCATGGCTTCCCCCCCATCGAGTGTAAAACTCTAGTTTTTGTCAGGGTAACCAGTCGCCGGGTTTTTTGCAATTGTTTTTGCCAACCTCGCAGCTGAACGGACCGGACGGACTTGCTGCATCCCGCCCGACGCCATTTTCAGGCAATTTTTGTGGCTGGCTGGGTAGGATTACGATTTATATCGTGATGTTACATGATGCGCTTCAGGCTGCCATTACAGTTGGCGCTCACTCTTCATGCGCTTTGCGGTACAGCGCCCCCGGAATCCACCATTCTTCAAGCACCTGCAGGGCAAAGTCCCTGTTCGCAAAGTCTTCGCTGAAAGCTATGCCTTCCAGGAAGGCAACGATCACTGCTTCCTGCTCGGACGTGAGGGAGGCGAGTCGCGGCGGCTCCCGGTCCGGCGGACGCAGATTATGGAGCAGTCCTTCAACGACCATCTCCGGATCATCCTGGTGTCGATACGCATAGTCGATCAGGTGGGGCAGGTAATGCCGCCAGGAAGCGGGGTCGAGATAGGCGAGCCCCCAGAAGGTGTACGTCTCAAGATACGTATCAGTCAATTTGTCGAGAACAGGGTCGAATTGCGGGGCAAGCTCATAGCTGTCTTCTGCGTACCCGCCGCGCATGGTCATCCGGGGCGTTGCCAGGGCATCGGCCTGAAACGCCTCGCCGGCTCTGCGGCGGATCTCGGAACGGATCTTGTCTTTTTCCATACTCCACGCCCATTCGCGGAAATTGCCCGTCACTCGACATTCCTCACAACTGACGCCACCCGCAAGGGTTATGTGCCTGTTGATGAGAATACCTATATCGCCTGGGAAAACGGAAAACAAGCATTGACGACGATGCCATCTCGGCAGGAAGGCGGGCAGGTTGACGATGAGCTTTTCAAGCTCATCGTATCTTCCACCACCGGTGACGACGCGCCCGAAACCCGAAGCGATCATTCTGAAACACCGGTCCTTCTCAGCAATTATCTGCCAAACCAAATATATCAAAAGGAAAACAATGAATACACAAAATCAAGCGGTAAGAGACATCATGATCCCCCTTGCCGGCTTTCCCTGTCTGAAGGAAAGCGGCACGGTCCAGGAGGCCCTGCAAAAACTACGGTCGTTCTGCCCTCTCAACGGCCCCAGTCCATGTGGCTTCAGCGAACTGTTGGTGGTGGATGAAAAGGGCGAACTGGTTGGCCGAATCACCCAGCAGGGTATTCTGCGGGTGCTCTTTTCGTCACTGCTGGATTCCATCAATATCAAGCCCTTTGAGGGCAAGACCATGGATTACAGCGATCTGGCGATCCTGCTCGACGGGGTGTTGATGAAAGAGGGAGCCAACCACCTGAAGTCTTCCGTTGCCAGAGTCATCGAGAGAGGCCTTCGCGTCATGCCGGCTTCGACCGATCTCATCCATGCCATGTCCATCATGGTCCTGGGTAATGAAACAGTCATGCCGGTCGAGGAAAACCAGAAGCTGGTCGGTGTGGTCAAACTCGTCCAGGTCCTGAGTGCACTGGGCGACAAACTTATCTCTCCGGAAGCTCGTAGCCTTTCCTCGGAAGGGCAGCTAAACCTATTGTGAAAAAATCCGTTTTCTGATAGGAATATTCCCATACACCCGACAAGACCTCACCCGATTGCGGTTAATCGAAAACTCAGCCGAGAGGAATATTGTATGAAAAAAATCGTCGTTGCTCTGTTTCTGGGAATAATGTCTGCGGGACTCGCGGTGGCCGGTGTTCAGGATTTCACTGTCCTGAACAAAACAGGCGTAAAAATAGCCAGCCTGTATATCAGCCCCCCCTCCACGGGGAATTGGGGTAAGGACGTCCTTTCGGTGGACACCCTGCCGGTAGGCGACGAATGCGATATCCTGGTTTCCCGCAATGAGAATGCCGAGGCTTGGGACCTGATGATAGTTGCTCAGGATGGTACCTCGGTCAAGTGGCCAAGCCTGCGGCTCAATGACTTTTCCAGGATAACTTTAGCCGTAGAAAAAGGAAAACCGGTGGCCTATTACGAGTAACGATGTCTCGTGCGAACGATTTGTTAGAAATATTGGTACGATATGGGTCTCGTTGTTATATCACCATATCGTACGTAACCTCATAATCAGACCGTAAAGGTGGATGCATGGATAAATGGGTATGTTCGATCTGTGGATATATATATGACCCGGCTGAAGGCGATCCAGATAACGGTGTAGATCCCGGCACAGCCTGGGAGGATGTACCGGAAGATTGGCTTTGCCCGATCTGCGGGGCGCCCAAGAGCGACTTTGAAAAAGAATGATTTGACGGAGTACCAGCCTAGGAGCCTGTCGGATTATAGAAATTTTTTCTCAGATCGAGGCAAACTCGGAAAAATTACCGGAGGCATATACTTAATATTCCGAGGATAATTTTTTCGAGTTTAACGAAGAGATGGGGAAAAAGGGCATAATCCGACAGGCTCCTGGACCGAGGGCTACCGAACCCGAAAGGTCACGCGGTGCTCCCTGACTCCGTTATTGCCGTAGCCCAGCTTATTCCAGGTGGCCTGCATCGGCTGCTGTCTCCCGTCGCTGTCCGTGGCTCGGGAAATGATCGTATAGCTGCCCGGCTGTGAAACCGAGTACACGTATTGCCACTGCCTCCAGGCAAAGGGTTCGTCCGGGCCTATGAAAGTTGCAGGACGCCAGGTATTTCCGTCATCCGTTGAAATCTCCACCTTTTCTACGTGTTTCTCTCCCGCATACGCCGCACCCAGAATGGTGATGCTGCCCATCGGCAAGATTTCATCTACCTCGGGCTGGGTAATTATCGATTTGAGGCTGAGGGAGGTCACGACTGCCCCCGTCTTCGGATCTTGTCCCTCATTAAATATCCGATAGACCTCATCCATGAAAAACCCGGTAACAGGTTCTTTCATCACTGTTATTTTATTTAACCATTTGACGCAGTTGGCTCCAGTCCAGCCGAGAGCCAGCGCACGCAGGGGAAAACCGTGTTTCAGCGGGAGGGGCTCGCCATTCATTTCATAGGCAAGCAAGGTGGAAGACATAGCCTTTTCCAGGGGAATACTGCGAATGAACTTAATTTGGGCTTTGCCCAAGGGCTTATCAAAGCCCTCAAAGGCGACATGACGGGCATAGGGAGCAAGACCCGCCTGCGCCAGCAGATCCCTCAGCCAGACCCCGCCCCAGACGGCGTTCCCGACTCCGCCTGTTGTCCAGGGATTGCCCGAGGCCTTCCGGGCCAGCAGCGATCGACTGTTGCCCGAGCATTCCAGGGTGTTGGCAGCAATTGCCTTCGGCATACGCAGCAGCGTCTCGAAATCGATGGACAAAGGAACCTCGACTTCGCCATCGATAGCCAGAAGCCACTCAGCCAGCTCGATCTCCTTCTCCGGGATTTCCCCCTGGTTTCTATCAAAAAAGACCTTGTTTGCGGTAATCCAGGATTTCAAACACGGTTTGGGTGTCTCAGCATTCAGGGGCCGCTCGCTCATGACACGCATCGATTCGTTCATCTTCAACCCTCCGCCGATTTTTTTTTAAATAGCCAAGGTCACTTCTTTCGAAGCGCCAGTTACAGTTCAATAAGCCGGGCTTCGATCGCCCCATTCTGCACCTCAATCAACGCCACACTCACCGGCAGGGTAAACCGCCGCGGCCCCGCACTGCCCGGGTTAATCAGCAGAACCCCGCTACGATGCCGGATGGAGGGCCGATGCGAATGGCCGCTGATGACGGCGGCGAATCCCGCTGCAGCAGGATCAAGATCAAGCTCCTTGATATCGTGGATGACATAGAGGGAGATTCCTGCCCATTCGATCGACTCCCGCTCCGGCAGGGCCTGCGCCCATTGCTCTTTGTCGATATTGCCCCGAACAGCCACGATAGGTGCTATGGTCCGTAATTCTTCCATGATCTGGGGGTTACCAATATCCCCGGCGTGGATGATCAACTCGGAGCCCTGCAAGGCTTTCAGCGCCTCCGGGCGCATAAGGCCATGGGTATCTGCTATGATTCCGATCCGATGTCTCTCCATAATCCTGCCAATGCTTGACTGAAAAGGATCCCAGTCTCAATCTGCTCTTTATTATTATGATAGTTCAACTTTTGGCAAGGCCCTGATGCGACTTCAGCATTCCCCCCGAGCCACTATTGGCTGGTCACAACAAAGATCAGCCCGATGAGGTTTCCTGCCGAATCCCTGTAGGGACTATTCAGCTATTTCATCGGCTTCAACTCGACGCGGCGGTTGTTGCTCCTGCCCTGTTCCGTACCGTTGCTGTCGATTGGCCGTGATTCGCCATAGCCTTTGGCAGTCATGCGGGATGCGGCAACCCCTTTGCTTTGCAGATATTTCATCACGGTCTGGGCGCGGCGCCGGGATAAATCCAGGTTATAGGCATCGGAGGCCGTGCTATCGGTGTGACCCTGGATTTCCACCTTAATATCCGAGTGAGCCTTCAGGATCTTGACGATTTCGTTCAGCCTCGGATAAGAGCTCTGCATGAGCACAGCCTTGTCGAGTTCAAACTTGATGTCCTTGAATACCCAGGTGCCCGCTTTGCTCATCTCCGGCAGCGCCGCAGCCTCAACCTTCCTGAGCAGGACATCCGCGACGAAATCGGCCATTGCCGCCCCGGTGGTAATATCCATGGCGTTGACGGCCAGCCCGCAACCGGTAACCTGGCTGAGCGACGAGAGCAGCGCCCGGCCGTCGCCATCGTAACCGACCAGAACCGTGTAGATGCACAGCCGATCGCCGTACTGCGTCTTCAATTCCCTGGCTACCGTAAGCGGCGCATTATCTATGTCCTTGCCGTCGCTGACCAGCACCATGGCAATTTTTCCCTCCGAGTCCTTGAGGTCGCCTGCCACCGCTTTCAGCGATGCCGACATCGGACTGGGACCGCCCGCCGGAATGATCGAGGCCAGTGCGCCGTCGATTCCCGCGCGCGAATATTCGGCAAGGCCATAATTAAGAACGGTGCTTTTCTCGGAAAAAGCCGACGAGTGCCCGAAACTGCGCAATGCCGCCTGTAACGGCAGATCGGGGACGGTTTCGTTAAAGTTAGCCAGGAAATCCCGGCCGATGGTGAATTTTTCAACCCCATTGAAGCGTTCGACCATTGAAGAAGATGCATCCAGAACAAATACCAGATTGTGGGTCTTCTGCCGCCACGTGTTCATAGCCAGCGGCTGGACCTGAAATGAAACCGTCTGCGGCGTCTTTTGTGTCGTCGCACAACCGCCTGCCAACAGCAGGAAAACCAGGATAGCCGACAGCCAACTTGCTCTTTTTCCGTTCATAAACTCCTCTTTATTTATCGCGCAACAAGAATCCTTGCAGCCAGCTTGCTGGCGGCCGGGGAAAAGTTCGGCCTGTGCATGAGACCCTACAGCCCTTTTTGCAGAACAAAAGAGCCCGTTGCAGTTCAAAAGGAAAGGTATTTTTGGAAAAGTCTCAAAATTTCCATGATCGACCAAATGATGCAACGGCTACGTGAATTGCCGATCTGAAATGTCGATTTTTTTATCTCATGTCGAATTTCATCGTTGTCGAGCGTCTCTCTGATGACAACAAGTTAAGACAAGGGACCATGACCTTAAGTCCGAAGTAAAAGAAGTGTCATGTCCGAAAGAAACAAAAGGAGGATTGTCATGGAAAAATATATAGACGGATTCGTCATCCCCTTATCGAAAGGAAAGCTGGACGAATACAAGCGGATAGCGGAAAGAGCAGGCGCCATATGGAAAGAGCACGGAGCTTTGGAGTACTGGGAATGCCTGGGAGACGATCTCGATGTAGCTAACATGATTTCATTCAAGAAAGCCGCCGGTACCGGTGAAGGCGAGACAGTCGTGTTCTCCTGGATCGTTTTCGAGTCGCGTGAACATCGCGACAAGGTAAATGCCGCTGTTATGGCAGATCCACGAATCAAGGAGATAATGGAGCAGGCTTCCGAGCCTTTTGATTGCAAGCGGATGGTTTACGGGGGGTTCAGAAAACTCATTGAAATGTAGCTCGCAACTTTGTGGGAACAGGTCGGGAGACTTAGCATTGAGAAGAGATGTGATTTTTGAGACGGCAATGGTTGCCACCAGCAAGGCGGTGCACCGGACTTGGACTGTTTGTTATTGTCACGAGCAAATAATGCGGTATAATAATGTTAGGCTGAAGGATAGTATAGTACGGAAAATGCTGATGTTGCATGGCTGCATATTCCGGTGGGCCGGGACGTTCGGCTTTCGAAAACTCAGGCCGAGTATGATCGAAACATTTGAATAGAGGATAGGCTATGGCAGTTGGATGGGCCCGTGATGATGCGGTGCAGGAACAGATAGACGCCACGGTGGAATCGGCGGTTCAGTTGGCAAGAAGAGGCTTACCGGAAGGCGAAAGCTTAACTCATTGCGAGGAATGCGAGGCAGAAATTCCTGAAGCGCGTCGCAGAGCACTGCCCGGCGTTCGATATTGTGTCAGATGTCAATCTGAACGCGAAAAAAGGACGAAGACCGTTGAATTGTACAATCGAAGAGGTAGTAAGGATAGTCAACTTAAGTAAAGTAGCAGTCAGCGCTTAGGTATATGATAAAACAATAGGACAGAATCGTTTAAAACTACCACGCCAGGCAAGACTAAAACATTCAGACAGGAGCCTCGAATATGGCCGAGAATGGAAAAAGCATGGTGATATCTACAAAGTGGTTAGGGGCAGCGATACTGACTTTTGTGATCGGATTTTCAATTCTCGGGTTCCTGGCCTACAGGGTTTACGACGAAAGCCCGCCCATTCCCACTGAGGTGGTCTCCCAAGACGGTAAGATCCTGTTTTCAGGTGCCGACATTATGACCGGGCAGCACATTTTTCAGAAATACGGCCTGATGCAGTACGGTACAATTTTCGGTCACGGCGCCTACCTGGGGCCGGATTTCACCGCCCAATACCTTCATCGCGCGGCACTGCTCATGGTGGATTTCCACCGGCAGGCCGGTCGCTCCGAGAGCGAAGCAATTGCCGCGGTACAGCAGGAATTCAAGCAGAACCGCTACGATCCGCAAAGTGAGCGACTCATATTGGCGGCTTCTCAGGTTGCGGCCTTCGATAGCCTGACCGGTTTTTACGCGAATTACTTCACCCAGGCTCATGAGCAACGCGGCTTGAAACGACCAGTCATCGCGGGGCCCGATGAAATTCGACGCCTGACCGCTTTCTTCACCTGGGCGGCCTGGGTGTCAGCTGCCGAGCGACCCGGTGAAGTATATTCATATACCAACAACTGGCCTCCCGAGCCATTGGCGGCCAATACGCCAACGCCGGATGCCTTGCTGTGGAGCGTTCTGAGCCTGATCGCCCTGCTCGGCGGAGCGGGACTGCTATTTTTCTTTATCGGCCGCTACGATCTTCTTGGCTGGCACCGCGCGGACACCAAAGGTTATGAACTCGCCTTCCGGCCACCCGAAGAGGTTCGCCTTACCCCATCCCAGCGCGCCACGGCCTGGTATTTTCTGGTGGTGGCCGGATTGTTTCTGGCCCAGGGTTTGCTTGGAGGGCTGAACGCCCACTACCATGTCGAACCTGACAGTTTTTACGGAATTCCGGTGGATGACTGGATCCCCTTCAATCTTTCGCGCATGTGGCATTTGCAGCTGGCACTCTTCTTCACTTCGTCAGCTTATCTGGCCATGGGCATTTTCCTTGCACCCATGATAGCCGGCAGCGAACCCCGCCGCCAGGCGGCCCTGGCAATCGCGCTGTTCGGTGCGCTCGTGGTGGTAGTGGTGGGCAGCCTCCTGGGCGAGGCGGGCGGCATCAAAAATTTCATCACCAGCGAAGGCCCCTGGTTCTGGCTGGGCACCCAGGGGTGGGAATTTGTCGACCTGGGTCGGCTATGGCAGATCCTGCTGTTGGCCGGCATGATCTTTTGGGTGGTGATAGTTTTTCGTGCCCTCAAAAGCCGTTTGCGCCAGGAACACCCCGGCAACATGCCCTGGCTGTTCTTCTACAGCGCCCTCTCTATTCCGCTGTTCTATGCGGCAGGACTCGCCTTCTGGAAGGATGTCAATTATACCGTCATGGATTTCTGGCGCTTTTGGGTGGTTCATCTGTGGGTCGAGGATTTCCTGGAATTGTTCACCACCATCATGGTTGCTTATTTGTTCGTGCTGCTCGGGGTGGTCCGGATGACGGTAGCTACCCGCATCGTCTACCTGGATATCATTCTCTATTCCATCGGCGGCGTCATCGGTACCCTGCACCATCTTTACTTCACTGGCACGAGTGCCATGTACATGGCCTTTGGGGCCTTCTTCTCGGCCATGGAAGTTATTCCGTTGCTGCTGCTGACCCTGGAAGCCTGGCGTTTCATGCGCTTAGGCGCGACCACCGAAGCCGCCAACGGCAGCATCCTGCAGGTGTCGACGGCGGAATTTCCGCACAAGTGGGCTGTCATGTTCCTGGTGGCGGTGGGATTTTGGAACTTCTTAGGCGCCGGCGTCTTCGGCTTTTTGATCAACCTGCCTATCGTCAGTTATTATGAAATCGGCACGCAGTTTACCGCCAACCATGCCCATGGGGCGATGATGGGCGTTTACGGCATGCTGGCGGTGGCCTTTTTGATGTTCGTGGCCCGCTACTTTATTCCACCGCACCGCGGTGGCCGCGCAATGGCGCTATCCTTCTGGAGTCTCAATATCGGTCTGCTGCTGATGCTTTTTATCAACCTCGCCCCCATCGGGACTTTGCAGCTTTACGACGCGGTGGCCAATGGGTATTGGCATGCACGCGAACCGGAATTTTTTCAAAGCGGCACGGTGCACCTGTTCGAATGGCTGCGCATCGTCGGGGATACGCTGTTCATTGTCGGAGGCATATTCCCCGTTGTGTATCTGGCAATTCTCATGTTCCTCTACCGCAATCGCGGCGAAAGACCAACCGATGGAGTGGCCGAAGAGTTCACCGCCTGAGCCGATATATCTTCGGCAACGGCTCCGGTGGAATGAGGCCTGCCGCTGCACAGCATACAAAGGAGGGAAAATGCTCATCATAATAGGAGGCGATGCAGCAGGCATGAGTGCGGCGTCTCAGGTTCGCAGGCTGCAACCTGAGGCTGATATAACGGTTTTTGAGCGAGGCCCCCATACATCTTTTTCAGCCTGAGGGATTCCCTTTTACGTCGCCGGTCTGGTTGACACGGAAGATGCACTCATCGCTAGAACTCCACAGGCATTCCGCGAAAAACAGAATATCAAGGTACATACAAGACACGAGGTTACTGTTGTCGATCCATTAAAGAAGAAGGTCCTGGTGAAGGACCTGAACTCCTCCATCGAGCGTTGGGAGCATTTCGACCAATTGCTTTTCGCCACCGGGGCGAGACCTGCTCGACCGCCGCTTGAGGGCATCGACAGCCGTAATATATACGATGTCCACAATCTGGTGAACGGTTCACGACTCAAACAGGCACTTGACGAACAACGGCCAAAGACTGCGGTGATTGTTGGTGGCGGGTACATAGGTCTTGAAATGGCCGAAGCGTTGCATATGCGTGGCCTGAAAATCACCATGATCCAGCGCAGCAGCCATGTAATGTCCTCCCTCGATCCGGACATGGGCGAACGCATGGGTCAGGCGCTGCGGG
>Ga0154407_1114_pt1 | contig 10183 bp, 9 predicted proteins | sample RifGroB2_FD_115911 | JGI IMG/M metagenome (GOLD analysis project Ga0154407, IMG submission 115911) | Desulfobacterales bacterium GWB2_56_26
ATCAGGCCCTGGTGGAACGCTTGTACCAGGCTATCCAGAGCAGCGCCAGGATGAAGGCTATAAAAATTTAAGTGGAAATATGCTGCACGTGAATACAACACAGACGTAAAAAGCAGAACGCCGAGCAGTAATTATGATCAGTTCACGAAAATTGTTGGGTTCCCTGGCTCTCCTGATTTCTCTCTTTGTGGTCGGAGACCACTACCTCCGTTTCCATATGATCCTGCCGGGATTTGTCGAGTTGGAGCAACAAGAAGCGCTCAAGGATATCACCCGCTGTAAGACCGCAATCGAAAGAGAAATACTCCATATTGAAAAGCTTTCCACCGACTGGGCAGTGTGGGACGATCTTTATCAATATGCAATTGATGGCAACAGGGAATTCGAGGTGTCGAATTTCCAATGGGATACCCTCCCGACGACCGGAATCAATTTAATATACGTCATCAATTCCGAGGGAAAGATAGTCTACAAAGCCACGATTATACCATCTACAGGGGAGATGGTAGAGCTGCAGCAACTGCCTGCGGACGTGTTCCCTCCGGATCATTTTCTTCTGAAAACTCCAGGCGATGCGTCCAGCCTTTCCGGTATTCATCTCACCGACTTCGGCCCTCTGCTCCTTACCTCTCACAATATCCTCACCAGTGCCGGAGAGGGTCCCAGTCATGGCACCCTTCTTTTCGGCCGGTTCCTCGATAATGACATCATTAGTGATCTTCAACAGCAGACCCAGGTAGAATTTTCTGTTCGTGACCCGCTTTCAGCACCGTTTTCAGAGGCGGAGAGAAAACTGGTGCAGGATCTCGCGATAAAACAACAGGTCAACGAGATCATCGACGACCGGAAGATGCTCGTTTTCGGCCTTCTCAACGACCTGCAACAGCAACCTGCCCTCCTCATTACCGCCGCTCTTCCCCGGCGTACTTTGGAACGAGGCATGGTGACCGCCCGTTTTTCATCTTTTGTTCTTCTTTCTGCGGTCGGTTTGATCATCGCATCATTCATTGTATTTATGGCATTGTCAAACCTGCGTTCGCGAAAGCGACAGGATCTCATCGAGGCTCTGGTTGCGCAACGCACTGACGAATTACGGCTGTCGCAAGAACGCCTGAATGCTCTTTCGGATGCCTCTTTCGAGGCAATTTTTCTTTCCGAAAAAGGGATCTGCGTTGAGCAGAATAGAGCGGCCGAGGTGATGTTCGGCTACGCGTATGAGCAAGCGATCGGAAAAAACATGAACGCTTGGGTTGAACCGGAATACCGGGAAGTAGCAACGAGAAATATCTTAGCCAATGTTGAAACGCCGTATGAGATTATTGCCCGGCGCAAGGATGGCAGCACTTTTCCAGCTCAGATTCAGGCCAGAGCAGCCACCTTTCGGGGGAAGACTGTACGTGTTATTGCCCTTCGTGATCTATCCGAACAGAAAAAGGCAGAACGGGAGCAAAAGATCCTTGAGGATAAACTGCAGCAATCCCAGAAGATGGAATCTCTCGGGATGATGGCCAGCGGAGTTGCCCATGATCTTAATAATATCCTTTCCGGTATCGTCAGTTATCCGGAGCTCATTATGATGAGCCTGCCGAAGGATAGCTCTTTACTCACGCCCGTTACCCAGATCAGGGAAGCAGGAAAGCGGGCGGCAGAGGTTGTCGACGATCTGCTGACCCTGGCCCGCGGCGTCTCACGCAGCAGAGAAATCAACAATCTGAACACTATTGTCTCCGAATATCTCGAATCACCGGAGTTATTCAATCTCCGGTCCCTGCACAGCCACGTGTCAATCAAAACTGATCTGGAACCCGACCTGCTCAATATCAGCTGTTCAACGATCCATATCAAGAAGTGCCTCATGAACCTTGTAACCAATGCGGCTGAGGCAATCAGGGAACCGGGGGAGATTGTTATCGCCACGCGTAATCAATATTGCGACGCACATCCAAAGATGAAAAAAGGAGAATTTGCCATCCTCTCAGTCACCGATACCGGCATCGGTATCCCCGAAGAAAGCCTTGGCCGAATCTTTGAGCCTTTCTATTCCAGAAAAGTCGTTGGGCGTAGCGGCACCGGTCTGGGTTTGGCCGTAGCCTGGAACACGGTGCACGATCACAGCGGAGGCATTACAGTCGAAAGCAGCACCAAGGGGACGACCTTTGAACTCTATTTCCCGGCGACCAGGGAAAACCTGAGAAATCTTCCTCCTTCTGTCGATATCGAACAATACAAGGGCCGTGGCGAGAAAATATTAGTTGTGGATGACGATGAACAGCAACGGAATATCGCCAGCCAGATACTGGAGTTTCTCAACTACACAGGGCATACAGTCGACAGCGGCGAGAGCGCCGTCCACTATCTTGAAAAGGAAACTGTAGATCTGGTGATTCTGGACATGATCATGGCCCCGGGCATAAACGGCTGTGAGACCTACCGGAGGATTCTTGAACTCCAGCCCGGCCAGAAAGCGATTGTCACCAGCGGCTTTTCAGAAAGTGAAGATGTGCAGCAGGCCTTGAGCCTGGGAATCAGAGGCTTTGTACAAAAACCATATACTCTCAGTAAAATAGCAATAGCAATCAAGGAAACACTGCGGAACTAACAATGGCTGCAATCCATTGTAATCAGGGGCCAGTCAATATCGATCAATTTACTGCTTGTCGATCGCTACTTTTGAATGGCTTTTTTCATCGTTTTGGAAAAATGAGACGTCGCTCAACAACAAGAGGATATCGTGCACATCTGGGTCGATGCTGACGCCTGCCCCAAGGTAATCAAAGAGATTCTCTTTCGTGCCGCCGAGCGGACCGGAGTTTCCATGACACTGGTGGCCAACCAACAGCTTGTCGCTCCACGGCTGAAAAATATCCGCACCTTGCGGGTGGCCTCGGGTTTTGACGTGGCGGACAATGAAATTGTGCGGAGGTTGGCGGTTGGAGATCTGGTCATCACCGCAGATATTCCGCTTGCGGCCGAGGTGATCGCCAAGGGTGGGTATGCGCTGAACCCTCGCGGCGAGTTGTACACCACGGACAATATTCGGTCTCGCCTCAGTATGCGCGACTTCATGGACAGCCTGCGGGCAACCGGCGTAGAAACGGGCGGTCCAGGCTCATTCAGCCAGAGCGACCGGCAATCATTTGCCAATCAACTGGATCGTTTTTTATCCACCCATTTTCGAGGCGCTACGGGATAAATCGCTGCTGTACACGTGTTCAAGCTGGGCAGCCTCCGAAAGAGCTCGTGGTGTAATCATCTTGCGGTCCAGCGGTAGAGCTCCATCTTCGATGTCCCTGATGACGTTTTCATATGGTTGCCAATGCAACTCGCCGAGTGACTGCAGGCGCCCAAGGGTTTGGCCTGTGGCCTTCCTGTACGCTTTGTAGACGAGTTCCGAGCAGTAGATTGCCGCATCGTCCAAGTCATAGTGGATGTCATAGGGGAGTCCCATATAGCTCTGCGCTGCCTTCACGAAGGATGGGATCATTTTTCGATAAGGCCCTTTCAGGCGATACACCGTATATCTGTTGTCTCGGCCCCGGTCTATCCATTCTTCGAGGGGTGTCTCCTTGACTGGACCGATTGCTTCGATGACAACCCATCGGGTGTTTGTACGGTGAACGATTCCGCAATGTGAAAACGACGATGAAGTTGCTCCCTCGATTGCATCGATGAGAGGGGTACGGGGCGAAGATTGAAACATGATATCTCCCTCCCGGGGCTCGTACTGAGCCGGTTTACCATGAGCCTGGCTCAAAGCTGCGCACAAGAGACAGAGTGTCACGAATACTGTTCTGATGCTGAGCAATGCGTTCATCCTATAAAAATAACTCAAGTTTTTATTTTGTGTCTCTGCGGATCACGGAAAGGCGAAACCTCGCAATCCGGCCGTTGCCTGCCTTACTATCTGCCTTATTGTATAAGCATTCATGACCGTTCGTCCGGTCGTGAACGTTATACAACCCTTTAAATTCTTTCGGAGATCATCTTCGATTCAATATACACATCAGGAATCGACATGCAAAACACCAGCTCAGATATCAACAGAAGCGTCGGGGAGATTGTTGCCGACGATTATCGTACGGCAAAGGTTTTCGAGAAATACGGCGTAGACTACTGTTGCGGCGGCAAGACTACCCTTTCCGACATCTGCCTTGAACAGGGAATCGACCGGGCTGAGATTGTTCGGGAGATCGAAGCCGTTAAAAATACGCCTATCGAGCGAAGTCAGAATTATGCAGCCTGGACGAATTCATTCCTGGCCGATTACATCATCAATACGCACCACACCTACCTGAAAGAGAACCTGGACCAAATCGCAGCGTATACGACAAAGATTGCCCAGGTCCACGGTGAAAAGCATCCTGAGGTGAGAGAGATTGCCGCTCTCTTTGCCAAGATTGTCAAAGACTTGTCTGCCCACCTTCGGGAGGAGGAAGAGGTCTGCTTTCCGGCCATCAAACGGGTGGAGGAGGCCAAAAAGCTTGGCAAGTCTCCGTCGGTTGAGGACATTGAAACCATTGCGCGAACTCTTGAAAAATTCGATGTCGAGCACAATGAAGTGGGCGAGGCGGCTCATAAAATTCGACGGCTCGCCAAGGACTACGCCCTTCCCGATGATGCGTGCAACACCTTTATGATCACCTATCAGAAGCTCAAAGAGTTCGAGGAGGATCTTCATAAACACGTTCATCTGGAGAACAATGTTCTCTTTCCTAAGGTGTCGGTGATCTAAAGAGCTTCACTGTAGGTCCTTTTTTTGCGCACCAGGGAGGACTCACTGAAGTCCTCCCCCCGCTCAATTACCTCACTTTGCAGCTTCCCTCCCGATATGGATTTCGAATTACTCGTAAGTGGCTATCGGAGTGCCGTTTTCAATGGTCAAGGTTACTTTTGAAATTGCCGAGAGATGCAATTCCGGCCATTCGAGCGAAGTACCTTCCTGATCGACAATCATCAGATCCCAAAAATCTGCGGTCTCTTCTCGAGAAAATTTTATATGACATTCGTCTCCCGGCGGCAGGGTATCCACGGCTAGGACATCTTCTCCCCAGTTGGCCTTGGCGACAGGGCTGATATAGAGTTCAGCTATATCCACCCCCGTTTCATTTGCCAAAATGAAATCCTGGATGCCGGCGAATGCAGAACAGGCAAAAAATATTCCCACAATCTGTAAAATCAAGATGTTCCTCATACTGTAATACTCCGTGTATTCCTCGTAAATTTTTCGAAAAAGCCCTGGTGCAATCCCCGTACTCTAACAAATTATTTATGTATACTGGTAAGTAATGCCCTCCGTTTGCTGTCGCCTGCATGTTCTTTCCCCGAAGGGAATCTGTGCAGTGAGATAGGCTCACTGCAATGAACAATGGTACAACAAGGAGAACAGCTATGAAAAGCAATAATGACACTGGCCACTGCAATCCGGTTCTTCACTGCCAAAGCTTTGGCACCATTAACGCGGCGAACCTCCACGGCCCCAGTGAAGATCCGCCCAACACCTCGCCCGGCACAGGCTTCGCCCTGGTCGAATTGGACGCCATTCTCCCTCAAGATTCCAATCGTTTGTATCCGGTTTTTCTTTGATTCACAAACTCTCCTGTTGGTCCCCTTCCTCGATCGGCAGAACAACGGTGAAGATTGTTCCCTCCAGCGGCCGACTCTCTACGCGTATCTCCCCATGATGATTTTGAATGATCCCGTGAGAAACCGATAACCCCAGCCCTGTCCCCTTTATGCCGGGTTTGGTTGTATAGAAGGGTTCAAAGATATGATCGATTTTATCAGGATCGATGCCAGTGCCCGTGTCTTCGATCGCTACGGCGACTTTCCGGTCTTCCTGCCAGGTGCTGATCGTGATTTCTCCGCCTTTCGGTAAGGCATCCGCCGCGTTGTTCAACAGATTGAAAAGGACCTGTTTGATCTGGTCCGGAACCGCCAGGATCGGGGGCAGCATGTCGGCATATTTCATTACGGTGGTAATCTTTTTGTGTTTGAAATCGCTTTTGCACAACAACAGCACGGAGTCGATGGAAGCGTGTATGTCCATGACGTTTTTCTTGCCCGATGACGGACGGTAGAAATTCTTGATATTGCGGATCAGACTTTTCATCCGGTAACTTTCGCTGAGGGCCAGATCCAGCATGCCTTTATCCTCTTCTTCCAGCACAAGTCTATTTTTGAAGCCCTGGAGGATGGTCATGATCCCCTGCAGCGGGTTGTTGACTTCATGAGCAATCGAGGCCGACAGTTTGCCGATTGCCGAGAGTTTTTCGGCATGCATATATTGGAATTGTGTCTCCTGAAGCTCGCGGGTCCGCTGCTCAACCCGTCGTTCCAGGTCATCCTTCTCTGTCTGGAGCTGTTCTTCGGCCTGCTTCCGCGCCACGATCTCCAGGCGCTGCAGCGTATTCATCTTGGCAAGATCGTCCCTTTGCGCCTCGGCTCGGTTTCGCGCCGATATCTCCGTGCGAAGCTGGATTTCGGTCATGACCGCTGCAGCCAAGTCCTTGATGACGGCAATTTCCTCCTGCTGCCAGAACCGCGGTCGTACATCGATAACGCAGAATGAGCCTAAAACATAGCTGTCGGATGTGACGAGGGGGATACCCAGATAGGCGATCGCCTGCAGGTCCCGAATCGCCGGACTATCCCGAAAAAGCGGGTGCATACGGGCATCCTCGATGATCAGAGGCTCTCCCGAAATGCGGTTGTAAGGACAAAAGGAATGGGAGAGAGGGGTCTCACGTTGGGAGCACCAAGGTTCGGGCAAGCCTATACAGCTTTTCAGGAACACTCGATCGGCATCGACAAGCGTGACCAATGCAACCGGAGCGTTGACGAAGCGTGCCGCCAGCCTGGAAAGCCGGTCCAATGGTTCTTCGGCGGGCGTATCCAGCATGGAGACGGCGCGAAGGGCGGCCAGGCGGGCGGGATCCTTGGCATGGGTGGCAACTTCACTGGCAATCATAGCTACTCCTTATTTATCCATATGAAATCACATATTATTTTAAATTTTTAATAATCAGACCTGATACCATGCAAATAATAAGGGAACTTTATTGATGGTTCATGTTTTTGCAAGGCAATACCTGCCGGATTTTTCCGGAAAAATGGAATAACCGGTTGGCGATGGTGGCGGTGACAGCGGTCATCGATGCAGAAAGAATATCTAAAGCTTGGGTATTTGACAGCCTTGCGGAAATTGTGGATACTCGTTTGAGAGCGTACAAAGTGTCACACTGTGGACAACAAATTCCCCCCAAAGGAACTCCCACATTCCCGAGTCATTTCCGCTCTTTCTACCCGCAAACAAGAAACCACACATTCTCAACGGGAAAGCGTGGTCAAAAAAAACAGAGGCGAGCAAACCGCGGTCATGGAGGTAAAATGTATGCAGCTGGAGTAAACGGCAGAACCTTGTTGGACGAGTCAACCTCGCACGAAAAAGTTCCGCGCCTGAAGGTCCTGCAGGGCAAATCGATGGATGCGGATGTCCATCAGGCGGTGCGTGAACTGGCAACCCAGATCGAACAACCGAATATCCAGGTGACTCTCGCCTTTTTTTCGGATGAATACGAGCCAGAGGAACTCGGCCGGGCCTTGAAGATGTATCTGCCGGGCCCGGTTATCGGCTGTACCACCGCCGGCCAGCTCTCGGAAACCGGCTTTCAGCGTGGCGGCATATCCGGCGCCTCGCTTGCCGGCGACGAACTGTCGGTGGTCCCCTATCTTATCCGCCCGTTATCGGCATCGGGCAAAGCAATTGACAGGATAGCCGAGGATGTCCGAAAACGCCTTGCCGGCACGTCGCGGGATGCCTTCGGTTTTTTGCTTGTCGACGGACTGTCGATGAAAGAGGAGGTCCTGATCTCAGGCCTTTACATGTCTCTCGTCGATATTCCGATAATCGGCGGCTCGGCGGGCGATTCGCTCAAATTTAAACAGACCTTCATCTACCACGATGGGGAATTGCTGAATAATGCTGCCGTCTTCACCTTATTTTTGACCTCCCTGCCCTTCCGGGTCTTCAAGCATCAACATTTTCACCCTACCTCCACCAGACTGGTGGTCACGGACGCCGACCCCGCCAGACGTCTGGTAAAGGAAATAAATGGCGAGCCGGCGGTTGAAGCCTATGCCCGACTGATCGGCATTGCGGTGCCGGATCTCAATTCCCTCGTTTTCTCACGGTACCCGCTCATGCTGCATATCGGCGACGAATATTATGTCCGATCGATCTCCAGGGCAGAACCCGACGGCAGCCTGAAATTCTTCTGCGCCATCGATGCCGGACTGGTCCTCACCATAGGTCAGGGACATTCGGCGGTCGATGCCATCGACAACCATCTGAATAAGATTATTGAAGATATGGGCGAACCGGCAGTTATTATCGGCTGCGACTGTATTCTCAGGAGGCTGGAAATGGAAGAACGGGGGATCGACGACAAGGTAGGTCGACTGCTGGCCAGGCAGAAAGTTGTCGGTTTCAGCACCTACGGTGAACAATACAACTCCGTGCATGTCAATCAGACCTTTACGGGCATCGCAATTGCAGGTTGATGGATGAAATGGCAAGTAGAAGACGAGGACAGCGAGGCTTTAATCGCCATGCTCCAGGCCAAGCTGAAAGCGCAGGACAAGACCATCAAGGTGCTGATGAATGCGGCCGAGCAACGTTTTTCGGCAAGAGCTTCATCTATGGAACTGCTCTCCCAGAACCTGGCGCTTGAGCGGGTTGTGCAACAAAAGACCGAGACCTTGAGACGCCAGGGAGAAAAGCTGAAGAAGGCCTTGCAGGATCTGCAGCTTACCCAGTCCCGGCTGCTCCACGCCAGAAAAATGGAATCGGTAGGTCAACTCGCGGCCGGCATCGCCCACGAGATCAATACTCCGACCCAGTTCATCGGTGCGAATATTCAATTCCTGGGAGAAGCTTTCGACGATGTGCGGCGTCTTGTCCATGCCCTGGAGAAAGTGCTGCAGACGGTAATTGGCGACTCATCGACAGACGAGGCGAGGGAGGCGGAAAATCTGCTCAGGGAAGTAGACTGGCAATATCTCGACGGTGAAATTCCGGTGGCAATCAGCCAATCGAAAGATGGTCTCAGGAGAATTTCCACCATTGTCCAGGCGATGAAAGAATTCTCCCACCCCGGCAGCAAAGTGAAAACCTTTCACGACCTGAACAAGATCATCGAAACCACCATTACCGTTGCCAGCAACGAATGGAAATACTGCGCACAGATTGAAAAACAGCTCGCTCCCGATCTACCCCAGGTCTGTTGCCTTGCCGATGAAATCGGTCAGGTCTTTCTCAACATCCTTGTTAATGCCGCCCATGCCATAGCCGGAAATAATCCGGACGACAAGACCAGGGGGACCATCACCATCGCCACCCGCCTTGATCGGGAGCATGTAGAGATCTGCATCGGCGACAACGGGGCAGGTATTCCGGAGAATATCCGCGAACGCATCTACGACCCCTTCTTCACCACCAAAGCCGTGGGTAAGGGAACCGGCCAGGGACTGGCGATTGCCCACAACGTGATCGTTGAAAAACATGCTGGAACTATCAGTTGCGTTTCAGAGGTCGACCGGGGAACAGTTTTCACGCTCCGTTTGCCTATCGAGTCGACAGCGACGGATAGCAGAGGCGAAGAAATGGAAACGGCATAGGCATCTCTTTCAAAGCCCCGGTTTCAACCGGAAAGATTGCTTGGGAAAATTGGTGGCGGCAGCGCCTGAATCGGCACGTACCGCCACGGAAAGTTCACGAGAAACCCCGCTCAGCTGAGCTGGTCGTTACTGCGGAGGTTGTTGTTCTTCTTCCTGATTTTTCTTCTTTTTCTTTTCCGGCTGCCGCTTTTGTTCCTCTTGCGGCTGATTTTGTTCCGGTTGACGAGCCTGCTCCTGCCGGGGGGCGCTCTCGATTTCCTTCTTCTTCCTTGCCGCTTCCGCCGCCTGCTGCTGTTGTTTATCCCGGTCTTCCTGGCGCTGCCGGGCCTGCTGCTCGCCGCGGCGACGCTCTTCCTCCTGCTGCTGGAGCTTGATCTTTTGCTGCTCCCGCTGCTGATTCTCTTGCTGCTGGCGGGCCTGCTCCTGCTGGCGGGCACCCTCGTCTTCCTTCTTCTTCCGGGCCGCTTCCGCCGGCTGCTGCTGATCACCCCTGTCCCTTGGCGATCTC
>Ga0154407_1204_pt2 | contig 10160 bp, 6 predicted proteins | sample RifGroB2_FD_115911 | JGI IMG/M metagenome (GOLD analysis project Ga0154407, IMG submission 115911) | Desulfobacterales bacterium GWB2_56_26
ATGGGCAAGAGTCGTGGTCTATGCCGCCAACCGGCACGAGGCAGGCCGAGCCCTGCAATCGGCTGCGAACGCGGATGTTCTGATCAAGGCCAGCGGAGTCGGAGTCCTGGACGACTGGCTGGAACGGGAGGTGCTCGAAAACCGCGCCGGCCATGGCAAGAAACCCCTCAGGATCTTCTGGGACGTCGACGCGCCCGCCACCCTTGCCCGGGTGCAGCGGGACCCAACCGATCCCTTCCGCGAATTGATCCCCCGCTACGACGCCATCCTCACCTACGGCGGGGGAAGGCCAGTTGTCGACGCCTACCGGGCACTCGACGCCCGACTCTGCCAGCCCATTTACAACGGACTCGATCCGGAGACCCATAATCCGGCGCCTCCCGATCCGCGGTTCCACGCCACCCTCGGTTTTCTCGGCAACAGGCTGCCGGACCGGGAGGGACGGGTGCACGAGTTTTTCTTCAAGACGGTCGCGGCAATGCCTACGGCAAGCTTTATCCTCGGCGGCAGCGGCTGGCAGGAACACGCCCCGCGCTTTGACAACCTGAAGTATCTCGGCCATGTCTATACCGACGATCACAACGCCTTCAACTGTACGCCGCTGGCCGTGTTGAATATCAACCGCGACAGCATGGCCCGCATCGGCTTCTCCCCCCCGACGCGGGTATTCGAGGCAGCCGGGGCGGGCGCCTGCCTGATCACCGACCGCTGGGAAGGCCTCGCGCATTTTCTTCAGCCGGGCGAAGAGGTGCTGACGGCCGACAACGGCGACGAGGTGATCGCCTGCCTGCGTGACTTGACGCCCGAGACGGCACGACGGATCGGCGAGGCGGCGAGGCGAAGAGTGCTGGCCAAACATACCTACCGGCACCGGGCCCTGCAGTTCGAGGAGCTGCTTGCCGCCCACTTTCCCATCCATCTCGGGATGCACACGCGTGCCGGGATCCTGTCGGAGGCGAGCCGATGAACAATCTCAATATAGTCATCTTCGGCCTGTCCATCACCTCCTCCTGGGGCAACGGCCATGCCACCACCTACCGGAGTCTGGTGAAGGCCCTGGCTCATCGCGGGCACCGGCTTACCTTTTGCGAAAAAGATGTACCGTGGTATGCCGCCAACCGCGATCTCGCTGAGCCGCCTTACTGCCGGACCGTGCTGTACCGGTCGATCGGGGAACTGGCGGATCTGGAAAAGACCATCGCCGAGGCAGATCTGGTCGTTCTCGGCTCGTATGTCGGGTGCGCCGAACAAATTGCCGCATTCGTCAAGCGCCTGACGCCGGCCTGCTTCGCCTATTACGACATCGACACGCCGGTGACCCTCGAAAAGCTTGCCCGGGGGGATTATGAATATCTCCACCCGCGGCTGATACCGCTCTTCGACATGTACTGGTCGTTTACCGGCGGGCCCATCCTGGTACTGCTCGAGACCAGGTACAGGGCCCGGCGGGCCCTGCCGCTCTATTGTTCGGTAGATCCCGATCTCTATTATCCCGAAACGAGCGAGACCGGAAGCGGCGGCCGGTCCGTTACCCTGGGCTATCTGGGCACCTACAGCGCCGACCGGCAGCCGACGGTGGACGAACTGCTGATCAAAACCGCCCGCGCCGCGCCAGATGCCCGGTTTTGTATGGCTGGAGCCCAGTATCCGGTGGATATCCAGCGGCCCGACAATGTGGAAGCAATCAGCCACATCCCACCCTGGCAGCACCGCGGATTTTACAATTCACAGCGCTTTACCCTGAACGTCACCCGCCGCGATATGATCAGTGCCGGCTTTTCGCCGAGCGTCCGACTGTTCGAGGCCGGGGCCTGCGGCACTCCCGTGATCAGCGACTCCTGGCCGGGCCTCGATTCATTCTTCAAAGTCGGCGAGGAGATCCTGGTGGCCCGCACCAGCCGCGATGTGCTCGGGTATCTTGCCATGGGCGAAGAAGAGCGCCGGAAAATCGCCGAGCACTTTCGCCATAAGGTCCTGGGCGCCCATACCGCCGGCCACCGCGCCCTGCAGGTGGAGCAGTATCTGCGGGAATACTCGGCAGGCCTTAGGAAGGACTGGGATGACTGGGGTGACAGGGATGCGGCAGCATGAATCTGTCATGGGAAATTGGAAGAATACATACACGCTTAGGAGAAAATGTTATATGCCGTCAGCGCTCATCGAAAGCCAAATCGAACAACTGGGGCCGTGGTTTCACAACCTGCATCTGCCGGATGGTACGCAGACCGCTCCCGATCATTTCCTGGGTGACTTCCCCGCATACAAATGGCTGGAGATTTTACCCTTCCTGCCGGAGGACCTGACCGGCATCCGGGCGCTGGACATCGGCTGCAATGCGGGCTACTACAGCTTCGAACTGGCGAGAAGGGGTGCGGAGGTGACAGCCATAGACACTGACGAACGCTATCTGAAACAGGCCCGCTGGGCCGCGAAAATCATCGGCGTCAATCACTGCATCGAATTCCGGCTGCTCTCGGTTTATGAGCTGGCACGGGAATCGGAAATGTACGACCTGGTGTGGTTCATGGGCGTTCTCTACCACCTGCGCTACCCGCTGCTGGCTCTCGATATCGTCCGCCAGTGCTGTGGCCGGCAGATGATTTTTCAGACCATGACCCTGCCCGGCGACGAGGTCTTTCCGGTCGAGGCGGATTACCCGCTGCAGCAGCGTGAGGCGATGAACCAGCCGGGCTGGCCGAAGATGGCCTTTATCGAGCACCGATTCGCCGGCGATCCCACCAACTGGTGGGCGGCCAATCATGCCGGTGTCGAAGCACTGCTGCGCTCGGCAGGCTTTACGGGCATCAGGCGCATCGCCCATGAAATCTATTCCTGCGAGGCCGGCTCGCCGCCTGCAGGTCTGGCGGCGAGGGAACTCGATGCGGTGTTTCATTTTTACTGAGGTTTGGGGAGGAAGGAAAAAATCCGATCCTGCAGGAAAAATCCTGACAACATGGACACCTTCAGCGCAAACGGCAGAGACCTTGCAGGTGCGGCGCCGGGACCTGAATCAACCCGGGCCGCCCAGCAGGACCCTGATGTAATTGACCCGTTCGAGCATGGCGCGGTCGGGAGTCCGTTCCTTGGCCATGCTGCCACGCATCTGGCGGAGTGATTCGTACTGGTGTTTTTCCAGCCAGATCTTCAGTTCTTCCCGCACCGTGGCCAGGTATTCCGGCCGGTTCCTGAGCAGGGCCGAGACCATCTGGACCGCATGGGCTCCGCACATCACCGCCTTCACCACGTCGACCCCGGTGTGCACCCCGCCGGTGACGCCCAGCGACACCTGGAGACTGCCCGACATGATCGCCATCCACCGGAGGCGGAGCAGCAGTTCGTCCCGGGTCGACAGCTTCAGTTTCGAGATGACCTCCAAATTTTCCGGATCGATATCCGGCTGATAGAAGCGGTTGAACAGTAAAATGCCATCGGCCCCCGCCTCCGCAAGCTGCATGCAAAAGTTCGGCAGCGAGGAAAAAAACGGCGATATCTTCACCGCCACCGGAATAGTCACCTGCTGTTTTACCTGCCTCACCACGCTGAGGAGACGTTCCTCTACCGCCGCCCCGCTCACCAAGGGATCGTCGGCCAGGGTATAGATATTGAGCTCCAGGGCGTCGGCCCCGGCCTGTTCGATCAGGCGGGCATACCGCATCCAGCCGCCCTCGCTCGCCCCGTTCAGCGACCCGATCACCGGGACCGCCACGGCCTGCTTGATGGCCGACAGCTTTTCCAGGTAGAGTTCCGAGCCGAGACGCACCTCATCGGTCAACGGGTGGTAGGATAAAGCCTCGGCATAGGAATTCTCCGGCACCTGGATTTCCCGGATCTCCCGCTCATGTTCGGCGATAATCTGTTCCTCGAACAGCGAATCCATGACGATGGCTGCCGCCCCGGCATCTTCGAGCCGTTTCACCGTATCGAGATTTTCGGCGAAGGGGGAAGCTCCGGGCATGATGGGATGGGGCAGGGTAAAGCCGAGATAGGTGGTGGATAAATCCATGGCAATCTCCTTCCGGTAAACCTCAAAAGTCGTTGTTATCCCACTGCCTGCGGTTTGAGTGCGGCCAGCTGGGAGTAGAGGGCATAGCGCTGGTTCACGGCCTGCTGGGCCAGATCGGCCAGGTGTCGTGCCCGGGCCGGATCGATTTTTTCCAGCATCCGAAAACGGGCTTCGTTGGCAATGTAATCCCGCAGGGCAATCTTCGGCGGCCCCGAATCGAGCACAAACGGGTTTTCCCCGGCCCGGATCCTGCGCGGGTCGAACCGGTAGAGCGGCCAGTAGCCGCATTCCACCGCCAGCTTCTGCTGGGCCACACCGTAGGCGAGATCGTAGCCCTGGCCGATGCAGTGGCTGTAGGCGATGATGAGCGAAGGGCCGGGATAGGATTCCGCCTCCTGAAAGACCTTGACCGTATGATTGTCGTTGGCGCCGAAGGCGACCCGCCCGACATAGACGCTGCCGTAGGTCATGGCCATGAGCCCCAGTTCCTTCTTGGCCATGGCCTTACCGACGGCGGCGAACTTGGCGGTGGCGCCGAGCGGGGTCGCCTTGGACTGCTGGCCGCCGGTGTTGGAATACATCTCCGTATCGAGGACCAGGACGTTGACATCCCTGTCCATGGCGAGAACGTGGTCGAGACCGCCGTAGCCGATATCGTAGGCCCAGCCGTCGCCGCCCACGATCCATACCGACTTTTCGACCAGGGCATCGGCCAGCTGCCAAAGTCGGCGGGATTCGGTCGAGTCCATTTTCCTCAGCCGGTCCCGCAGTTCGTCGACCCGCTCGCGCTGTTCGGCCAGCTGCCGGGCGTCGGTCTGGAAGGCGCCGAGAATCCGTTCGGCCAGGCCCTCTTCCCCATCTCTGCCGCCACCGAGTTGCCCGGCGAGTGCGGCAAGCAGCTCTCTCGCCTGCTCCCGCTGGTGATCGAGGCTGAGGCGGAAGCCGAAACCGAATTCGGCGTTGTCCTCGAAGAGCGAGTTGGCCCAGGCCGGCCCGCGGCCGTTCTTGCCGGTCGTGTAGGGTGTAGTGGGCAGATTGCCGCCGTAGATGGAAGAACAGCCGGTGGCATTGGCGATATACGCCCGCTCGCCGAACATCTGGGTGAGGAGCTTGATGTACTGCGTTTCGCCGCAGCCGACGCAGCAGCCGGAATACTCGAACAGCGGATCGAACAGCTGGCAGGTCTTGACATTCATCCTGAGCCCCCGGTCGGCCTCCGGCAGGGTCAGGAAAAAGGCGTAAGCCGGCTTTTCCTTGTCCCGCCATTCGAGCTTGTCGGCCATGTTGATGGCCCGGTGCCGGGGATCTGTCTTACTTTTGCCCGGGCAGGACATGACGCACAGGCGGCAGCCGGTGCAGTCTTCCGGCGCCACCTGAACCGTATACATCATCCCCTTGAATTCGCCCCCCTTTGCCTCGGCATGGCGGAAACCTTCCGGCGCCCCGGACAGAAGAGTCGGATCGTAGACCTTGGTGCGGATGGTGGCATGCGGACAGACAAAGGCGCATCTGCCGCACTGGATGCAGACCGCCGGGTCCCAGATAGGGATCTCCTGGGCGATGTCCCTTTTTTCCCATTTGGCGGTGCCGGCCGGCCAGGTGCCGTCCGGCGGAAAGGCCGAAACCGGCAGCATGTCCCCCTTGCCGGCCATGAGAAAGGCAGTGACCCGCTGAACGAATTCCGGGGCCTCCTCCGGCACCACCGGCCGCCGGCGGAGGTCGGAGGTTGGTTTATCGGGCACCCGGACCTGATGCAGGTGGGCAAGCGTCTCATCCACCGCCCGAAAATTCCGTTCGATGATCTCATCGCCTTTTTTGCGGTAAGTCTTGCGGATGGTATCCTTGATTGCGGCAATTGCCTCCTCCCGCGGCAAGACACCCGAGATGGCGAAGAAACAGGTTTGCATGACGGTATTGATCCGGATGCCCATGCCGGTCTGCCGGGCCACGGCAAAGGCGTCGATGACGAAGAACCGCAGCTTTTTGCCAATGATGTCGGCCTGCACCTCCCGCGGGAGTTTATCCCAGACCGTATCCGGCCCGTAGGGGCTGTTGAGGAGAAAGACCCCGCCCGGTTCGGCGATATCGAGCATATTGATGCGTTCGAGAAAACTGAACTGGTGACAGGCGACGAAACTCGCCTTCTGGATGAGATACGGGGCGCGAATCGGCCGGGGGCCGAACCGCAGGTGACTCACTGTAACGCTGCCCGATTTTTTCGAGTCGTAGAGGAAATAGCCCTGGCCGTAATGGGACGTGCCTTCGCCGATGATCTTGATCGAATTCTTGTTGGCGCCGACGGTGCCATCCGACCCGAGGCCGAAGAACACCGCCCGTACCGTGTCCCGTTCTTCCAGTTCGAAGGCGTGGTCGTAGGGCAGCGACAGGCCGGTGACATCGTCATCGATGCCGACGGTGAAATGCTGGCGCGGCTCCTCGCCGGCCAGTTCGTCGAAGACGGCCTTGACCATGGCGGGGGTGAACTCCTTGGAGGATAGACCGTAGCGGCCGCCTATCACCTTAAGCGGCAGGGATCCCAGCCGGCCGGTCTCGCTGAGTGCGGCGATAACGTCCATGTAGAGCGGTTCGCCGACCGCGCCGGGTTCTTTGGTCCGGTCGAGAACGGCGATGGCCATGACCGACACTGGCAGGACGTGGGCAAAGCGCAGGGCCGAGAAGGGCCGGTAGAGCCTGACCTTGATCATGCCGACTTTCTCGCCGCCGGCATTCATTTTCGCAACCGTCTGCTCGACGGTTTCGGCGCCGGACCCCATGATCACAATCACCCGTTCGGCATCCGGATTGCCGGAAAATTCGAACAGATCGTAGTGCCGGCCGGTTATGCTGCCGAACTCCTTCATGGTCTTGCGGACTATATCCGGACAGTCGTGATAAAACGTGTTGACGGCTTCGCGCCCCTGGAAGTAGACATCCGGATTCTGGGCCGTTCCCCGTATTACCGGCCGATCCGTATTGAGGGCCCGGTCCTGATGGGCGCGAACCTCGTTATCGTCGATCAGCCGGCGAAGCTGCGGGACGGAGAGTTCCTCGATCTTGTTGATCTCGTGCGAGGTCCGGAAGCCGTCGAAAAAGTTGAGAAACGGCACCCGCGTCCGCAGCGTGGCGCTGTGGGCGATCGCCGCCAGATCCTGGGCCTCCTGGACCGAATTCGCGGCGAGCATGGCAAAACCGGTCTGCCGGCAGGCCATGACATCGGAGTGATCGCCGAAGATGGACAGGGCATGGGTGGCGACGGTCCTGGCGGTAACATGCATGGCAAAAGGCAGCAGCTCGCCGGCGATTTTATACATGTTCGGGATCATCAGCAACAGACCTTGGGAGGCGGTAAAGGTGGTGCACAGGGAACCGGCCTGCAGGCTGCCGTGAGTGGCCGCGGCCACTCCCGCTTCCGACTGCATCTCCACAACCAGCGGGAGATGGCCCCACAGGTTCTTCTTGCCCTTGACCGTCCATTCGTCGGCCTGCTCCGCCATGGGCGACGAAGGGGTAATGGGATAGATGGCGATCACTTCGCTGCAACGATACGCCACCGCCGCAGCCGCTTCATTGGCGTCGACGGTTATCATGGACCGGGGAGACGGATCTTCCATTATCGGCACCTCATATGTTCGGTGAGGAAAAGGAAATGATTAGAATCTTAGGCCTGATCGGACGCAATCGGAAGATAATGAGCATTTTTCGTGCCAGGCAAGGCCGATTCTAGGAGTCTGTCGGATTATAGTAATTTTTTCTCAGATCGAGGCAAACTCGAAAAAATTACCGGAGGTATATAATTAATATTCCGAGGATAATTTTTTTGAGTTTAACGAAGAGATGGGGAAAAAGGGCATAATCCGACAGGCTCCTATGAAAACATCTCCTGCAACTGCGCCGCATTCTGCGCCGCAAAGCCCAGCTGGTCGTTGTCGAAATAACAGAAGACCTCTTTCCCCTCGGCAACCCAGGCGGCGATTGCCGCCGCCCAGTCGGCCAGGGTCTCCGCCGGGTATGACCCCTGATAGGCCCCGTCCGGACCGTGCAGCCGGATGTAGACAAAGTCCGCCGTCACCGCCTTCGGCGACAACAGACCGCCGATCTCGTAGATGCAGAAGGCGGCCCCTGCGCCCATCAGCAGGTCATAGACTTCTTCGATAAACCAGCTCGGGTTGCGGAACTCGAAGGCGTACCGGTGCGCCTTCGGCAGATAATCGAGGAAATGTCTCAGCCGGTCGGTATTGCAGCGCCATTTGGGCGGCAGCTGAAAGAGTATCGGACCGAGCCGGCGCGGGCCGAGCGTCTCTATCCGTTCCAGGAAGGTTGTCACCGGTATCTCCGGATCCTTCAGCTTTTTCATATGGGTAATGTACCGGCTGGCCTTGACGGCAAAAATGAAATCCTCTCCCACCGTCTCGCCCCATCCTCTCAGGCTTTTCTCCGAGGGCAGATGGTAGAAGGAATTGTTGATCTCGACGGTCCGGAACCGGTCGGCATAATAGGCCAACATCCGGGCGGAACCCAGTTCCTGCGGATAAAACGGCCCCAGCCAATGTTCATAAGACCAGCCCGAGGTCCCGATATGGATCCTGTCGTCCGCCGGCATGCTGATTTCCGTTGTTTGGTGAAAAGAAGCCGTTTCACGCCGGGAAACCTTCGCCTCCATGATGACTCGCTCTCCGGCATCCTGTCCAATGCTGCAGGACAAGCCATGGTCCACAAGGGAGACTCTCGTCCGGCCGTGACCGCTTTTTCAGAATGAAAGTGCAAGTTTTAGACCAGAATCATGTCAGGCGGGTTCCGGCGAGAGGCACGCCTCCTTCTTCCGGCTCCTCAATCCGGCCGGCGATATACTCTCCATTGAAGATCGAGCAGTCGAAGTCCTGCAACCTGGTGTTGTCTTCCCGGACGCTGGCGATGAGATCGTCGAGATCCTGGTAGATCAACCGATCGGCGCCGATCAGCGCCGCCACTTCCGTCTCGCTCCGGCCATGGGCGATCAGGTCCTCCGGCCGGGGCATATCGATGCCGTACACGTTCGGATAGCGCACCGGCGGCGCGGCGGAGGCAAAATAGACCCTGGCGGCGCCGGCGGCCCGGGCCAGCTGGATGATCTGCCGGCTGGTCGTTCCCCGGACGATGGAATCGTCGACCAGCAGCACCTTTTTGCCATGGAACTCCTGGGCAATGGGATTCAGCTTTCGCCGGACCGAGATTTCCCGTTCCTCTTGACTGGGCATGATGAAGGTCCGGTTGACGTAGCGGTTTTTGACAAAGGCCTCCCGGTAGGAAACCTGCAGCCGGCTGGCCAGTTCGAAGGCCGCGGTCAGGCTGGTATCTGGTACGGGAATGACCACCTCGATGTCGTGATCCGGCCATTCCCGCCCTATTTTGGCCGCCAGCTGCCGACCCATTCGGAGCCTCGCCTGGTAGACAGAGGTGCCGTCGATGATCGAATCCGGCCGGGCCAGATAGACATATTCAAAGATGCAGGGCGACAGCCGGGCCTCTTCGCTGCACCGGCGGCGGTGCAGGATGTTGTGCATATCGATGAAGACCGCTTCGCCTGCCTCCAGATCGCCGACCAATTGATACCCCAGCACATCGAGCACGCAACTCTCCGAGGCGATCATATACTCCGGTCCTGCCGTGACGCGCCTCTCCCCGATCACCACCGGGCGGATGCCATGGGGATCGCGGAAGGCCACCAGGCCGTGGCCGTTGATCATGGCGACCACCGCATAGCCACCCCGGCAGCGGCGATGCACGCCGCTGACCGCCTGGAAGACGGTCTCGGCGGTGAACGGCGTGCCGCTCGTTTTGTGCAGTTCATGGGCGAAGATGTTGAGCAGGACCTCCGAGTCCGAGTCGGTGTTGATGTGGCGCCGATCCACCTGGAACAGTTCCCGTTTCAGCTGATGGGCGTTGGTCAGGTTGCCGTTGTGGGCGAGAGCAATTCCGTAGGGCGAGTTGACATAGAAGGGTTGGGCCTCCAGGGCAGAATGGCTGCCGGCCGTGGGATAGCGCACATGGCCGATGCCCATGGCGCCGATCAGCCGCGTGAGGTCGCGAGGCTGAAAGACATCCCGCACCAGGCCGTTTTCCTTGTGGAAAAACATCTTGTGCAGATGACAGGTGGCCATGCCGGCGGCATCCTGGCCCC
>Ga0154407_1107_pt1 | contig 9980 bp, 3 predicted proteins | sample RifGroB2_FD_115911 | JGI IMG/M metagenome (GOLD analysis project Ga0154407, IMG submission 115911) | Desulfobacterales bacterium GWB2_56_26
GTATTTCAAGCAGATGCTCGGGGTAGAGGAGTTGCAGGGTGTTGTCGATTTTTTCACGGATCACCCTCTCTTCGTTGTAGACGGAAATAACGACTGAAATATGCGGCTGGCAGCCACCCGGCTGGGAGGAGCTCTCGCCGACTATTTTCGCCCAGGCGAAAACGACGACAGGATAGAGCAGATAGGGGTAAAGACACAACAGGAGCAGGAAGTAAAATGATAGTTCAAGCATAAGCGGGTTTCCGGTTGATTATATATTGGTCGTACCAGGACTGAAAAATGACCAGGGACCAGATGAGGGTGTCATGGATTTCCTTCCCGGAGAAATGTTCGTCGAGGATTCTTTGTATGGTCGGGCCGTGGAGAAGGTCGTGCTTTCTTAAACGGGATTGGGAAAGACTTTCCAGTACATAGGGCTTTAATTCGTTTTTCAGCCAAATGGTCATTGGCCCGACAAAACCCTGTTTCCGATGATCGATGATCTCCCTGGGGACGAGGTCGCGGACGGCTTTTTTCAGCAGGTATTTTTTCTGCAGCCATTTCATTTTCATTTCGGGCGGGATAGTGGCGCAGAATTCGACAAACTCGTGGTCGAGAAACGGCACCCGGACTTCCAGCGCATGCTGCATGCTCATCCGATCCGTCACAGCAAGAATGTCCTCGGGAAGATAGGTTTTGATGTCACAGTAAAGGGCCCGGTTGAGCGAATCGGAGCCTCCGGCAATATTGCCGGCTTTGAAATGGTCCCGAAACAGGTGTCGCACGCACTGTTGCTGCATCGCCAAATTTTCATGATCGGCAAAGAAGGTATTCCTGAGTTCCGGCTTCATCCTGCTTAAGAAACCGAAGTAGCACTCGTCCGGCGATAGGCCGGAGGAGCGGACAAAGCGCTTCATGTGATTGATGGTATAATGGCCGTCCGCCCGTTCGGGCAGCCCTTGAACGAGGGGACTGATGAAACCGTTTCGGATAAAGGCGGGCACACGCCTGAACAAGCCGCTCAATAAAAAGCCCAGGTGCCGCTCGTAGCCGGTAAACACTTCGTCGCCGCCCAATCCCGAAAGTGCCACGGTCACATTTTCCCTTGCGATCTTGCAGACATAGTAGGAGGGGATGGCGGAATCGTCGGCAAACGGCTCATCGAAGGCGGTGACGATGGTTTCGATTAACTCTCCCGCGCTCGGCAGCACCTCGTATTCCCGGTGCCTGGTGTTGTAGCGTTCGGCCACCTGTCTGGCAAATCCCCTTTCATCGAGATAGCCGCCGGCTTCGCCACCGAATCCCATGCAAATGGTGTTGACCGGCGTTGCGGAAAACTCGCTCATGAGGGCGACGACAGTGCTCGAATCGACTCCGCCGCTGAGAAAGGCTCCGAGGGGCACCTCGCTCATCAGATGGATCCCTACCGATTCCCGCAGGAGTTCCATTGCCCCATGCAGGAAATACTTTTCGCTTTTCCCCCGATCAGGATTAAATACCAGGTCCCAATATTTTCTGACCGTCCATTTGCCATCGCGCCAAGTGAGGTTGTGGCCGGGAAGAAGTTTCCTGATATCCCTGAAGATCGTCATTTCCCCCGGGATGTACGAAAGAGTGAAGTAGCCGGCCAGGGCTTGTTGATCCATTTCTCGGGGAAACCGGTCGTCGACCAGGATAGCCTTCATCTCCGAGGCAAAGCAGAAACCGCCCTGATACTGACCATAAAAGAGAGGTTTAATACCGAACCTGTCCCGACTGAGGAAAAGTGCCCGTTCCGTGGCATCCCAGATGGCGAAGGCGAACATCCCCCGAAGCTGTTCGACACATGCCTCCCCCCATTCTTCATAGGCATGGAGAATGGTTTCCGTGTCGCCGTTCGTAGCAAAACGATGACCCAGGCCGATGAGACGGTTGCGCAGCTCGGTGTAATTGTATATTTCGCCGTTAAAAACGATACATTTGGTCCGGTCTTCGTTGAAAACCGGCTGGTGGCCGCCGGCTACGTCGATAATGCTGAGACGGCGATGGCCAAGGCCGGCATGTTCATCCAGATAATAGCCGGCATCATCGGGGCCGCGGTGACTCAGGGTGTCGGTCGCCCGCTTGAGAAAATCGAGATCAGGATTCTCGATGACTACGCCAAAAATTCCGCACATGCCACATACCTCGTAAAGTTAACGAGCTAAAATATCAGTTTCTGCCCGCAGAGTATCGAATAAGGGTATCGAAGGCAGCTGCCGCCGTGACCGGCGGTCGCCAGGCCAGATCGCGGGCTATCTTCAAGGCCTCATAGACTACGGCTTTTTGCGAAGAATGCAGGCGATAGAGGGTGAGGACGGGTGGTCTGCCAAGCGCCCTGCATACTTTTTCCTGGAAAAAAACCAGAGCTTGCAAAAGGCTGAAGGGGACATAGACCGTGCGGGAATCGGGATACAGTTTTTGCACCAGGTCTTCCATGTACTGTTTTTTCGTCACTTTCTCCGGATCGATCACGTTGTATATTCGGCTTGCGAACGGACTAATCGTCGCCGCGAGGATCGCCTCGACCATGTTGTCGACATAGACGAGGGGCAGGATAAAATCGCCGTTGCCGATCACGGCAAAAATCTTGTTGCCAAGAGACAGACCGAGCATCGGCGAGTATAGATCGCTACCGGGACCGTAGATTGTGCCCGGTCGCAGGCAGACAATGGGAATTTTCTCCTCAGCCATGGCATTTATCACCAATTGCTCGGCCCTGAACTTGGCATGGGAATATGCCCCCCGCTGTTCGGGAAACCGCTCCAGCATCGATTCTTCGGTTACAACCTCACCATCGTTATAATCGGCAGTCCCATAGACGCTGCAGGAACTGATGTAAACCAGTTTCCTGACTTTGAATTGGGCCGAGAGGGCCAGGACATTCCTGGTCCCCTGTACGGTACTCGATTCTCCCGCTTCTTTGTCGCCACGGGTGTCGGCAGCCGCATGCAGGACATATTCAACGCCGGCGAAGGCCGGTTTCAATGACTCGGTATCGGCAATATCGCCTGGGACAATCGTGACATGGGGCAAAGTCAGATGGTCGGTTCGCGACGTCTTCCGGACCAGGGCATGTACGATGCAGCCGTGTTCGACGAGGGCGGCAACCGTCCTGCTGCCCAGAAAGCCGCTTGCGCCGGTTACCAGAACCCTTTTGCCGACGAGTTTATTTCTCATCGAGCACCCTCCTGGCCAGGCGGAAAGCCAGCTGGCCGATGGCCAGGCCGGTATTGGCATATGAATGTTCCTGGATGATGGAACCGTCGCAGACAAAGACATTTTCGAGCATTTTCAGCTTGAGATCCTTGTCGACGAGATCCTCCGGACTGTTGCCTAAGGGTACGGTGCAGGAGTGATGGGCGGCTGACCATAGCCAGTCTTCAGTGATATCCGTTACCAGGTTCACCTCTTCGGCCACCGGCCGCAACACCCCCTCGAGTTTTTTCAGGAGTGCCCGGTAAACAGCAAGCTCATCGGCCGAGATCGACCAGTCGACCCTCAGATCTTCCCCGTCATAATAGACGCGATTGCCGCCCCGCTTCTGCTCGGCGATAAAGAGGATGTTGAAGGTTCGGCTGGGGATGGTTACACCAAACAGATGGGCGACAATCTCCGCGACGATATCCGGATGGAATATCTTGAAGGAAAAACCATTCCGGATTCGGGCAAGGCCGCTGCTGGCCCCGAGCAGGGATTTGTATTTGTAGATGTCAAGACGATTGTCCATGGTCAGGGCCGGCCGGAAGAAGGCGCAGCAGGTGTACCGGCCGCAGGCGCTTCTGAGGCGGATGGCATTGCGGCTGACATAGTCACCCCTGTCGTAGATTGAAAGTTGCCTGACCAGTCCGGCAACCTCTTTGTTGAAGCGCACTTTGCCGACAAAGCCCATAGGATGGTCGATGAATCCGGCGCCCAGGCCGTCGGAGGAGTTGCCGGATACCGTGAGCAGCTCTTTGATAATCTTCGGACTGCCGAGCGCCCCGGCAGCGACAATCACGACATCGGCGTCAACGGAATACGCTCTCTCTCCGGCGGTGCAGGTGACGGTTGTGATCCGCTGGCCGTCGCAGACAAAACCGATTTTGGCCACGGAATACAACTCATCGACCCTGCTGTCGATCTCCAGCCGATTGAATTTTTTCGGGTAGACAAGGCAGTCGATACCGTCCGCGACCATGCCGATCCGTGCTGCGACTCCCGAAACTTCCGACACCAACCCGGTATAGGCCAGGGAATAGGAATCCCTGCTGAAGAATAGAGCGGAGGCCGCCGCATCGGTAAACGGCAGGGCTTCGGCCACGACTTCGGCAAAATCACGGCTGACGATATCGCCCTGGCTCAAAGGGATCAAGCCGTTATGCCATAGATTGGTCGTCCCTCCGCCGCCGTAACAGAAGGTGGCCACTTCCGCGAGCTTTTTTCTGTCGAAAGCGATCTTCGGATACTGGATGGAGTTTTTCCTGCCAATTTCAAGCAGTGTGACATCGGCGTCTTTCACCAACTTGTTGCATAACAGTGAACCGGCGAGGCCTCCACCGATCACAACTATTTTTTTTCTCATCCCTTACCTCGAAACTGCAGAGTCGCTTGTTATTCTTTTGAGACAGGTGTGATGTATTACAGCCTATATCTGTATGCAACATCCTGACAATCTTAACGTCATGTAAAATAAACCTGACCTATACATAGTTCGACTATAATGAGCCATTTCCATTTTTCTGACAATCAATTTGTGCACGTTGAAGGTCGTTTGCTTTACTTCCCCTGGCCTGCAACAGGAACACCGCCAATCCCGTTTCCGGAACCGGCGGTGTTCACGACATCCATCTATGGAAGTGTGTGGAGACGTATATTATGGATTCGCCGCCATCGAGACGGAATAGGTACCGGTCAGACCGGAGAAAAACGCATAGTCTACGCCCTTAATCGTCTTGAAGTTGTAGCTGACGGCGCTGCCGTTGCGCGTGAAACCGGTGATTCCGAGGCCGGACGGAATCGGCACCATTGCCTGGAGACCGGTTGCCCCCTGGCCCTGGGTGATCGTGAAGTCCAGCACATTGCCCGTCCACGTCAGGCCGCTGAATTTCGAGCCGTTGCGTCCGTCGAGCCATTTCAACATCTGTTTGGCTGAGATAATCGGTATGCCTCGCGCCTGTGCCGATGAGATCATGGCGTTGTAATCATTGGAGATCTCATAATCGGTATGCATGTTGGCGGTAAAGGCTCCGTAATACTTTTCGGGGCCGATCGCCCGGTCGAGCAGGGTATCCAGGGTGTAAGGATATGTCTGCCCGGACTCGTCGGTCAGCTGGGTGACTGCCTGATATACATCAATGAGGGTGCCGTTGTGGTCGGTGAATCGCATCGGCATCCCCGATCCTGTGAAGAAACCGGGACTTGCAGCCCAGGCGGCAGGCCAGTAATAGTAGTTCGTATCCAACCGGATGCCGTGTTTTACCTCTTCTTCCGGCAGGATCGTGAACCCGCTCCAGGCGATACAATGCTGACGATGGCTGACCGGAGGCGGAATGCTGGGGAACAAGGTCTGCAATTCATTCATCTGTTCCCGGAAAAAGGTTGCAAGCAAACCTTCCGTGTAGGCCTGGCAATTCGTGTTGACATGAACGCCGATCTCAAACCCCTGGGCATTGTAGGCTACTGCTTCACCGTCCGTTATAAGCCCGGCTGGGTAGTCGGAAATCAAGTAACTGGAACTGCGGATGCATTCCCAGTCGTCGACGGAGCATCCGGCCGAACTGTTGGCCAGTTCGTATGCAAAGCGTCCTTCCGTTCCATAACTGCCGTACAGACCATCGTGATCGTCCCCGGTCATGATGACCACCGCTTCATACTGATGCGGAAAGTACCAGAATCGGGGCAACGGCTTTTTGTCGGCATTCATCCGGATAATCAGATTGGCCAGCAGCCGCTGTTGTTCGTCAGCCTGCGGTATGGCGACCTTCGTCAGATCGACCCAGTCGGGTTGCCAGTCTCCTGCCGCAGCACCGTAGAAAAGATCGTTGGCCCGTGTCGGGGGCAGGCCGTCGCGATCCTCATCCGCCCAAGCCGGGTTGCCTTGCCGGGTGTAGACGACCGAACGGGAAAGGTCGAAGGTGAATGAAGCAGCTTGGCCGCCGTTTGACCCTACACTCCTCAAGGTTACAGCCGGATTGGCAGTAGCTGTTGTGGCGTCAAAGTAAAGCGTTGCCAGACTTACCGCGTCTCCGAGAGTATAGCGGTCGGCTGTGCCGTGGTACTGCATGGTTTGCGCGACTATACCTGCGCCCGGTCCGGATGTGGTATTTACCAGAAGGTAGCCCTCGGCAAGGGTGGTCGCGGTGTCCACCAGCCCGAGAATGCCGGCCAGCTTTTTGTCCGGCCGCATGGCGATCAGGTTGCCCCCCGCGATGACCCAGTCGCCAAATATGTCTGCCTGGGCTACGGTTATCGCTATATTGCCTAAAATTGCAACCTCATACTGCGCCAGCAAGGCCGCCGTTACTGAGGAAATATCCCGGACGGCATAGGCGTTCAGACCTTCGGCCGCCAGGATTTCCGTCAAGTACCGGCTGAAGGGATTGGCCGCCGAGGTGATGACCAGGATGGGACCGCCGGGGCCATTGTCGAAGGGTGTTGAGGCGCTGCTGGCGAATGTCCAGGTGTAATCGGTTGCCAGCGGAATGCCGCTGGCATCCTTAACACCGGCGGATCCTCCCTTGACAACGGCCGTATAGGAGGTTGAAACCGCCAGCAGGTTGCTCGGGGTCAGGGTCGCCGTGTTGGTCGCGCTCTCATAGGTCACGACGGCCGGCACAGGAGAATTCGAAGAAGTCCACAATTCGATCGTCGTTTCATTCACTGTTGCAGCGGTCATGGCCTCACTAAAGACGACACTGAGGGTTGTTCCGGTACTGACGCTCAGCGCATTGCCGGGGGGCATCACCGTCGCTACAACAGGGGCGGTCGGATCGAGGGTTATGTTGACGGAAGCACTCAGGGCGGCCGAGACGTTGTTTGCGGCATCCTTTGCCCAGGCGTACAGCGTCTTGCTGCCGGCCGAGGCAAAAGTGTAGGATGTCTGGGCCGTTGCCGACCAACCAACGGCCGTGGGTAGAGGCTTGGTGGCCGATTCGTTGACCAGATAACCGGTCACCCCGACATTATCGGTAGCCGTAAATGCGGTGATCGGCACAATGAGGGAAAATGCCGTGCTCGGTACGGTGAAGGACGTTACTGTAGGCGCAATCGTATCGCCGGTCAGGGTGATGGTGACGGAATCGCTGGCGGCGGCCGAAACGTGGCCCGCGGCGTCTCTCGCCCAGGCATACATCGTCTTGCTGCCGGCCGAGGCAAAAGTGTAGGATGTCTGGGCCGTTGCCGACCAACCGCTCTCTATCGGCGAAGGCACGGTCGAGGATTCGTTGACGAGATAACCGGTTACCCCGATGTTGTCGGTAGCAGTAAAACTCGTAATCGGCACGGTGAGTGAACTCGCAGTGGCCGGCACGGTGAAGGACGTAACCGTCGGCGGGATCGTATCGGTCAGGGCTATGGTAACGGAATCACTGGCGGCGGCCGAGACGTTTCCTGCGGCGTCTTTCGCCCAGGCATAGAGGGCCTTGCTGCCGGCCGTGGCGAAGGCATAGGCGGTCTGGGCCGTTGTCGACCAGCCGGTTGCCGTCGGCGACGGCGCGGCAGAAGATGCAGTGACGAGGTAACCGGTCACCCCGACGTTATCGGTGGCCGTGAAAGCGGAGATCGGCACGACCAGGGACGAGGAGGTGGCTGGCACGGTGAACGATGTGACGGTGGGTGGATCAGCATCGTTTGGCGCCGGACTGAAGACCACGTCCACCCAATAGTTGTTGGCGTTCCAGGTTGCAGTCGGGAAGCCGCTCTCTCCGACTTTGTATACCCCGTTGCCGCCGTCCACGCCTCTGGCGAGGGCTCGCAGCGGCGGCGTATAGTCATCGGTGGTGAAATAGGCCTCATCCAAGGCAAAATAACCGGAGGAAGAATGGTAAGACGCCACATAGGTGGTGCCGGCCTGGATCGCCACAGGGGTCGTTAACTGTATCTCCTGCCAGCCCGAGGCTGTCTCGCCGGTGAAGGTGGCGCTGGCCAGGAGCGAACCGGTGCGGGTCCAGAGGTTGCCGACATGGGTGCCGGTATTCGCCGCACCCTTGTAAAAGCGCAGAGCAGTGATAGAGCCCACGACATCGGCCTGGAATTTCACGCCGAGTTCGATGGGCGTGCCGTCGGAGACCGCCGGCTGGCTCGGCACGGTGCTGTTGTTCCAGATGGAGAAAAACTGCTGGTCGACGGTGACGGTCACCGGTGCACTCAGTGAAACTGAGACGTTGCCTGCGGCGTCTTTCGCCCAGGCGTAAAGCGTTTTGCTGCCGGCCGTGGCGAAGGTGTAGGCAGTTGGGGCCGTTGCCGTCCAGCCGCCGGCGGTGGGTAACGGCTCGGCGGAGGTTTCGGTGAGGAGATACCCCGTCACCCCGACGTTGTCGGTGGCTGTGAAAGCGGTGATCGGCACAACCAGGGATGAGGAGGTGGCCGGCACGGTGAACGATGTGACGGTCGGTGAGACCGCATCGCCTTCCCCCGGACTGAAGACCACGTCCACCCAATAGTTGTTGCCGTTCCAGGTTTGGGTTGGAAAGCCGCTTGTCCCCTCTTTGTACACGCCGTTGCCGCCGTCTACGCCGGTGGCGAGGGCCCGCAGCGGCGGATTATAGACGTCGGCGGTGAAATAGCCTTCACTCATGGCAAAGTAACCGGATGCTGAATGGTAGGATGCCACATAGGTCATGCCGGCCTCAATCGCCACCGGAGCGGGAAGCTGCACCTCCTGCCAGCCAGAGGCGGTTTCGCCGGCGAAGGTGGCGCTCGCCAGTAGCGTGCCGGTGCGAGTCCAGAGGTGACCGACATGCGTGCCGGTATTCGCGGTACCTTTGTAAAAACGCAGAGCCGTGATGGATCCGTTGAGATCGGCTCGGAATTTGACGCCGATTTCAATGGGCGTGCCGTCGGAGACCGCCGCCTGGCTCGGCGCCGTGCTGCTGTTCCATATCGTGTAAAGCTGGCCATCAAGGGTGATGGTGACGGCAGCATTCCTTGAGGCCGAGACGTTGCCTGCGGCATCCTTGGCCCAGGCATAGAGCATCTTGCTGCCTTCCGTGGCGAATGTATAAGAAGTCTGGGCCGTAGCCGTCCATCCGCCGGCGGTCGGTGACGGCGAGGCGGAGGATTCGGTAAGGAGATAGCCGGTAACTCCGACGTTATCGGTCGCTGTGAAACTGGTTATCGGCACGGTGAGAGAAGTTGCCGTGGGCGGCACGGTGAACGATGCTACCGTGGGCGCGATAGTGTCCCCCGTTGTATTCGGGTTGAAAACCACGTCCACCCAATAGTTGTTGCCGTTCCAAGTCTCGGTCGGGAAGCCGCTTGCCCCGTTTTTGTACACCCCGTTGCCGCCGTCCACGCCGGTTGCGAGGGCGCGCAGCGGCGGATTGTAGACGTCGGCGGTGAAATAGCCTTCATTCATGGCAAAGTAGCCGGATGATGAATGATAGGAAGCGACATAGGTTGTGCCGGCCTGAATCGTCACAGGAGAAGACAATTGAACCTCCTGCCAGCCCGAGGCCGTTTCGCCGGTGAAGGTGACACTAGCCATGAGCGTGCCGGTGCGGGTCCAGAGGTGGCCGACATGAGTGCCGGTGTTCGCCGCACCCTTGTAGAAACGCAGCGCCGTGATAAAGCCATCGACATCGGCCTGAAATTTGACGCCTATTTCAATGGGAGTGCCATCGGAGACCGCCGCCTGGCTCGGCACGGTGCCGCCGTTCCAAATGGAGTAAAGCTGCTGGTCGAGGGTGATGGTCACCGCAGCACTCATCGAGGTCGAGACGAGGTTTGCGGCGTCCTTGGCCCAAGCATAGAGCGTCTTGCTGCCGGTTGAGGCAAAGGTGTAG
>Ga0154407_1153_pt1 | contig 9951 bp, 8 predicted proteins | sample RifGroB2_FD_115911 | JGI IMG/M metagenome (GOLD analysis project Ga0154407, IMG submission 115911) | Desulfobacterales bacterium GWB2_56_26
AACAAGGTTTTGCGTATATCGTGCAACTTGCAGATATATTATCGTTTTATTGCTGCAGCCAAGAGCCGCCCGAGGAGATCGATATCGTGACGACCACGTTTGACGCTCTGCCCGACATTCGCGATGGGTGGCGGAATGTGGGCTGGACGCTGCAAGATGAGGCGATCACCGGCTGGTTCCACCTGCTGGCAGCGAACCGGCACGAAGGCCATGACCTCAAGGAGGCCTTCACCGGGCTTCCCGGTGTCGGCTGAGCGGCTGTCGCGACACTGCACGGTTGCTACAGTTTTTCGTCCGCGCTGTGGAATCCCATGGTGACGACCACCTGCCGTTCCTCGAAATGGTAACCGAAATTTCTCGTGTAATTTATGGTTGTGGCGAGTTGGCCGGTCTCGGCATAGTCGCGAAACGATTTGATGTTATTGGTAAACCAGTGCCAGGCCCGGTCGTTCTGCATGGGTTTGTCCCGGCCGATCCGGATCATCCGGTCCGGCAGCAGTTCCACTTCCGTGCCGAGGAAAGTGATGAGCGAATTGTCAATACCGATATCCTGCACTCCAGGAAAATCCGGATGCTCGATATCGATCCACTGCATTCCCCGGCTGTTGTCTGCAGGGACGGGTCGCGAGATCTTCAGCCGGTCGCCGGTGAGTGGCGTATTTTCTATCAGCTGCAGCCGGGAAATTCGTTTCGCCTCGTTGATCTGATAGAGCAGCTCCGTCCCTTCGGCATCACGCATCCGACCGCCGAGCCACTGCAGGAGAAAGGAAAAATGCAGCTGCATAGCGCCCTCCCGGACCTGAAAACAGATGGTTTTGGTGTCCGGATCGGGTGCTTCGACACCGTCTGCCTCTTGAACCGGCACGGGCGGCTGGTCCAGGATAGTCAGGACCAGCCTGTCAGAGAGATGCAGGGATGCCTGGCGCCAGGTGTTGGGGACAACCACCTGCTGGGGAGCGGCGAAGCGAAAGATCACCTCCCCGGCCTGCACTTCGATGGCTTCACAGCCGGCAAGGGGGAAGAGGGTGGCGTTCTTGTCCTGCAGGCGGGAAAGGATATGCCGGTCCAGTCGGAAGGAACCGTTCCGGTCCTGGTTGTAGAGGATGTACAGCAGCTGGAAGAGTTCGTCCCCGGAGACGAAGGTGCGGGAATCGAGAAGCTCTTTCACCCGCTGCCAGGGCATAGGCTCCGGGGCGGGACCGCTTGGCGGCAAAGCAGCCGGCAGATCGCGCAGCAGGACAAAGAACACCATGGACAGCAGGATCAATAGGGAAAATGCGGCGCTCTTCCGTTTCTTGCGGGGGCTGTGGTTCCGTGAGTCGATACAGACAGGCATATTTATTCCTCCTCGGGCTGGGTCGCGTCGAATTGAGGTTTCCAGACGTGCTTTCCGGTCATTCGTGACCATGTACCCACGCAACTATGTTCAGCGACACGAGCTGCGGCGGCGATTTTTCATACCCTTGGCCAAACACCGGTGGGCAATCGGTGATCACCTGAAGGACTGTATCGACTGGGAACTGCACAACCTTCTGGACGAGCCGCCCCGAAGCCCTCTTGGTCCCTTTCACATCGTCCTGCTCCGCAACAATCTGCTGACCTACTACCAGGGCGCGGTGCTGCAGGCCGCCCTGGAACGCATCATCCATACGATAGTCCCCGGCGGCCTGCTGATCCTCGGCTTCCATGAGCGGCTGCCGGCCGTTTCCCTGCCGTTTCGGCGGGATGAGAGTTGCCCGTGGGTCTATCAATTGTAATGGATTCGGCAAATATCTCTTCCCTTCTGATTCGTCTCATTTGAGTTATCTCCGCTCCGTTTCCAACCCGGCAAATCCGGGCCAGGAGAGGGTCAGGCGGGCGCCGCCCAGGGGGGAGTCACCGATGGTGACCTGACCGCTGTGCCATTTGATGATCCGCATGACGATGGCGAGCCCCAGGCCGTAGCCGCCGGACTTGCGGTCGCGGCTGGCATCGAGGCGGGTAAAAGGCTCAAAGACTCGCTGCCGGTCGGCTTCGCGGATTCCCGGGCCGTCATCGTCGAGATGGATGACGCAATTGTCGCCATCACGCTCGACGATAAGCTGGAGCCGACGATCCGCATGACGAAGGGCGTTCTGGATGAGGTTGCCAAGGGCTCTCGCCAGATATTTCGGTTCAAAACGGGCATGGCTGGATTGCTCATCCAGATGGTAATGCAGTTGGTAGCCGGTGGGGCTGTCGTCGCCGATGGACTCGTCGAGCAGCTGGTGGAGAAAGGGCTCCAGGCGGTGGATGCCGAACTGCAGCTCCGGTCGTTCGCGATCGAAGCGGGCGAAGGTCAGGAGTTCGGAAACGAGGGCTTCCAGTTCGGCCACATCGATCTGCAGTTCCTTAGCGTAATGGGCCCGGTTTTCCAGGTCGACTGAATTCTCCATCAGTTCCAGGCCGAAGCGGAGGCGGGACAGGGGAGTCCGCAGTTCGTGGGAAACGGCGTTGGTGAGTTCCTTGTGGGAGACGATCAGCTGCTGAATCCGCTCGGCCATGGTGTTGAAGGCCGAGGCGATGAGGGCGAGCGCAGATCTTTTCGAAATATTGACCCGGACGCTGAAATCGCCGTTGCCAAAGCTCGTTGCGGCAGTACTTATTTTCCGCAATTTCCGCCAATAGGGAATGATCCAGATAAGTGTCAGGAGACCGACAATGGCGGTGATGGCAATCCATATGGTGAAGTGCAAAAAGCCGAGATCGGGTTGGAGCACTGAAAAGGGGCCTTTGCGAAGGACTATTTCGCTCTCGCCGACCTGGTGGAAGAGCAGTTCGCCGTCGTCGACCACGGCAATTTTACCTTGCCGAAGCTGGTCCAGCAGGTCTTGCGCCAGCTCCAGCTCGGAATAGTCCAGCAAGCCGATTTTGTAGCCGAACTGCGGTTCGAGTTCCTTGATGCGATTCTTCCACTCGTTCATGGGCAGACGTAACAGTTCGAGTTCGAGAGTGTGGAAAGCGCCTTTGGCGAGTTGCCGGTTGTATTCGATAGTTGAATCGTGGAGATATACTTTTGCAACTTTGTCGATTACGGGTCCGAGGACAAACTGGACGAAGAGCAGGGAAAAAATAAGGAAGATATAAAAACTCAAGAAAACACGTTTCATCTGTCGTATCCGGTTGATGCATCATCCCAGGCGTCTTTCACAAACAGATAGCCCTGTCCCCAGATCGTCTTGATCCGCCATGGTTTTGCCGTATTGTCGCCGAGTTTTTTTCTGAGCCTGGAGATGGCGATATCGACCGACCGGTCCAGGCCGTCGTAACCGATGCCCCGGGTGAGTTGAAAAAGGGTCTCACGGTCCATGGTTCGGCCGCCGTTCTGCGCCAGGATCCACAGCAGGGCGAATTCATTGCTGGTCAAATCGACGGGGAGGCCGCAGAGGGTGGCGGTCTGCGAAGCCTGGTTGAGGTGGAGGGCGCCGAATGCCAGCTCTTCGAGCTTGTCGGGTTCGCCCTTGCCGTTGTCCTGCATTATGCCAAACCGGCGCAGAATTGCGCGGATCCGAGCCAGCAACACCCGTGGCTCTACCGGCTTTTTCACATAGTCGTCGGCCCCCAGTTCCAGGCCGACCACCTGATCGGTATCGTCCTCACGGGCGGTGAGCATCAGGACAGGACCGGCATAGTCCTGCCGCGCCTTGCGGCATACTGTGAGGCCGTCCATGCCCGGCAGCATCAGATCGAGGATGACCAGATCCGGTTGTTCAGCGATAATCCGCGTAAGACCGATATCGCCTCTGCCTTCAATGGCGACGAGAAATCCCTGTTTCGCCAGATAGGCCTTAATCAGTTCGGCCAGTCGCACATCATCTTCGACGAGCAGAATGCGGGATGAATCAGGCATGGGTATGCACCTAAGAAGTTGCCGTTCCGTACATTTTTCCGATCAATTTTTTGATCAACGGCGCTGGTTCAGCCGGTCTTGCCGGCAGTTGATCGGATACACACTAGCACGGACCGGGAAGGCAAACTGTTGTTTTTTTGTCATCAACTGTAACAAATTGTAGAAAATCGTCACCGCCCAAGGCGCAACAGGAATTGCATAAGCTTTTATTCCTGTCGCATATTAGTAGCAGTAGGTTAGCTACAAATTGATACAATTTACAACATATTCGCTACAGATATTTCTACAATTGCCAGCTAAAAGATATCGTGAGCATCACTTATGCCTTTGCAGGATTGAAAGGCTTTGCGGGCCACGATTGGATTGAATACAACGTTGACCAGTATGCGATGCCGGATGCGGTTTAATATAAAACAACAATATCAGCAAGGAGAGGAAGCAATGAAGGTAGGAAGAAAACGTGTGATTGTCATGTTGGCTGCGATGAACGTATTGAGTATCTTTGCCGCCGGCGATGTCATGGCCGATGATGTGGTGGAAAAATCAAACTTCGCCCAGTTGAAACTTGGAGCCTTTCAGCCCACCGGCGATCTCGATGATGCCGATTACGATGCGGGCCTCCAGGCTGCCCTGTCATATAACCGATATCTTACCCGTTATCTGGTGGTTGAGGCGGCGGTAGATGGTTTTGGCGTGGAAAACGATAGTCGCGGTGCAAATGCCAGCGCCGGCAGCTATGAACGGGAAGACACCCTTTCGGTAGGTGCCATTCTGGTGACGGTCAAAGGAGAAATTCCAGTCGGTCAGGCCAATCTTTTCGGCGGTATCGGCGGCGGTTTATATTCGGTGACCCTGGACAGCGACATCGAGTCGTCGAGGCTTGGCGACTTCAGCGCCGATGACGACGATCAGGTGTTTGGCGCCCATGTGGTGGCCGGTGTGAATTATGATATCACGGAGCGGTTTTTTCTCGGGGTGGAAGGGATGTACCGCTGGACCGACGATGTGGAAATTACCGAGACTGTCGCTTCAATTCCCGTCGAGTACAACGGCGACCTCAGTGGCTTCTCCGTGTCTGTCAACGGCGGGTTCAGGTTCTAGCGTTCCTGTACCGTCTCGAGGCCTGCCGCTCCCATGTATCCGGCGGCAGGCCTTTTCCGTTTCCCCTTCCCCGTCACTCGTCGAGCTTATCCATAAATGGCGTTCTCATAATTTTCAAGAGGCTGCAGGCCTCCGCAAAGGTTTTTTTCCTGTCGCATATTAGTAGTGGCGTGTTAGCCTGCAAATTGATACAATTTACAACAACTTCGTTACAAAGTTTTCAACGATTGCCGGAATAAAGTCTTATGTGCAGGCGATACGCGCCTCTCGCAGTTTTCGGACACTTTTCCGGCCCAAAGGATGGTGAGTAAGCGACGCCGGAGCATGGTATCAAAAACAATTATCAGCAAAGGGAGGGAGCAACATGAATTTAGGAAGAAAACAGGTGGTTGGAATGCTGGCCGCAGTCAATGTGCTGGGCATCCTTTTCGCCGGCAATGTCATGGCCGATATGGATAAGCCGAATTACGCCCAGTTGAAGCTTGGGGCATTCGAGCCGACCGACGATCTCGACGATGCCGGCTTCGATACCGGCTTTCAGATCTCGGGCGCCTATGGCCGCTATCTGACCCCTTATCTGATCGTCGAAGCGGGGATCGATGGCTTTGCGGTGGATAACGACGTCGACGGCAGCAACGATACTGCCGGCAATTTCGACCAGGATAACACCCTTTCCGTCGCAGGCCTTCTGGTCACCCTGAAAGGCGAGGTGCCGGCTGGCCCCGCCCACGTTTTCGGCGGCGTTGGAGCCGGCTTCTATACTGCCAACCTGGACAGCGATATCGAATCCACGCGGCTCGGCGATTTCAGCACCGATGAGGACGATCAGGTATTTGGACTCCATGTGGTGGCAGGGGTGAACTACGATGTCACCAGCCGGTTCTTTGCCGGCATCGAAGGGATGTACCGCTGGACAGACGATCTCGATATCGATGATACCGTTGCTTCGATCCCGGTCGAATACGAAGGCGACCTCAGCGGCTTCTCCATTACCGTCAACGGCGGGTTCAGATTCTAATCCAGGGGACAGGGGGACAGGGGACAGGGTAGCAAGGCGCTTCGCGCTCAATTGCTGTCACCTGTAACCTGTCACCTGATCGTCGAGTTTATCCAGCCGGTATCTGAGAGTTGCCCGGGAGAGCCCCAAAAGCCGAGCCGCCTTTGAGACGTTGTTGCCGGCCACCTCCATGGCATACTGGATGCACCGCCTTTCCACCTGCTCCAGGCCCACCCGGTGATCGAACACCAGCAGTTTGACGATCTGGTCGAGATCCAGCTCGCCCAGCGGTTTTTCATGGCTTTCGTGGAGAATCACATGGCGGGAGGTGATCTTCTCGCCCTTGGCCAGGATCATCGCCCGTTCAAGCACATTGCGCAATTCCCGGATATTGCCCTTCCAGGAATGGTTATAGAGCATCTCCATGACTTTGTCGGACATGACCGGCGGCCGCCGGCCGAAAGCGGTGGCGAATTCCTTGATGAAATACTGGGAGAGCAGCGGGATGTCATTGCGCCGTTCGCGGAGCGGCGGGATGCGGATGGGAAAGACGCTGATCCGGTAAAAGAGGTCTTCCCGGAACGTTTTCTCCCTGACCATCGACTCCAGATCCTTGTTGGTTGCGGCGATGATCCGGACATCGCTTTGCACGGTCTTGCTGCCGCCCAGCCGCTCGAAGCTCTTCGATTCCAGCACCCGGAGCAGCTTGGCCTGGACGTCCAGTTCCATGTCGCCGATCTCGTCCAGGAAAAGTGTGCCGCCCGAGGCGATCTCAAATTTGCCTTTTTTTAACTGCTGGGCGCCGGTGAAGGCCCCCCGTTCATAGCCGAAGAGCTCGGCCTCCAGGAGGGCATTGGGGATGGCCGCGCAGTTGACCGGCAGAAAGGGGCCCTTCGAGCGGGCGCTGTTCAGGTGGGTGGCCCGGCTGAGGAGCTCCTTGCCGGTGCCGGACTCCCCGGTGATGAGCACCGTGGTGTCGGTGTGCGAAACCTCTCCCGCGAGGCGCAGGATTTCGCAGATTTCACTCGAATTGCCGATGATGTTGTTGAAGGTGTATTTGCCCTCGATCTCGCTCCTGAGGTATTTGACCTCCGAGGTTAACTGGCTGATCTGCATGGCTTTTTCCACGCAGGCGCGGAGCTTGTCCTCGGTGAAGGGCTTGGTCACGTAGTCGAAGGCGCCGAGCCGGATGGCCTCCACCGCATTGTCGATGGAGCCGAAGGCGGTGATGATGATCACCGGCACCTCGGGTTTTACCTCCTTGATATGGTTCAGGACCTCCATACCGCTCTTTTTCGGCAGCTTGAGGTCGGTGATCACCAGATGGATGGTCTCGCTGTCGAAGACCTCGATGGCCTCCGCCCCGTCCCGCGCCTCGAACATCTTGAGCTGCATGTCGGACAGCAGCATCATGATGACCTCGCGCATCCTGGTTTCGTCTTCAATTATGAGTAAATTTGTCATCGGTACCCGGTTTTTTCAGTATGCAGGGGAAAAAGAGGTGGAAGGTGGTGCCGCCGCCTTCCGTGCTATCGATCTCGCTTTCAATCTCGCTTTCAATCTCTATATGGCCGCGGTGCAGCCGGACCAGCTGGGAGACGATGGAGAGCCCGAGGCCGATGCCGTCGTCGCGGAAACTGACGAAGGGTTCCATGATCTTGCCCATGTATTCCTCGGGGATGCCGCAGCCTTCGTCCCTGATCGAGATGATCAGCCAGTCGCGGGCCACGGTGAAGGGGTTGCGGATGGAAATGAACCGTTTGTTGATCTTCAGTTTCTCCGGCTCCTTTTCGGCCCGGATGGTGATGGCGATCGTGCCGCCATCGGGCATGGCCTTGAAGCTGTTTAAAAAGATATTCATGAAGATCTGGCGGATCTGGGACGGATCGGCCTCGAACAGCGGCACGGACGGCGGAAAGTCTCGGACGAAACGATAACCCTCCTCCCGGTAGCGCTCTTCGGTGGCGGACAGGGTCTCCTCCAGGAGGCGGACGATATCCACCTCACTGAACACCGGGGTGGCAGGCTTGGCGAACGCGAGAAAAGTCTTCAGGGTGTTGTCCAGGCGCATCACCTCGGCCATGATGAAGCTCGCCGCCTTTTCCCGCATCTCCCAGGGCCGCTGGCGGTCGAGGACGATCTGGGTCGAACCGAGGATAATGCCGAGCGGGTTCTTGATCTCGTGGGCGATGCCCGCGGTCATTTTGCCCACCGCCGCAAGTTTTTGTTTGTCCTGGAGCTCGGCATAGGTGGATTTCAGCTCCACCAGGCTTTCGCGCAGCGACAGCGCCATCCGGTTGAAGGACCTGGCCAGGTCGCGGGCGATATCCGGGTCCTTGATGGCCACCCGGTATTCCAGGTCGCCGCCGGTGATGCGCTCGATACCCTGCTGCAGCCGGAGGAGCGGACTGATGATGGTCTTGGCCAGCAGATAGCTCAGGATGCTCGACAGCAGGATGGCGATGACGACGAGCGTAATGGTGGTTTTCTTGATCACCTGGATTTTCTTGAGGTAATCGGAAATCGACAGCGTCACCCCCACCGTCCAGTCCTTGTCGGGATAGCGGGCATAGGCGGTGAAATACTGCTCGCCGCCGAAGGAGGTGCGGCCGAAGCTGACGTTTCTGCGGGTGAGTTCGGCGAGGCTCGCCCGCAAGGGGTCCAGCCGGTCCGATTCGCCCGGCGGACCGGCCAGCAAGGGATGGGCTATGATATGACCGGTACTGTTTTCGAAGATGTAGGCGACGCCGTGGTTGCCGATATCGATGCCCTGCAGGAATTTGGAAAAGGCGACCAGATCGATATCGATGCCGCAGACGCCGCGGAGATATTTATTTTCCGTAAAGATGGGGGCGGAGACGGTAATACCCGGTTTTTGCGTCGAGGCGAAGAGATAGACGTCGGTCCAGTTGATGCCGTGGCTGGCCACGGCGCCTTTGTACCAGGGGCGGTTACGGGGATCGAAGATCTTGTGCACCTCCGGGCTTTGCGGCGGCACCATGAGAAATTTGCCGCGCTCGTCGCCGAAGTAGATATTGACGAATTCCGGATGGTCCTTCTTGAATAGATGCAAGTACTGGAGCAGTTCCCGGTCATCTCCCGAGTCGATCAAACCGCCCGCAAAAAGCGAAGCAAGCAGGTTGACATTATGGGTGTGCTGAGCGAGAAACGAGGTGACGCGTTTCACAATCTGTTCTGCCGTGCCGATGGTGTACTGTTCCATCTGGTCTTCCGCCACCTTCAGGGCCTGCAGATAGCCAACATAGCCGGTGCCTGGAATGAAAATGACGATCACCAGGACGAGGGCGAGAAAAACCCGCAGATGAAATGACTGCCGGTATTTCCTGAGGGTGTGTTTCAGCCTCATTGCGTCCCTCCCGGAGTATCCGCCTGCCGTCGGTAATCGGACAGGGCGAGGAGAAGGTCGTTCTTCAGGATGCCGTCCGCATCCGGTTTTGCTAAGTATTCCCGCACCAGCCGCTCACTCTTGTCATCGAAACCGTGGTGTTCGATCAGGACTTTCAAGGCGGCAGCCGCAAAAACCTCATCCGCGCCGGCCTTTTGAATGGCCGCAAACGACTGCCAGGCCTGCTCCCGGCTGACCGCATGGCGGATGATCTCCAGATGGGCGATATCCGCCCAGGTGAGGACGGTCTTCGGGTATGAGGCGTGCTGCTTCAGGTCGGGGTCTGCCGCGCGGATCGTCAACCAGGGTACCGGACCGACAATACTCAGCTTTTCGTTCGGGTAGAGGGTGATGAGCCGCTGGTACCAGCTTACCCCCTGCTGCCCGTCGGTCGCCAGGTCGGAGGAGATCCAGCCGAGGTACCAGAGCGCTTTGGCGGCGATGGCCGGAAGATCCGGATACTTTTCGAGAACGCCGAGATAGCTGTTCCTGGCAAGCAGATACTGGTTTCTATCGGCCAGGCGATAGTCATCGCCCAGCGCCAGAAAAGCCAGCTCCAGCGCCGCCATGGCCGCCTGC
>Ga0154407_1261_pt1 | contig 9821 bp, 7 predicted proteins | sample RifGroB2_FD_115911 | JGI IMG/M metagenome (GOLD analysis project Ga0154407, IMG submission 115911) | Desulfobacterales bacterium GWB2_56_26
CGGGAGTGTTTATACAGCCCGCCGACAATACTATCTCGGTTTCCGGTCAATAATACACAATACACAGATCAGCCCGTATACTAATTCCAATGAGCTTTCAAAATGACGTTTTACGGGTTTCGTTCTCCAACCGGACTTCGAGCTTCGTTCGTCCGTCCTCGGCCGAGTAGACGAGAAACTGACCCTTGGCATCCGATTGCTTCATGTCACTCATGCTTGCTCCACGTCCTCTAACTTTCATACCACCTTCCGCAACTGTCCGTCGTGCCATTTGCCCAAAATCATGAGCGCCGCAACCGCCCCCAAAAGCGCCAGGGCCATGTCGGACTGGGTGTCCCAGACGTAGCCCTGGGTGCCGAGGAAGGCCTCGGCGCTATCGCCCGTGGCGGCGGCCACCCACCATTCGACCAGTTCGTAGAAGGCGGAAAAGGCGAGGCAAAAGCAGACGATCAAAAAGTTCAGCCAGCCCCGGCCGTTCACCACTTGTCTGCGGATGAGGATCTCGCGGGCGATCATCGCCGGGACAAACCCTTGCGCGAAATGGCCGACCTTATCGTAGTTGTTGCGGGTGAAGCCGAAAATTGTCTTGAAATGGTCGAAGAGCGGGACTTCGGCGTAGGTGTAATGGCCGCCGACCATGAGAATGATGCAGTGGATAAGGATCAGGACATAGAGGAGCGGCGTGAAGCGGAAGGAGCGATAACTCGCGGCGAGCAGAATCACTCCAACGATGGCCGGCACGACCTCGAGAAACCAGGTAAACCGGTCCTTGGGCGAGATGCCGGACCAGATAAAACCGGCGGCGAAGATGCCGATCCACAGATATTTCATGCCTCATCCTCAGGTGAATTTTTCATGGGACTCCAGCCGTGCAGCCCCCAGACGAGCGACAACAGTCCGATACCGGTCAGACCGGCGGCAGTCCAGGAGACGGCCGCGATCCCGCCCAGCTGCCATAACGAGCCGCCCACCAGGACCCCGATCATCCGGCCGATGCCCGAAGTGGCATAGAAGCCGGCCATCATGGTCGCCCGGGCTTTTGGCATGAGTTCCGTTGAAAGCGAAAAGCTGGTGACGATGGTGAACTCGAAGGCAAGAAAGACACAGAACATGCCGATCATCGCCAGCGGCAGAGTGCGGCCGATGAATGGCAGCAGCAGATAGGCGAGGATCGCCAGGAAAAGCCCGAGGATGGTCGCCCTTTTCAGGCCCAGGCGGTCGGCGAAAATCGCCGTCGACGACTCGCCGAGAAACTCGGCTGCGCCAATCGCCACCGTGCTGAAACCGAGGGTGGCGATGCTCACCAGGAAGGCCTGCTCGAACCAGACCCCGTAGACCACGAACAGGCTGTCGTTGGCGATGCTGATCCAGAAGCCGAAGCCCAGCATGCCGGCGGCGGGACGCACCCGCAGGAGCTGCGGCAGGGCCGCGAAGATGTTGATGCGGCGGGTTGCGGCAGGCTGGGGTTCGTCCGCCGGGATCACCTGGCCGATGGCCAGCCAGCCGAGTCCGCCCAAAAAGGCCAGCAGCAAAAAGGCGCCGTGCAGGCCAATATTGTCGATGATCAGGCCGATGGCCGGAATGCCGATCAAAGTCGACCCGGCCCAGGCGGTTTCCACCGCGCCGATCACCCGGCCACGCCGGGCGTACGGCACGTGACGGCCGATGAAGGCCTGGATGGCGGGATCAAAGACGGTTTTGCCGAAGCTCGCCACCACCAGCCCCACAAAAACCGGCCAGTAACCTGGCACCAGACCGCACAGCAGCATGCCCACGGCCAGCATGGCAAGGCCCGCCCGCATCACCCGCCGGTAGCCGAGTCGGTCGGCAAGCGGCCCGCTGAAGAAACCGGCGAGCGCGGTTGCCTGACAGACGGCGATGATCGAAGTCATCGCCGCGAGAGGCACATCGAGACTCCTGCCGATCGCCGGGGCAAAGGGGTAGATGAAGCGCCGCCCGGTATTGAGCAGCAGGCGGAAGAACATCATCGCGACGATCTGCCGGACGAGGACCGTGCCGTTGTTTGCCAAATTGTTACCCTACAAAAATTTTTTAGCCGTGAATGCTTCCTACCACCACTTTTTGAAAAGCCAAATCAGGATTGTCAGGACGATGCTGACTACGAGACAGGTGGTGATCGGGAAATAGAACCGGAAATCGTCGCGCCGGATAATGATATCGCCCGGTAGCCGGCCGAGATTCAGCTTTTCCAGGATCGGCCACAACAACCCGGCCACGAGCAGCAGACAGCCAATGAAAATGAGTTTTTTCGCCATGTCACTTCCCCTTGCGGCGGCGCCTTCACCCGGTCTTGATCACCACCAGGGTAATATCGTCATGCGGTTTCCTTCGCCCTTTAAAATCACCGATTTCCTGGACCATGGCCTGCAGGATCGCATCGGCCTGCTTGTCGCTGTTGGCAGCGAGAATCGCCCGGAGCCGCTCCTTGCCGAACTGCTCGCCCGCCTCGTTCTCCACCTCCCAGGCCCCGTCGCTGCCTATAAGGATGACCTGTTCTTCCTTCGGCACCGGCAGCTCGTTATACATAATTGTTATGTTCGGATCAACACCCAGAGCAACGCCCTGGCTCCGTAATTCGCTGAACCGGAGGCTGGCGGGCTGGTAGACGATGGCCGGTTCGTGCCCTGCCCGTATCCAGCCGATACTGTTCCGCCGCCGGTCCACCTCCAGGTAGAAGAGCGTGACAAAACTGCCGGAGACGGCGGTATCCCGGCAGAGCAGCCGGTTGACATCGCCGATTATCTCATCCGGCCTGCCCGGCTGATCGATGCGGCATCTGAGCAGGGCGCGGACGGTGGTCATCAGCAGAGCTGCACCGATGCCGTGGCCTACCACATCGCCCACCGCCACCCCAACCTTGCGGTCGTTGTCGGCGAAGGTGATGATATCGAAATAGTCCCCGCCGGTTTCGTCGCAGTAGAGGCTCATCCCCGCCGCCTCCAGGCCCGGCGCCCGGAAACCCGATTGCGGCAGGAGATTCTGCTGCACCTCCCGGGCGATGTCGATGGCCTTTTTCATGCGCAGCCGCTGCCGCAACTGCCGGGTCATCTTGTTGAAACTACGGGTCAGCTCGCCGACTTCATCCCGGGTCGTGACGGCCAGCGGGGGCCGAAACCGGCCTCTGGCCAGATCGTCGGCGGCAGCGGAGATCTCCTTGATGCGGACGGTGAGCCGGCTGGTGGTCATCCTGATCAAGAGGAGGATGAGCAGGATACAGGCGGAAAAGGAGAAGAAATAGAAGTTCCTGAAACGAATGATCGGCTGCAGGATTGTTTCCCCGGGGGCCATGATCACCATGGTCCAGGGCGCTTCGGACAAATGATAGAAGCCGCTGACCTCCTCCGGCGGGATGCCGGGACCAAATGCCGTGCCGTAGTTCGCCCCCCGCATCTTTGTGAGGGTCTCCTGCTCCAGCTTGCTGACAGTGCCGAAGGCGCGCATGGGGAAGAAGTCTTCCAGGCCGGATTCGAGGGCGGTGCTGACCAGCACGTTGCCCGAGTCGTCGACCAGATAGGCCTTGTTGCTCTTCCACCAGGGGGCGCGAATGACCTCCTCGATCAGGACATCGAAGGAAAAACTCACCTCGACCCGCCCCACGCCCTCGTTGTTGCCGTTCCGGAACTCATACACTAACGAGACGGTGCGGTTTTTCAGGTCTTTGTTGTACTCCGGCAAGGTGATGACAAAATCGTTTCCATGGCCGTGATGGCCAGTCCGGCCGTGGTCGACGCTCCCTTTCGCGGTCCCGGCCTCCCCCAGCCAGTCGATGGACACGTCGACGACCCCCTCCAGTGCGGTGATTCGTTTCCGCACCGAGTCGAATACCAGTCGGTTGATTTCCGACTCGTTGCCGACATCGAGCAGCAGGAGCAGCTCCTTGGGCCGGCTGAGCCGCATATCGATCTCGTGGGCGGTGCGCTGCAAGGTGGCGATGGCGGTTTCCCCCCACTGATTGAGGAGGAGGGAGCGCAATACGACAAATCCGCCGATGGCCAGCCCCACGAGGAGAATAAAGGTCGGCGCCAGAATGAAGAACAAGGTCCGCTGTTGTAAGGTTCCCGGCTGAAATGTCATGTTTCATCCGCCTTGGCTGGAAGAAATAAGTGAAGTATGAACCGCGGCTGCCGTTGCCGATCCTTTTTCATGAGAGTAGCAGAACGGCAAGGCTTCGGCAAGGAAATCGGCCGCGGCAATGTTTCCGTCATCCTGTATACTTATCGGTGAAAACCAGGTTGCCCTCCGGGCTTATCGTCATATACCCCATGCGCAGCAGCAGGAGCGTCCCCGGAAAGATATCTTCGCCAAACGGCTTGCGGATGGTCCACTGCGCCCGAAAAAGGCCATCCGGCAGGGTTTCGTGGTCGCCGGTGCATTCGAGAATCATCGGCAGAAAACTCTCTTTCTCGAACCTGGCGATGATCTGCCGCTCGAATTCGCTGCGGGCGAGCGCGGTGCGCAGCAGCCAGTCGGGCAGACGTTCCGGCAGGTTTCTGAAATGCAGATAGCTGCTGAGCAGGATATCGTTTCTGCCGCCCCATTGATCGGCGTTGTGCAGGTCCTCAACCGTCTCGGGAGAGAAGAAAAAACCCAGGTCGTTATCCAGCAGGTAGGGAGAATGCGGGGCAAAGAGATAGGCCGCCAGGGTCCCGTCGCGCGGCGCTAGAGCGAGATGTCCGCCGGTCACCGCGAGGGTCTCGTCCCAGGCCCGGCGGATATCCTGCGGTTTGTTGCCGTCGTTTAAGGCAAGCGTCAAGAGCGACATGTCCTGACGGGTGATCTTTCTCTCCGCCTCGATCACCTGGATCTTGGAAGGATCTTTTATCTCGCGGATATCCTGAATCTTCCTGAACCTGACCCGGTCTGCACTCACCTCTTCCCGCTGGACGAAGGCCAGCAAAGCCATCGCCTCGCGGATCCGGTCGTCGAGATAGAAATCCGCGGCGTAGGCATCTTGCCCGCTTCCGTGGGTCACGATACCGGCCGTTTTTCGGTGCAATTGCTCCAGATACGAGGCCGCAACCGACCCAACTGAGCTTCCGCCATAGCTTGACCGGGTCGGGAAGGAACCTTCGACCTTTGCCGCTACCGATGCCTCTGCCTGCAGCAGCATTCGGACGAGGACGTTGGCGTCGCCCAGGATGTTTTTCACCCGGCGCTGCGCCTGCCTCAAGTCATCGGCCTTTGCCGGCAAGGACAAACCCTGCTGCAGCCGAGCCAGCTCGGTCAACTGGCCGCGGACGATCTCGGCAAGTGACGTGGCATACTGTTCCGGGGTCAGGATTTTGTCGACGAGTCCGACCATGAGTTTGCCGACCGGCTGGCCGGCCGCAAAGCGGATGGCCTTCTTCAGCCAGGACTCCGCCGATACCTGCAGTTCATTGCCGCCGCAGGTTTCCCGGAGCAGGGCCAGCACCGAGAGTTTGTTGAAAACAATGCCGAAATCGGGCTCGGAACCTCGCTTCCGGCTACTCCCTTCAAAGCCGAAATCGCCGGAGAGACTTTTCAGCAATCCATTGGCCATCGCCTGCCGACCGGCAAGATCGGCGAGGGCATCGATAGTCCTGCTCAACTCGACCAGTTCGACAAAGATCTCCGGGTCCGCCCCCGCCTCTCTGCCGCCGGCTGAAAGCTTCGGCAGGCCGCCGACGGCCGCCTCGATCCGCCCACGCACCAGGGCTATGCCGTCCTCCTTCCGCAGGCCGTAGCCCAGGAGGGCCAGCAGGTTCTCCGCCCGGTAGGGCTTCTGCCCCCGCAGATACCGCACGGCAATTGCCGAGACTTCGGCGGGAGGCCGCCCCTTCAGGCGAGCCAGGGTGAGTTCTGCCGCCAGGGCTAGTTGCCGGTCGATCTCCTCCCGGCCCAGTTCCGCCAAGAAGCTTTCAGCCGCCCGGGGATCAAAAAGAATCGTGACGACGTTGTCAATGAAATCGCCTGCGCGCCGGACGGAAAGCCGAAGATCGCCCCGCCGGGCATAGGTTAAAATGAGCGCCTGAGCCTGTTCTTTTCCCAGAAAATCGAAAACATCCCAGATGAGGCCGCTGTTTATCCCGGTCCGGCCCATTGCAAGCGCCGTCTCCCGAACGCTCGGCTCCGATGGGCCGCTCTCGGCCGAATGGCGTTTTGCCAGCATCGCGGTCGCATCATGATCGCCGGGGGCGCCGGTCAAAATTGCGGCCGCAGCCGCCATCCTTTTGGCGAGGGGTTCGTCCTGCGGCCCGGGATCCAAGCCGCGGACAATGGCACGCCGATAAAGCTCGCGGCGAAAGGAGGTTTGCTCCCCCGCCGCAGCTGCCTCCTCCAGAGCCGCTATCTGGCTGCGCACGGGTCCGTGGACCGGCACCGCCAGGCAATCGTCGACTGCATCTGCCAGCACCTGCGGCCAGGAAGCAGCAGGCTCCGGCAGGAAATAGAAGCCGGGGCCGGTGGGTGTCGCAAAGAGAAAGTTCAGCAGCCGCTCGTCAAGCACGGTCCGGTCGCGGCATTCCTGCCGCCCCTGACCGGCATACTTGTCCGGGGTTGCGGTCTCGCGCAGCGCCAGGAGAAAACGTCGATGGCTTTCCAGGCTGCGCCTGGCGACCGTATTTTCGGCATCCACCTGTAAAAAGCCATCCGGCTGCACCTGCTCTTCCCTCCTTGTCTCCCCCGCCTTCCCGCCCAGGAGGCTGCCGGCCAGATCGCCGTAGGTCGCCACAAAGGCCGGCGCCTGCCACTGCGGCATCAGTCGGTTGTCCCAGTAGTCGAGACCTGCGAGATAATGATCGATGAGGTTCTTGCGCAGTTTCCGGTCGATCGCCACAAAATTGCTGAACAGGTTGGTCCTGTCGATCCGGGTGGGGTCGATGCGCGGATCGCAGCTCGGGATGGCGCTGCGCAGGAATTCGTTTTCGATCTTCCTCGTCCGGATGTTGGCCAGGTCGTAGTACTGCGCGGTGAGCAGGGTCCCGCTGCCGCCATAGCTCATCTTGAGCGGATGGTCGCTGGTGCCGACGATCCTTCGCGACTCTTTTGCCTCCCGCCCACCGGCAGAACGGTCGGCAAGGAGTTCCGCCAGCGGGGTGCCGGCCACGATCTCCGGGTAGTAACGGGCGACAAAATCCTCCAGCGGAAATGTCTCGCCGGCAAGGTAAGGCAGGATCGAGTCATGGCCGACCCGGGTGGTCTCGATGACCACACCCCTCTCGTTGGCGATGATTTTCCGGGTGATGGGATCGGGCTCCAGATAAACCTGCATATGGCCGATGAAGTCGCCGGCCGTGGTCTGCAGCAGCCCCCGGTTCGAACCGAGCGCCAAAGCCGGGTAGAGTTCGTCAAGATAGGCCAGCATTTCCTTGGTGCCCGCCTCGCAGTCGTTCAGGTTATGAAAGAGCGAATCGAGCACCATGCCGCTGCCGTTGCCCGGATAGAATTTATTTTCGGCATAGCGCTGCAGGATCATCACCGCGGCAAAGCCGTCGATCTCCGTCGGCAGGCCGGCCGCCACCCGCTCGTAGCGCTCCCGAAAACGGGCCAGGGCCTCATCGAGAGTAAAGGCGGGTTGCAGGTTTTTCGCCAGGAGTGCCCGGCTCAGCTGATAATATTCGGCCGCTATGATGAACGAGGCAAACGGCATATCCAGCCTGCCGTCGCCGATATCCCGGCGCAGTTCGGCCAGAAAGGCAGCCTCACGGCGCGTCAGATCGGCCACGGAGGCAGCCGCCGGCACCGCATCCTGAAAGACATTGCCCAAGAGGTACGACTCGGCGTTTTCCTCGACCAGGTGAAACATGTCCTTGGCCGGTCTTTTGGGAATGGTATCGGCGGAAAATCGCGGCGGCAGGAGTTTTGCCACCGCCGTCCCGCGGGACAACGAATGGAAGCCTGCGCCGGCATCGGCGAGCGCGGGCAGATTGACCGGCATAGCGACCATGGGGACAAAGGCGGGACCGTCGCCCCCCCGATCGGGGCTGGTACTGCGCTCATGGGCACGGTAGGGAATTGCCGTCAACCGGACGCCTGCGAAACCGGTTTCATTTTCATCATCTTCCTTCGTAAAGTCGGTCGGCCCGGCCACATCCGCTGCCCCCCGCCCCGCCGTCATGCCCGAGGAGGCCGGAGGCTCCGGATCCGGGTCGGCCGGAGAACCTGGCGGCAGCATGGGCACCGGCACCAGCAGGGCCGCCAGATGCAGCACCAGGGTAAGCGCAACCGCGCCCGACCATTCTCGTAACTTGCCATGTCTTTTCGCCATCTTGCCACCGAACTGCAGAAATCCGTAAGCGTTCAGCAGTCAGCAGTCAGCTGTCAGCTTTCAGCAGGAAGAAGCTGAATGCTGACAGCTGATAGCTGAGGCCTGGCCTGTTCCGGCTACAATGGTAAGCATTGTTGCCGCCGCCGGGGAGGGTAGAAAAGGAGCGGGCAATTCTTTTCTTTTTCATTCTTTCCATGCATAATAGTAGATATATTAAAGAAATTTTATGCTGCCTGTACTCGACCGCCCGGAACGTGGCCGCCAAGCCGCATTCCGGGGATTGTGCGGCTCATTTCTAAAGGAGTTCCAGCCATGGCAAAACCTGCATGCCGGCCCTGCCCTTTCAGCCCTCGTCTGCTGCGCTCGCTCTCCGGCCTGCTCCGGCTGCTGCCGCTGCTGGCCGGGCTGCTGGCGTTCCTGTGCCTGCCGCAGCGGGCTGCCGGCAATCCCGATGCAGACAAGATCAAGATAGCGGCAGTCTTCTCCGAATCGGGGATCGCCGCTCCCCACAACCAGCCGCTGATCGAGATGACCAAACTTGCTGTCAGAAAGATCAACGAGGCAGGCGGGCTCCTCGGCAAGCCGGTGCAACTGCTCCTCTTCGACAACCTCAGCACACCGATCGGCTCTGCCATGGCCGCCCGTAAATGCGTGGAACAGAACGTGACGGCGGTCATCGGCGCCCACTGGAGTTCGCATTCCCTGGCGATGGCGCCGATCCTGGAAGAAGCCGGTATCCCTATGATCAGCCCGGGATCGACCAACCCCGAAGTCACCAAAGGGAAAAAATATATTTTCCGGGCCTGCTTCATCGATTCGTTCCAGGGGCTCGCCATGGCGAAATTTGCCTACACCAATCTTGAGGCCAGGACGGCGGTTGTCGCCACCGCCATCGATGAAGACTACAGCACGATGCTTGGCCAGTTTTTCAGCCGGGCCTTCGAAAAGGCGGGCGGAAAAGTCCTGGCGGAGATCGGTTACCGGGGCAACGCTACCGACTTTTCCAGCAACATCAAAACAATTGAGGAACATCGTCCGGACGTGGTATACCTGCCGGGCTACACCAGGGACAGCGGCCTGTTCATCAAACAGGCAGTGAAAATGGGGATACGGGCCACCTTTCTTGGCGGCGATGCCTGGGATGAAATCGAGACCTATGCCGGCGACGCAGTGGGCGGCAGCTTTCAGTCCACCCCATGGCATCCCGAGGTTCCCTATACGGCAAGCGAAGAGATGAAACGGTTTTTCAAGGCTGCCTACAGCCGGGAGGTTGCCAACAACAGCAGCCCCTTGGCCTACGATGCGGTCATGATCCTGGCCGATGCCATAACCCGGGCCGGGACCGACGACCGAAAAGCCATCCGCGAGGCCCTGGCGACTACCAGAAATTTTCAGGGGGCGACCGGCTCGATCACCTTTGACGAAAATGGCGATCCGTTGGATAAGGGCATCATCATCATCGAGTTCAAGGATGGGAGAAAGGTCTTTACCCAGACGATCCAACCGTAGCCGTGGGAGAAGTGCCATGTTCCGCCAGACTTCGAAACACCTTTTGCTCTTATGCAGCCTCGGC
>Ga0154407_1182_pt1 | contig 9612 bp, 8 predicted proteins | sample RifGroB2_FD_115911 | JGI IMG/M metagenome (GOLD analysis project Ga0154407, IMG submission 115911) | Desulfobacterales bacterium GWB2_56_26
TCTTTTGGCTATTTCCTGCAAATGGTTCATGGCCGACTGCAGGTCGGAATCGGCCAGCCCCTTGCCGGTCTGTATCGCGGCAATGGTCTTTTGGCTATTTCCTGCAAATGGTTCATGGCCGACTGCAGGTCGGAATCGGCCAGCCCCTTGCCGGTCTGTATCGCGGCAATGGCGGCGATGGTCTGGTCCATAACGGTCATCGACTCCTCGTTTTCGGTCAGAAGGATATTGACCTGCTGCAGTTGATTATCACGCAGTTCGAGCCGTTTTTGCAAGGCGTCGAACTCCCGTTCGTCGGCCTCGGTGATTTTTTTCAGACGTTTCAGGTCGGTGATCCTTTCGGCAATATAGGAGGCATCGATGGTCTCGGCGCTCTGGATGAGGGAAACGATGCGCAGCAGATTGTCGATGACGCTCAGATGGACCTGTTCCGCCGCCCCGAGGAAGGAGCCGTAGGTCAGTTCGCCGGGCTTGAATCTTTTCAGCAGCATATCCCGCAACCGCTGATATTTCCTGCCGATTGCGGCAAACTGCTGCTCTCCCTGATCGGCATACTGCTCGGCCCCAAGCACGGTGGAGCAGTGCTCGAGGTCGCTGGTCAGGGTGTCGAGCAGCCGTTCCCGCTCCCGGCGATACTTCTCGGCCTGCTGTTCCAGATACCTGCCGGAGATGGCATCGCTTCGGAAGAAGTAATTGACGACCGAGGTGCCGGCCCCGACCGCCAGCAGTCCGCCCATCCCGAGCAGGAGCACCGGAAGATCGTAGAGGAAGGCGGCAAAGCCGCTCAGTGCGCCCAGGGCGGCGGGATAGAGGACCAGGGGATGCAGGAAGCTCTCCCGGCGGATCGCCTGGCGGATCGATTGGCCGCTGAATCGGTCCAGGTCGGGCAGGTTTTTGTCGTGAGGTATTGTCTCTGCCATTTCTTCAATCAGGCGCTTGTAGGGTGCGCCATGCTCACCGCTTTTGTCTTTTCCGGTGCGCACGGCGCACCCTACGAAAAATGTCATTTTGAATGCACATACGAATTACAACTCCTCCCGCACCAGGACGAGCTCAACCCGCAGCAGCCGCTGCTGGTAGGCGCGCGGCGGCTCGTTGTCTTTTGCCGGCAAGGGCTTATCGCCGCCGAAGCCGACGGCGTGGAGCCTGGCCGGCTCGATGCCGTGGCGGGTGTGTAAATATTCGGCCACGCCGTTCGCCCGCGCCTGGGAAAGCAGGAGATTTTCCCGGGCATCGCCTCTCGTGCCGGTATGGCCTTTGACCACCACCCGGAACTGCGGATAGTGGGAGAGCTTTTCCGCCGCCGCGTCCAGTTCCGTCCGGGCCAGCAGGTCGAGCTCGCTGGAGCCGTGTTGAAAGATGATCGGTTTCAGCTTCAGCGTCCCAACCTCGGCGAGATTCGCCCAACCGGCTTCATCGAGAGTCGGGAAGGCGGGCTGCTCCCGGCCGTCACGACCGAAGCCGGCAGTTTTTGTAAAACCGCTGACCCCGCCGGCGTAGAGTTCTTCGAGGAACGATCTCTTGATCAGCCGGTAACTGTCCCGGTCGGGGATTGGGGACTCGCTGAAATCGCCGCTGTTGACCAGGATTCCGACCGTCGCGTCGATCACGCCGATCAGCCGTTCCTCCGCCCGGCCGCCCGGTCCGGCGATGCCGAACCACTTCTCGCAGTTGTCGATAAGGCTCTGCCAGCCCACTCCCTTCAGCATGGTCTCGGCGACTTCCTTGTTCAGGCCGGTTTCCGTCATGACCTCCTGCCGCAGCCTCTCCGGCTCGTCGCGGAACTTTTTCAGCACCTTGAAATAGCCGGCGAGCAGCAGGGAGACCACCTCCGGCTGACGCTGCAGGTATTTGCGGTTCGCGATCAGAATATCGACGATCAGCCGCTCCGTCTCCTCGGTGCCGAGCAGCTTGACGATCCGGTTGTCGGCCAGCGCCCGCGAGACGTCCGGCTCCCAGAGGACTGCGATGTCGGTGGTCCCGGCGAGCAGCTTGGCGAGCGCCTTCTCCGAGCCTGCCGTCGTCAGACGCAGGTCATTCCGCACCGGCAGCAGCGCGGGAAGATCGAAGTGGTCGGCTGCCGCCTTGAGCAGATAATGGCTAGGGCTGTCGGGGGTAAAAGCCACCCGCAGTTCGCCGCCGCTCCGGACCGCATCCAGGTTGGCCACCCGGTCGCGGCGGGCGACGATGGCATCGCCGCCCTTCGATTCGTCGAGAACCGCAATCACCGCGCCGGGGTAATCGTGGGCGCGGCCGTTTAAGAGATAGGAGTCGACGGTGGCGACGGCGAACTCGTATTCTCCCTCGGCCAGGGCCTGCATCCGGCCCTTATAGTCCGCTTTGTCGTCGACGCATTCGAGCAGGTAGCCGGACCGATGCATTTCTTCCTTCATGTCCCTGGAGCACAAGGGAAAGTAGCCGATCCAGCTGTCGACCGCCAGCCGCAATTTACCCTTGGTGCGCACCGCATCGCTGGTGGTCCGCTGCTGTTTATCTGCCAGGTAGACCCATACGTATTTCCCGCCGACCAGCAGCAGCCCGCCGATGACGAGCAAAAGAAATACCCCGACCAATCGCTTGTTCATGCTCTAACCCCGTAGACCCTATTTGAAGCCGTCGATATCGAAATTTTCCGCCTCGGCCAGGACCTCCTGCAGCCCCTTTCGCAACTCCGCCGGATTGTTGGCCGCGACATAGGTGGTACGTCCCGCGCTGTTGAGGGAATGATCGGCCTCGATACAAAAGCCGATGGTGTGGATCATGACCGGCGATTGGGTCAGGACCATGTTCACACTCTGGGCCAGAGAATTGATGTCGTCGGCCGCTCCGTCGGTGACGATCACCACCGTATAGTCGCCGTAGCCGAGTTGCCGTTTCGCCTGTTCGGTCAGCATCCTGTAGGCGGTGTCGAGGGCCATGGTGAGCGGGGTTTTGTTGTCCGGGACGACCTTTTCGACCTCTTGCTTGAACTGGTCGCGATTGGCGATCCCCAGCGGCAGCCGGGTGGAAAAACCGTTACGGTCGAAGACGACGAGGCCGAGGCCAGCGTTTTCCGGGACCTGCGTCGCCCAGTCGATGACCGCCTCCCGGGCCACCTCGTGCTTGGACCGGTTGCCGGAACAGCCTTGCCGTGCCATGCTGCCCGAACCGTCGAGGACGAGCACGAAATTTTTTCGGGTGAGCATGTCGTCGAGCACTACCGCTGCATCGCCGGCCTCCGCCTGCGGCCAGGGCGGCAGCATCCGGTCCGTCACGGTCACGGTTGGGGCCGGTTTCGGCGGAGCGGGCGCCCCCGTCGGGGGCGGCTGGACCTGTGTCGAGGGCGGCGTTTCCTGCCGAGTACCCTGCTGAACGATCTGGTCGTCGTGCCAGAAATAGTAAAAAACCGCAAAGATGATGGCGAGTATCAGCAACCGGTTGAATCTTTTCATGATTCCTCCTCTAGTCGAGTGGCCGGAAGGCGGACTCTTCAGCCTCGATCTGGATGATCCTGAACACCACCCGCATGTTGCTCAGCCAGTCCTCTTTGGTCTTGGGCGGGCAGGGGACCGTGCCGCACATCCCGGTTTTCGGCTGGGTGATACCGTGGCCGATGACGGTGAACTGGCTTTGGTCGAGATTCACGCCATTTGCCCCGGCATAGCCCATGATCGAGTCGCGGACCGCAATCGCCCGCGTCAGGCTCAAGTTCTTGGCGGCCTGCTGGGTCTGCCGCAGGACCAGCTCGCTGCTTTTCTCCTTCTGCTTGCGCAGGTAGCCCAGGGGGTCGGAGTGGCCCTCGACGGTGATGACCGCGCCGCCGTAGGTGGAGGCCAGTTCCACAACCTTCTTGAAGGCGTCGGCATACATTTCGGCGGCAAAGGAATTCTGGTTCGGCTGGAAGTACACTTCAAAGGAGAACAGCTCGCCTTCGCCAAGGGTCCCCATGGCCTGTTTCTGGGCCACCACCTTGGTGACCGCGTCGACGTTGAACCGCTGGGTCTCGGCGGCGTCAAGGCCGGCGAGGCCACCGCTGAGGTCGGCGTAGTTCCAGGTTGCATGGACCAAGGGCGTCTTGCGGCTAAGAAGACCTGCCGTCACGAAGGCGGCCTCTATCTCCTCGGTGAGGCGGGCGAAGTTGCGCGGCCAGTTCTGATCGGTGAAGAACTTCACATTGCCGCGGTAGCCGGCATATTCGCAGTCGCCGTAGAGGGCCTCGGCGTCGCCGGTAGCCGACTCGCTGTCGAGCAGGATCCTGGCCGCGGCCCCGATCATCGGCTGGTAGTCGGCGAGCTTTTCCTGACGGCTTTTGAACAGCTGGCGGATCGCCTGTTCGCCGAGAAGCAGGCTGTGGACGAATTTCTTCACCGTCTCCTTGTTGGCGACAAAATAGTCGCTGCGCACCGCATAGACATCGGCGATGACCCGGTTGGCGCTCTTGGTGGAGAGCATGATCTTCGCCCCCTTGACCGAGCCTTCCGAACCGGTGCCCACGGTGCCGCCGGAAGTAAGCATGAGGCCGTCCGGAATGATCGTCATGGCCGCATCGATGCTGCCGTCATAGAGGGCCTCGGCCGGGCTGTTGGCGGTGCCGGTGAGATCCTTGACCCACTTGATCTTGACATCGGACATGGCCAGGCCCCCACCTTTCAGGAGGGCGGCGAGGTAGTCGACATGCGGACCGTAGGCCTGCAGGGCGATGGTCTTGCCCTTCAGGTCCGCCGCGGTGTTGAGACCCGGTTTCACCACCAGGCAGTCGCCGCCGTTGCTCCAGGTGTGCTGATAGATGATCACCGGCTTAGTGCGGCCGTCCCGGCCGAGCAGCTCCGAGGCCATGGCGATCATGCCGAGCGTCCCGCGCAGGTAAGGGGTCTCGCCCTTCATGTAGGCCTGGACCTGCTGCTTGAAGTCGTCCATCCGGGTGAGCTGCACCTGCAGGCCTGCCCGGTCGATGAGCGAACCCTTGGCGGTCCGGATGCTGTTGCCATTGGCATGGATGGTGGCGATATCGCCGCCCCAGGTGATGACCGGCACCATGGTGAGGCCGCCCGCGCCGGCCTTGACCTCACCCACCGCTTCTTTCACCACTTCGGTCAGCGGCGGGGCCGCGATAAACTCCACGGCCCGGCCGGTGGCGGGCAGAAACCCCACCAAAAGCAAGACACCAATGAACAAGCTTTTCAGATTAGTACGCATGTTCTGATCCCCTCTCTGTAAAAATTTGGGAGAACGTAGGGGCGAAAAATCTTTCGCCCTCCAAATTATAGGCGAAAGATTTTTCGCCCCTACACTCAGTCCTTATTTCCTAGCTCCTCACCATCATACGTTATAAACGAATCGCTGTGCGTAAGATTAAACGCCTTGGCATGCTGCAGGACCTCCGGCTCAAACCCCTCGTAGCGAATAGTCTGAATCAGCTTGCCGAAAGCCGCCGTCTGTTTCACTCGGGTCGACAGGGCCTGGTCGTTCAGCTTGTAATCGCAGACGATCCGCGCCCCGTGCGGCACCCCGTTCGTCTTCCGCTCATGGGTATAGTACTGGGAGATGACCAGGATCCTGGTGCCGAGATAGACCGCCTCCTCCAGATCGTGAGTGACGAAAAAAACGGTCATGCCGTATTCTTCCCACAGTTCGAGGATGAGCATCTGCATGGCTTCGCGGGTGCCCGGGTCGAGGGCTCCGAAGGGCTCGTCCATGAGGAGGATGCGCGGCCGCATGACCAGGGCCTGGGCGATGGCCACCCGCTGCTGCATGCCGCCGGACAGCTGATGGGGGTATTTGTCCGCATGGCCTTCGAGCTGAACGCTCTTCAGGTAGAAAAAGGCCTCTTCTCTTGCGGCCTTGCGGGTAGAGAAGGTCTTCCACAGGGGCTGGCCGAGCTGCCTTCCGGCCATAATGTTTTCCAGGATCGTGAGATGCGGGAAGAGCGTGTATTTCTGATAGACGATGCCCCGGTCGGGTCCCGGATGGCACGCGGGTTCCCCGTCGATGAGGAGGGTGCCTCCCGTCACCCTCTCCTGGCCGAGGATCAGGCGCAGCAGCGTCGATTTACCGCAGCCGCTCGGGCCCACCACGGTGCAGAACTCCTTGCGGCGCACGGCGAGATCGATATCCTCCAGCACGATTTTTCCACCGTAGGCCTTGGTAACGTTCTCGCAGTAGAGCAGATAATCGCCGGGGATTTTCGACATTTTTTCTCTCACCTCAATTCTTTTCGGGTGAATACCAGGGAAAGAGCCATCGGACCACGAGCCGCAGCAGGAAATCGAGGCCATAGGCAAGCAGGGTGATCCACAGGACGTAGACAATGATGACGTCCATCGCCAGATAGCGCCGGACTAGAAAGATCCGGTAGCCCAGGCCGTCCTGGGAGGCGATGGCCTCCGCGGCGATGAGAAACAGCCAGCCGGCACCCAGTACCAGCCGCACCGTATCGACCAGCCGCGGCAGGATCTGCGGCATGACCACCCGGTAGATCACCCCGAACTGCGAGGCCCCGAGCGTCAGGGCTTTCACCACCACACTGGTCGGGATCTTGGCCGTTTCGAGATAGATGTCTCGGGCGATCAGCGGAAAGGTGCCGAGGATGATCAGCATGACCTTGCCCAGCTGGTCGACCCCGAAGACGATAAAGAGAATCGGCAGGATGGCGAGCGGCGGGATGTTGGCGACAAAAGTGAGAAAGGGCAGCGACAATCCCCGGATGCCGGGCAGCAGCCCCATGTTGAGGCCGAGGAAGAAGCCGATCACGGCGGCCACCGTGACGCCGAGGCTCAAGCGTTTCAGGCTGGCGGCGGTATCCTGCCAGAGGAGGATCTTGCCGCTGCGCCCGTCCGGCATAAAGGCGACCTTTTCCACCGCCTGAACGATCTTGCCGGCCGTAGGCAGCAGTTTGTCCTGCGGGTTGGCCGTATGCCGTATCTCCGCGCTCGTCAGGTAGAGGGCGAGAAACAGCAGAAAGGGCAGGGCCGCAAGCAGGATGTTCAGCCAGTACGGCGGCTCGGCATGCAGCCCGCGGAAGAGGGGAATCCGTCGTTTCATCTCAGGTGGCCTTATCCCTGGTAGGGTACACTTTGTGCACCATCAAATAGCGGGCGAAAGATTTTTCGCCCCTACACCCACACATCCTATAATTTGCCCTCGGCGGCCATCTTCATATACTCGGCGGAAAAACGCAGCCGGACATTGTCCTTGCCGCCCATCACCGAGCCGTCCGGAAATTCGATGCCGACGAAGTCCTTGGAATCGGCGTCGCCATAGAGGCCATGGGCAAAGGAAAAGGTCCGGACATACTCCATGGTGTCTTTCAGTTTCTTGCCGGCGGCAAAGTCGGCGGCCAGGCCGGGCTCGTAAAACATCGCGGTGGTCTTCAGCTGGGCCTTGAAGTCGTCGATCGAACCGCCGGCGAAATCGGCCATGGAGGCGATGGCCCGGTCGGTGCCTGCGGCCTTGCCGCTCATGATCTGCATAGCCTCGTACCAGGCGCCGGTGAGGGCTTTTTTCAGGCTGTCGGGGGAGTCGCTGCGGACCACCAGCAGGTCGATGATCTCGCCGGGGATCATCGAGGAATCGAAGACCATCTTAGCGTCTTTTTCGTTCCGGCACTGCAGAAGCGGCGGGTTCCAGGTCACCACCGCGCCCTTCTTGTCGCTCGCGAAGATTGCGGCGATGTCGGCGTCGGAGGTGTTGACGATGGTGAGATCGGTTTCTTTGATCTTGTTCATTTCGAGAGCCCGGGCCAGGAGATAGTGCGATACCGACAGCTCGACCAGCTTTACCTCGCGGCCTTTCAGGTCCTTCACGTGAGAACCTTTCTTTATAACGATCCCGTCGTTGCCGTTGGAGAAATCGCCGACGATCAGCGCGGTCGAATCGACGCCGCCGAGCGCCGGAATCGTCAGGGCGTCCATATTGGTCATGGCACAGCCATGGTAGTTGCCGCCGGTATAGAGGTTGATGCTTTCAATGTAGTCGTTGATCAGATCGAGCTGGATGGCAATACCGTACTTCGCCGCCCACTTGTCGAGAATGCCGCTTTGCCTGATGTATTCCCAGGGTTCCCAGCCGGTGTAATGAGACCAGGCGATTCGATAGGTTTCTTTCGCCGGTTCTTTCGCCGGGCTTTCCCGCCACAGGCCGAGAACCACGATAAGGGCAACAAACAATACGGCACCAGTCTTCTTGAGCATGCTTTCCTTCCTTTGTGAAAGTATTGGGTGCTGACGATCCATCCTGAAGCTGTCCATCCTCCCCTAATCTAAGATAAAAAAAGAGAAATGTCCAACAGCGCAGGTTTTTAGTTTTGAAATGAATTTCGTGAAGGTTCTTATCCCCCTTTGTGGGTTGGACATGTAATGGCATAGGGAAATGGCAGTTTCGCCGACGGATGCATTGTGTTAATCTGGCCAGCCCGGCAGCAGGCAGGCCTTGCGGATCAGAGAAGAGATGGCACCATCCGGCGCAGACTTCCAACGGAGAAAAAATGATTTCAGAACGACTCGGCGGCGCGCTTTTTATTGCCGGTTCCGCCATCGGTTTCGGGGCAATGGCGATCTTCGGTAAAATCGCCTTCGGTTCCGGGGCTTCTACGGCGACCGTCCTGTTTTTCCGCTTTCTCGCTGCCGGTACACTGATGGTTATGCTCATGGTGAGCATGCGCCAGCAATGGCCGAAAGGCAGGGATCTGGCGGTGCTTATCCTCATGGGCGGCCTGGGGTATGCCGGACAGGCTTTTTGCTTTTTCTCCGCCCTGCATCACGCCACCGCCGGTTTGACAGGCCTCTTGCTCTATCTCTTCCCGGCCCTGGTCATTGTCGGCTCGGCCATTCTGGGCCGCAGGAAACTGACCTGGTCGAAAGTCCTGCTCGCCCTGCTGGCGCTTATCGGCATCCTGTTGACGGTGGCCGGCGGGCTTGCCGGAACGCCCACGGGCATAGCCTTCGGAGTGGGGGCGGCACTGATCTACACCGTCTATATCCTGGTTGGCGAGGGAGTTACCGGCCGCACCGGGGCGGTGAGCGCCGGCTGCGTCATCATGCTCTCCGCCGCCGTAGTGTTCGGGGTGGTCATGACGGTCGAAGGCCCGACGTATCCGGGGACGCCTGCCGGCTGGCTAGCGGTGGCGGCCATCGCCGTGGTGTCGACGCTCATGCCGATAGTCTTCTTTTTTGCCGGCATGCGGCGGCTGGGCGCCGGCGACGCTTCGACGCTCTCGACGCTTGAGCCGGTGGTGACCTTGCTTTTGGCGTATATATTTCTGGGGGAAAAACTGGGGCCGGTGCAGGCGGCGGGGGCGGGTCTGGTCATCGCCGCCGTGGTCATTCTGACCCGGCTGCGGTGATGGGGCCTGATCTTTACGGCTTCGGAGTTCAGCGGAAGATCTTCCGGTATCCTTCCTCGTCGGCCTTATAGCCGAAGGCGGCCTCAAATTGAACGATGATTCCCGGATTCGCCTCGCGGTCGTGGTCCTCGGGAAAGCTTAATCTGGGTGTTATTTCCAGCACAAGCCAGTCCCGGAAAAAACGCTGGCGGTATCTGACCAGGAATTCGGTGTCGGTCATCTTGTAGCTCGGTTCGGTGTCGAAGTAGACCCCCGATTCGTAGGAAATTGCCTGGTGAGAACTCAATACCTGG
>Ga0154407_1128_pt2 | contig 9324 bp, 7 predicted proteins | sample RifGroB2_FD_115911 | JGI IMG/M metagenome (GOLD analysis project Ga0154407, IMG submission 115911) | Desulfobacterales bacterium GWB2_56_26
TCTGCAGAATGGTGGACATAAAGCCGTAGCCGATACTCGGTGCCTGGGCCTCCTGTGCAGCCTCCAGACTGGTATGGATCTCATGGGTTGCCTTGATGAGCAGAAAAATGCCGCCGCCGATGAGTACCAAATCCCTGCCGGAAATTTCCTGCCCGGCCACGCTGAACAGGGGCTCGACCAGGCCGATTATCCAGGCCAGGCTGAACAGCAGGGCAAGTCGTGAAATCATGGCAAAGCCTATCCCCAGGGTCCTGGCCAGGTCGCGTTGCTGTTGCGGCAGTCTGCCTACCAGAATGGTGATGAAGATAATGTTGTCGATGCCGAGCACGATTTCCAGCGCCAAAAGGGTGGCAAGCGCCACCCACGCTTCGGGGGAGAAGAGCCATTCAAACATGTTGCCTGTTCCTTGGATAGAGGAGGTTGAAAAAGAACATCGTCTATGGTTGTGCCAATCGTCAATTATGATATCATGCAGTAATGACTTGTCTTCAATGTTTTCTTGAATCCGCTTCCTACGGAAAGCTTGCGGCACTTCGACGAACAGTATAGGCTTCCCTGTTGGAAAAGCATCGGGGTGCACGACAAATTTTCACGGAAACAGTATCTATTTTACAGTTCATGGAAACCAAAAATCTTCCTTTCAGCTCGTTGCCTCCTCCCTGGAATCATATCCTGCCCAATGTCGCCCTGATCATGGTCTGGGGAATGCTCTTTGGCCTGGTCTTTCTGCTGCGGTCCTTTTTTCTATTGCTCTTCCTTACCTTCGTGTTTTCGGCGATCCAGGCCAATGGTGTTAATCGACTGGAAAAATATATCAGAAAAAGATTGGTGCGGGTGTTTGTCGTGGCCGCGATATTTCTGACTGTTCTCAGTATGACCTTCGTGTTCCTCGTGCCCAAGGTCAAGGTGCAGACGGAACTCTTTATCAACCAGTTTTCCTCATATCTTGTGCGGGTCGACCAGGAGATTCTGGAGCTGAGCATAAAATACCCGGTGATCAACGAAATCTTTCCGAAACTTGTGGTCGAGGAGGTGGAGAACAATCAGGAGGTGAAGAAAAAAAACCTGGGCTATTCGCCGACCCGGTCGATGCTCCAGCAGCTGCTCAAGATCGGGGAGGAATCCGGCGGCATCGAAAATATCAACTATCTCCTCAGCCGGTTGGGCAATATCGGCGGCAAAATCGCCACGGTGACCTCGACCTTTCTGTTATCCATCCTGTTCTCCTTCCTGATCGTGCTCGATTTGCCGCGGCTTGCGGCCAGCGTCCGGGAGTTGGAATATACCAAACTGCGCTTCGTCTACCTGAGTGTCGCCGATGAAATCCGCGATTTTTCCCGGGTGCTCGGCAGAGCCCTGGAGGCTCAGCTGCTGGTTGCCATCGTCAACAGCATCCTGACCGCCATCGGCATCACGCTCCTTGGTATCGGCCAGCATGTGGCCTTTTTGTCGGTGATCGTTTTCTTCTGCAGTTTCATTCCGGTCATCGGGGTGATTATCAGTTCGGTGCCGATCTGCCTGGTCGCCCTCCAGGTCTCCGGCATTCAGACCATGCTGCTGGCGGTGCTGCTTATCACCGTCATTCACCTGATCGAAGGTTATATACTCAATCCGCGGATCTACGGTTCTTATATGCGGATCAACCCGGTCATTATCCTGATCATTCTCACCGTTGGCGGGAAATTGTTCGGTTTCTGGGGACTTCTGCTCGGCGTGCCGTTCTGCACCTATCTGTTCGGTCATGCCATCCGGATAAAAAACGGCAAGGACCTTACTTCGACCAATTAATTGTGTATTCAGATACATTTCACTCATTATGGATATCCTCCTCCTGCTCCTGCTCATTCTGCTGAACGGGGTTTTTGCCATGTCGGAAATCGCCGTGGTATCATCCCGCAATTCTCGCCTGCAGAAGCTGGCCAACGACGGCAGTTCGGGAGCCCACTCCGCCCTGCAGTTAAAAAACGACCCCACGGTTTTTCTCTCCACAGTGCAGGTCGGCATCACCATGGTCGGCATCCTGAGCGGCGCCATCGGCGAATCGGCCCTCGCCGAACCTCTCACGGCCTGGCTTGCCGGGTTTGCCCCGCTTGCCCCGTACGCCCGGCCCCTGGCCGTGACGGCAGTGGTGGTGGGCCTCACCTATTTTTCCGTGGTGGTCGGAGAACTGGTCCCGAAACGGCTTGGACTGCTCTCTCCTGAAAAGACGGCCGCCTTTATCTCTTTGCCGATGAAGGGTCTCGCTTCGGCCGCCAAACCCCTGGTATGGTTCCTGTCGTTATCCTGCAACGTCCTGTTGCGTCTGGCTCATCGCAAACCGCCCGAGGAGCCGCCGGTAACCAATGCGGAGATCAGGCTGCTGATGAAACAGGGGGCGGAGGCGGGGGTGTTCCACGAAAGCGAGCAGGCCCTGGTGGCCAATGTGCTGCGTCTCGATGAACGGAGTCTTCGTTCGATCATGACCCCCCGGCAGGAGATTTTTACGATCGATCTGGACAAGCCGGAAGAGGAAATCCGCCGACGCCTGGCCGAATGCCCCTACAGCCGGGTAGTCGTCTGCCGCAAAGGGCTGGACAATATCCTCGGTCTGTTGCGGACCGCCGACCTGCTCAAGACGTTCCTCGCCGCCGAACCGCTGGCGATCGAAGAGATCCTTCATCCGCCGCTCTTTCTCTGGGAAGTCGTCAGTACCACACAACTCATCGAAAACTTTCGTAAGGCTAATTTGCAATGCGCCTTGATCGTCGACGAATACGGGGAATTGCAGGGTCTCGTTACCCTGACCGACGTCCTGGCAGCCATTGTCGGTTCTTTGCCCTTCGGCCTGGCCGATCACGATATCGTCAAGCGCCAGGATGGCTCCTGGCTGGTCGCCGGGAGCACGTCCATGGATCATATGAAAATGGAACTCAAGATCGGCGCGAAATTTCCGGGGGAAAAGGATAACGTCTATGTCACGGTGGGCGGCCTGGTCATCCATCTGCTCGGACGTATCCCCACCGAAGCCGATACCTTCGAAGAACAGGGCTATCGATTCGAAGTGGTCGATATGGACGGCAACCGCGTAGATAAGGTTCTCGTGGCGAAAATCGTCCCGGAACAGCGCTGATAAAGCGAATGATTACGGGCCTGACACGATGCCGGGTCTTTCCGGTCCGGTAGAAAATTATCCTGCAGGACCGGAAAGCCGGGGCGGGGGATGATGCGATGCGGCGGGATCAGCGGAAGCTTTCAGCCACCTCGTGTATGAGGGATTCGAGCTTTATCTTGCCCATGGCCAAATTGGCGTCTTTTGCCAGCAGCATGATCAGGTGAATATGGGCTTTGCCCGCCTGCGATTGGGAGAAATCGTCCGCTTCGTTCAGGCAGCGGGCGATGATGTGGGCCTTCGGGGCCTCGATATGGACTACCTGACCGCGGCCGACGTTCATGACATCCGTCGCTTTCTGGGCTTTCAACAGCACATCGTTGGCCAGCGAACCCACCTCGGCCAGTTTCAGGTTGGCGACGTTGACCTGGCCCGCCATCTCGCCGTTCGGCGTAAACACGCCGGCCGCCATGAACCCTTCGATATCTCGCAGTTTGCCTAAAGTGTCTTCCAGCTTGCCCATGATTTCTCCTCCTGAGTGGTGTTGTTCTGGTATTACGTCCGATGTTTCCTGCACGGTTGCGGGAGATGATTCCACCTCGACGACGGGTGCCGAGGGGACTCCCGATTTCTGGACCGCCTCATCGATGCGGCTCATGCCCTCCATCAGCAGCGCCATGAGGGGCTTGTCGATCATTTTCACTATTTTTTTCTGAGGCAGTTTCCTAAAGGTTATCCGGATGTTGTCGCAGGCAAGCAGCTTGAAGAAGGCCTCCTGGCCCTTGATTTCGCCGGCGATCGCGGCCGCAATTTCGCCCTGTTCGAGATAGATGTAGCCATCGGTATGGTTGTTCTTGACGTTCAACAGACAGGTTTTCTGCTCCAGGGAAAGGAGCTGGAGGAAGTTGGCCAGGGAAAATCCGGCAATCGAACCCTCTTTGCCCTCCTGCTGCAGCCCGTCGAGTATGGCCTCGGCCAGCCGCTCGAATTCGACCGGTTTTTCGAGAAGTTTCGAGATCCCAGTGTTATTGATCTTCTCCTCGATTTCCGGGGTGGCGAAGGCGGTCATGACGATCGACGGCAGAAAGGGATACACCACGGAAACGTGAGTGAGCAGCTCGAAACCGTCCATGACCGGCATCCGCAGATCCGTGACCAGCAGATCGATCTTTTCCCGCTGGAAAATTTCGATGGCCTCGCGCCCGTTGACGGCGGTGAGGACATCGAACCGGTCATTGTAGCTGGCCAGACCCGCCTCGATACTCTGCAGCAATCGCGTTTCGTCGTCGACGATGAGCACTGTATGCATGGTTTTTTCATCCCCGGAAGGCACCGTTCGTCAGGTCTTGCTGTTGTCCGGTCTTCAATTGCAGGCGTCATGCCAGAGCACAGAAACAGACGATTGAGTAAATATCATCTTGAAAAAACAGAGAATAAAAAGAAGGTAATTCGGCTGCTGCAGCTTTTTCGGCGACCTTTTTTGCGACAGTGTCCTATTTTGAATCGCCGGGTTTGAGGCAGTGCTGGTCGAGTTTGCGCAAGAGGGTCGATCTGGCGATGCCGAGGGCTTCGGCGGTGCGGGTGTGATTGTGGTCGAAGGCGGCAAGGGCCTTCACGATATGGAGTTTTTCCATATCGTCCAGAGGCAAAATGGGCAGGCCGGGGCAATCGGGACAGGCAAGTGGTGCGGTGGCGCCGGGTCCCGCGGCAGGGGCTTTTGGCTCAAGCAGTCGGGAGGGGTAGATGGTCCCGCCTGTGCGCAGGATGATCGCCCGTTCCAGGATATTTTTCAGTTCCCTGACGTTGCCGGGCCATGGGTAGGCGCAAAGGGCGTGCAGCTCTTTATCGGGCAGGATCAGCTCCTGGTCGGGGGCGATGTCTTTCATCAGGTAGCGGCTGAGCTCTTCGATGTCGCCGGTCCTCTCGCGCAGCGGCGGCAGGTGAAGGCGCAGGACGCTCAACCGGTAGTAGAGGTCTTCCCTGAATTTTTTCTCTTCGACCGCCTTTTCCAGATCCATGTTGGTGGCGGCGACCACCCGTACGTCGATTTTGGCCCCGGTCTCGCCGCCCAGTCGGCGCAGGGTGCCATGGTCGAGGATGCCGAGGAGTTTTGCCTGGAGGTGGAGAGGAATCTCACCGATCTCGTCCAAAAAGAGCGTACCGCCGTCGGCCATTTCAAAAAGCCCTTTGTGCACCGCATGAGCGCCGGTAAAGGCGCCGCGCTCATGGCCGAAGAGTTCCGATTCGATGAGGTTTTCGGGCAGCGCCCCGCAGTTGGCATCGACGAAGGGGGTCGAGGGATCGGGCCCGCGATAGTGGATGGCTTTCGCCACCACGTTTTTGCCGGTCCCGGTTTCTCCGGTGATCAGGATGGGGGCGCGGGTGGCGGCCGCAAGCTCGACCAGCCGGGCGATACCCAAGAGGCCGCCGCTTTCGCCGATCATGATGCTGTGCCGGGATTCCCGGTGGGTATGCAGTTGCTGCAGCTGCTCGACCCGTTCGAGCTGGGCGGTGCGGAAGGCGCGGTCCACGGCCAGCTGCAGCTCCATGAGCTCCAGCGGTTTCGACAGGTAGTCGTGGGCACCGCGGCGCAGGGCCTGGACGGCGTGATCGAGGCTCGGGTAGGCGGTAATAAAAATGATCTTGGCCTCGCCGCATTTTGCCAGAAGCGGCGCGCACAGTTGCGCCCCTTCGCAGTCGGGCAGCTTCTGGTCGAGGAGGATCACCTCCGCCCGGTTGGCGGTGCACCAGTCGAGGCCCTCCCGGCCGCTCTGCACGGTGACCGTGGTGAACTCCCTGTCTCGGAAGAAATCCCGAACCGACGCGCAGAAACCCTTGTCGTCGTCGATGACTAAAAGTGACTTGGAGGGTTTCATGGGTCAGGCTCCCGGGAAACTGACGGTGGCGGTGGTGCCTATGCTGGGATAGCTTTCGATGCCGATCCTGCCGTTCATGGCCAGGAGCATCTTCCGAACGATGACCAGGCCAAGGCCGGTGCCCGTCGTTTTGGAGGTGAAGAAGGGCTTGAACAGATTCTGCGTGTCGGTTTCGGCGATGCCGCGGCCGTTGTCGTCGACTTTGATGTTGATCTGGCCGTCCGCCTGCTCGGCGCTGATGACGATCTGGGGCTTCGGGGCTTCATCCAGGGCGTCGGCGGCATTAGTGATCAGGTTGAGCATCACATGGTGCAGCGCCCGGCTGTCGGCCAGAACCGTCAACGGGTCGCCGGGCAGGATGGTATGAATCTTGATCTTTTTCCCGGCGAAATCGTCGCGGATGAGACCGACGAAATTGCCGATGAACTCGGTGACGGACAGTTCCTGCATGACCGGCCGCTCGAACAGGCTGTAATTCTTCAGGGCCTTGAGTAGATACTCCAGGCGGCTGACCTCCTGCAGCGACCGGTCGAGGAAGAGGGCGATGGTTTCTCGGTCGTATTCCGGGAGATTGCGCTGCAAAACGCTCAAAGCCATTTTGATGGAATTGACTGGATTGCCTATTTCGTGGCGGATGCCGGAGAACACATAGCCGAGATTCTTGGTCAGGTTGGCCGCCTCGATCACCGCTTCCATCTGCCTTCTCTCGGTAATGTCGGTGATCATGATAATGTTGCTCGGTTTGTTGCCGTCGACGGTAAAATGCTCGATCACCACCTGAAAGCCGCCCAGCTGCAACGGGGCGGGAGGAAGGGAAGTTTCCGGCGCTACGGCGTGAGCGGTGGCAGTCATGGCCTCAAGCAGGGGTTGGGGGAGCGCCTCCGCAACCCGTCGCCCGAGAAGCCTTTCCCGGACACTGCCCAAAAAGAGGGCGGCCCGGGGATTGACATAGGCAATCCGGCCGTCGATCAGTTCGATGATGCCCTGCGATATCGATTCGAGGATGATCCGCAGATGATGGTTGTTGTGCAGCAGTTCGCGGGTGACCTGACGGCCGTGAAGATGTTCGGCTCCTTTCAGTTCGGGAACGATGCTCGTTTTCCGCGGGGTTTCGGTATCGGCAACGACCTGGAGGATGTGCCGGCGCATCTCGCCGAAGGGGCCCTTGGCGATCACCGCGTCGACGCCCAGCTGCCGGTAGTCGAGCTGCTCCTCCACAGCAATGCCGGAGACGATCACCAGGTAGCAATGGCGCAGGTGATCCATATTGCGGATGATCCGGCAGAGGTCTTCGCCGCCGATCCGGGGCATGACGAGGTCGATGAAGATGATGTCCGGAGTTACTTCGACGAGAATGTCGAGACAGCCGAAGACGTCGTCCGCACACCAGATGTCATGGCCTTCGCGCCGCAGGATTTCGGCCATCAACTTGAGGATCACCGGATTGTTGTCGACCACGAGGATCTTCTTCTTGGCAGTTTCCACGATGATACCTTCTGGTAAAGAGGCTTTCAGCTCATTAAAAATGCTGACAGGCTATCCCATGTTTCCCTCTCTGCCGGATGACAAAGGAAGACGTTTCAGAAACAAAAGCGTTTCGATATTGTATTAAAGCAGCAGCCGCCTGTCAAATCGCTGCAGAACGTGGCAGGGGCGAAAAATCTTTCGCCCATAGTTGGAGGGCGAAAGATTTTTCGCCCCTACTTCGTCTCGTAAATATCCTCAATTCGGTCCTGCAGGGCGATGACCGTCTGGGGCACGGGTTTGGTGACGATGAAGCTGTCTTTTGCCAGCTTATGGCATCGCGGACAGGCGTTGAACGGGACGGTGAAGGCGTGAATATGGCTTTTCAGACCGGTGGCTTTAATCTCGGTAAAACCGGGGCACTCCGGGCAGAGGTGATAGATTTTGGTTTCCTGGACATGGAAACCGGTGGTGTCGTAGAAGATCTGCTTCTGGGCGGCGACGGTGCCCTTGTTGAGGTGTGCGTCTTTCTTTTTGTGGCGTAAGGCAAAAATCTCCCGTGCCTTGCCGCAGACCGCCTCGATATAGCGGGTCATCTCCGGTGGCTGGAGGAAGCGTTCCGGGTCGTAGTCGGGTTCCTTGACATGGGAATAATCCATGCCGGCCATGGCCAGGATAATCCCGAGGTTGGTATAGGGCAGCGCGCCCTCGATCGAGTAGCCGCCCTCCAACACGCAGATGTCCGGATTGAGCTGACGGTTCAGCCTGGCATACCCTTGCGCGGTAAAATTCATGCTGGTGATCGGATCGGAGTAGTGATTGTCCTGGCCGGCCGAGTTAATGATGAGCTCCGGCTGGAATTCCTCCAGCACCGGCATGACCACCCGGTCCATGACCATGTCGAAACCTTCCTCGCCGGTGTTGGGCGGCAGCGGAATATTGATGGTGTAACCGTCGGCGGAAGGACCGCCCGATTCGTGGAGAAAGCCGCTGCCCGGATAGAGGGTCCGGCCGTCCTGGTGGAGCGAGATGAAGAGGGTGTCGGGGTCGTTGTAGAAAATGTCCTGGGTGCCGTCGCCGTGATGGCAGTCGGTGTCGACGATGGCGATCTTCCGCACGCCGTAGTAGCGGCGGATGTATTCGGTCATGATCGCCTCGATATTGACGACGCAGAAGCCGCGGTCGCCGAAGACCGTCTGCATGGCGTGATGGCCCGGCGGCCGGACGATGGCGAAGGCCTTCTCCGCCTCTTTTTCCATGACCGCCCGCGCTGCCCGGAGCGTGCCGCCGGCCGAGATCAGATGCGATTCGGTGAGGAGCTTTTCAGCCGAGGGCACACAGAGGTGCACCCGGTTGATGTCGGCGTAGGCCGCCAGTTCCGGATTGAAGAAGACGATGTTTTCCACATCTTCGAGGCCCTCTTCCAGCAGCTGATCCCTGGTGTAGAGGAGGCGTTCTTCCCGCTCCGGGTGGTCGTGCCGGATGCACCAGTCGAAGGCGGGAAAGAGGATCAAAGCTGTTTTGTGCGGCGCTCGGGGCATATAGGATGACATGAAAACCTCCTCAGACGGTGGCAAGGCCGGGCCTGATCTGGGCCTTGAGGTTCAGGATCTTGCCCGAGGTGGTGAAGCCGCGGACGACATTCATCTCCAGCCGTTCGAGGAAGTCGATCTCCGGGCACTTCTTCAGGCCCATCCCCGAAATCAGGTCGGCAATTGCCCCTTTGAGCTTTTTCTCGGCGTCGGTCATGCCGAACCGGGCATTGATGGTCTCCTGGCAGGAAATTTCCGGGATGCTCAACCGTCCGTCGGCGGTATCCGCGTAGAGCGTCGCCTGGACGGTCACCCGGGCGCGGGCGGCGCCGATGGCATTGGCCACTTCGTAATCGGCCGGCAC
>Ga0154407_1131_pt1 | contig 9324 bp, 6 predicted proteins | sample RifGroB2_FD_115911 | JGI IMG/M metagenome (GOLD analysis project Ga0154407, IMG submission 115911) | Desulfobacterales bacterium GWB2_56_26
TTTATCCGCCCCATATCGATCACTCCCAGTCGCTCCTTCGCTCCGACCTCCTGAAAACCAAATTCCCGGACGACCGACACAATAAAAAAGTAATTATCGTCGAGGCCCAGGCCGGTCAGGGCAAGACGACTCTCGTTTCCCAATTCCTTGAACTCTCGAAAACGACATCCATCTGGTACCAGGTCGGGCCGGAAGACTCCGATCCGGTGCTTTTGCTTTCTTTTCTCCTGCTCAACCTGAACGCCAACCTCCCGGGATTTCAAAGCCAGAAGCTTTCGAACATCCTGAATGCAGGCTGCGTCGGTCCCCTTGACCTGACCCGCTGCGCCAACTTCCTGCTTCATGACCTCGACAATCACCTCAAAGAGGATCTTTACCTGGTATTCGACGATCTGCACCTTATCGAATTCGGAACGCTGACCATCAGACTTCTGGAGCACCTGATCGAAACCTCGCCGCCGCGGGTCCATTTCATTTTCATGTCCCGTCATCCGGTCGAGATAAAGAGCAAGACCGTGCGCAACGGCGTCGGCGTGAGCTATCTCAACACGAAAGATCTGGCGCTCAACAACCATGAAATCGAAGATCTGTACCATACCGTGCTGAAACAGGAAATCAGCAAACACGATGCGATACAGATCCGAAGAATCACCAGTGGTTGGATCATGGGGATCATTCTCGCCAGCCACCCCATGTCCGGCCGAAGCCGATATTGGCGCGACGATTCGACCGCCGTCCTCTCCACCCTGCCGCAAACCGGTCATCTGCTCGACTACTTTCAGGATGAAATTTTCGGGGCAATACCCGAGAAACTCCACACGCCATTCCTGAAACTTTCCTTCCTCCAGGAAATTCCGGTCGATCTGGCAGCAGAGATTGCAGAGGTCGACAACATCGGCCAGGTTCTCTCCTCGATGACCCGGGAGAATTATTTTCTCTACAGTCTCGATGACAGGCGACACGTTTTCCGGCTCCATCATTTTTTCCAGGAGTTTCTCCAGCAACGAGCCAGTGACCAGTTTTCGGCGGAGGACATCGCCAATATTTTCCGCCAGGAAGCGAGGTATTACCTGGACCGCAATCTCACCGAAAAGGCCCTGACCTGCTACAAAAATGCCGGCGATTTCAAAACGATGGAAAGGATCCTCAAGGATCAGGGGATAAGTCTTCTCGCCAAAAACAGGACATTTACCATTCTTACCCTGCTGCGATCTCTCCCCGAGGAGATCCTCTTTCAGTACAATTGGCTGACCCTGCTGGCCGGTCTGCTGCGCGTGGATATCGCCCCACAGACCACCCTGCCGTTTTTTACCAGAGTTCGGGACCGGTTCGTCAAGACCGGCGAGGAGGCCGGGGAACTCATCGCCCTCTCGAAGATCATCTATTATCATTTCGTTATTTCCGGCCAATATACGAGAGGATCGGAAATACTGCCAAGAACGAGAGAGCTTCTGGAAAAGAATAAAGATACTCTGCCGATGCCGATACTCGTCATGGCCGCCCGAAACCTGGCGGCGGGGTATTGCTTTTTCAACGGCGAAATGGATAAGGCCCGGTTTTACATAGAAAAAGCAAGCATCCTCGCCACCCGGCACGATATCCGCAATCTGATCGCCTCGACCAAATTCATCCAGGGGTATATTGAACTGTTCAGCGGCAATCGGGCGAAATATTTACGGGAGGCGGAAATCTGCTTCTCGCTCTTCAACGATCCCCTCGTCAGCGAATCGAATCGTCTGTGCCTGCGCCTGAAGGATCTCTGCTATCTCTCCATGGTCGGCGAACATCAGAACTTTAATATTCAACAGTTGGCTCTGCAGCAATCCATCGATCAGACCGTCGTCAACCAGACCGTTGCCGCTCCCTGTCTCTTTCTCTGGAGTGCGAGTAACAGCTTTTCCCTGGGTCAACCACGGCACGCCCTTGAGCTGTTGGAAACCGCTTTGACCACAACCTCGACCGCGGGCACGGATCATATCCACAGCCAGATTCTGCAATGGCAGGCCTTCGGCCTCGCTGTAACCGGTTACAGTGATGATGCAATTGATCGGATAACTCAGTCCAAACGGCTGCGCGATAACGCCGGCGGACTGTTTTACCTCGCCTTTCATTCGATCATGGCCGGTGCCGTCTATACTCGGGTCAAAAGATACGATCAGGCGTTAGAGTCTCTGGAAAGAGGCCTCGCCATCGCTCAAACGATACCGTCTACCTACCTGATCATCTGCGCCTTGCTCAATCTCAGTCACTGCAGGTACGAAGCGGCGGGTGCGGAAGCTGCCGTCGAATTCCTCGGAACCGGACTCGGGCTTATGAAAGTCAACGGATACACCCATTTCTGGAGTTGGGAGCCGGCAATGATGACGAAGCTCTTGACGCTTGCAGTCAAATGCAACATCGAAAAAAGCTTTGCCCAGGCCCTTGCCCGGGATCGTTTGCATCTGGGATTCTCCGATGACGGCGATCCTGTGCCCTTGCTGAAATTCTCTCTAATGGATCGTTTCGAGGTCAGTCTGTCCGGCAAGATTCTCTTTCGCGCCAGAGATCTTACCTATTTTCAGAGAGAAATGCTGGGCTTGCTCGTTACGGCCAAAGGACAACGTATTGCTCAGGACAAAATCCAGCTGGAACTGTGGCCGGAAAGATCTCCGGAAAATGCAAGAAAGAGTTTCGACACTCTGCTTGCCAGGCTGAGAAAGCTGATCGCCCCGCACCTGCCGACCTCGATCAAGGACTACCTGTTCATTCAAAAAGGTATTCTCTGTTTGACCAATTACGAAATCGATGCCCTGCAATTCTTCGACAAGGCAACTACAGGCTTGTCCCACTGCAAAAATGGCGACTGGTGGCAAGCCCACAGTGCTTTCCACACCGCAGTCTCTTGCTGGAAAGACGCTATGCCCGAAGACACCTTCCACAGCGAACAGATCTTAGCCTTCAATGACAGGCTCTCCCACCTCCTCATTGAAATAGGCTTGACCTGGGCCAACAATCTCATGCAATCCGGCAGTTACAAGGAAGCTATATCGATACTGGAGCGCATTCTACAGATCGATAGCCTGGAAGAAAGTCTGACCATCCTCCTCTACAAGCTCCATTTGCTGAACAACAATTACTTGAAGGCCCGGGAACTTCTGGAGCGATATAGAAAAGCGCTAATAAAAGCCCTGTATACCGAAACGGAAGCTGACAGTTTTATAGATAAGATCGTCAGGTCAGTGAAGTCGTAAGACTGCAAAAAGCGACGTTATTGATTGAACCCCCTGAGCGGGCAGGTCTCGCACTGGGGGTTCGTTTTTTTACAGAAGGTCGCGGCCACCCGTACCACCAGTGCATGAAACTCGTTGAACAAGACCGGATCGGGAGACAAATGATCCATAAACAGGGCCTGCATGGCATGGTAATCGGTCTCCTCATCCACCAGATTATGACGGCTGAATACCCGGTGGGTATACATATCGACGACAAAAATCGGATGATCGCAGGAATAGAGCAGAATGGAATCGGCCGTCTCCGGCCCGATCCCTTTCACATCCAGCAACCTCTCCCGGGCAACCGCCAGTTTTTCTTGGAGGAAACAGTCCAATTGCCCGTCGTAATGTTCCGCTATCATATTGAGCAGATTCCTGAGCCGCCGGGCCTTGAGATTATAATAGCCGGCAGGCTTGATATATACGGCAATTTCCTCGGCACTGCAGAGTGAAAGGGTCTCATAGGTCATGAGGCCTGCTTCCTTCAGGTTCTTGATGGCCTTGGTGACATTCTGCCAGTTGGTGTTCTGGGCTAAAACCGCGCCCACCATGGTTTCAAAAGGAGTCTCACTCGGCCACCAGCCCTGCGGTCCGAAATGTTCATAGAGCAGGGAATAGACTTCGTGGAACTTGCCGATTTTCAGTTTTCTCGCCTGTCCGCGCGACATCTATTCAACTCCCGGTTCTTTGTCGCCAAGGCAGATGCCGATATCCCTGGCAGTCCTGATCTTATCGCTGGAAAAATCGACTTTCTTCCGCCGCTTGATGGCATCGGCAATCGGTACCGGAACCATTATCCCGTTCTTGAGTGCCACCATGTGGTCAAAGACTTTCTCTTGCACAAGACGGACGGCGGCGGCCCCGAAACGCAAGGCCAACAGACGGTCGAAGGTGGTGGGCGAGCCGCCCCGCTGCAGGTGCCCCAGGACCAGGGAGCGGGTGTCCTTATCCGTTTTTTTCCTGATTTCGGAGGCAACCCACTCTCCGACACCGCCCAGTATCACCTCTTCCCGGCCGAGCTCCCCCATCCCCTTGTTGAAATTCCTGCCGTCCTTGGTTACTGCTCCTTCGGCAACCACCACGATCGAGTAATGTTTATCGTGCAACTCGTTATCGGATATCTTTTCGCACACTTCTTCCATGTCGAAGGGAATTTCCGGGATGAGAATCACATCGGCCCCGCCGGAAATGCCGGAATACAAGGCAATCCATCCGGAGTCGCGGCCCATGACTTCGACCACCATGACCCGGTTATGGGATTTCGCCGTGGAATGAAGCTTATCCAGGGCTTCGGTGGCGGTGGATACCGCGGTATCGAAGCCGAAGGTGCGATCCGTCTCCTCCAGGTCGTTGTCGATGGTTTTCGGCACACCGATCACCGGCATTCCCTTGAGGGCGAATTTATGGGCGATATCGAGACTCCCGTCGCCCCCGATGGCGATGTGGCAATCAAAGCCCATTCTGTTGAAATTCCTCAAGATCTTGTCAGATACGTCGACTATCTGAATTTCTCCGGCCAGATTTTGTACCGGCCGGGCAAAAGGATTGCCCTTACTGGTCGAGCCAAGGATCGTCCCTCCGGTCGAATAGATGCCCTCGACATCCCTCGGATAGAGGCGAACCATCTCATCAATGTCCAAAAAGCCGCCATATCCATTCTTACTCCCATACACTTCCCAACCTTTTCGGTAGCATATATGGACCACGGAATATATGACGGCATTGAGACCAGGAGCATCACCACCACCCGTCGATACCACTATCTTCTTCATCATCAGCCTCTATGTATGATGTTCAGTCACGAAACTTTCTCTTCACCCACCGGTACCCGCGCTTCACCCGTATAATTCGTCTAAAGATCATCCGGGTACCGATGCATTCTTCCTTGAACTATAATCAAAAACGTACGGCATTATCCAATAGAATTTGGAATACCTCAACTTTCTACCGTTACCGGCCTTTCCTATTAAAGGAAATGCTTGAATATTTTCCCGGCATCTACTATTTTGGTTGTATTGCGATTGACTATTCTATTTCTCACATTATGTTTAGGGGTAATCAGTGCTTCTCAGCCAAGCAAAGTGGGCTGAAGCTGAAGAGGATTACCAGAAAATAACTTTGATGGAGGCTTTTCATGTCCGAATTGAATGTAACAGACTTGGCTGTTGCAAAGTTGAAAGAATACATGCAGGCGAATAATATCGATTCCGCCCTGCGTGTTGCTCTTATGCAGGGTGGCTGAGCAGGACCCTCACTGGGATTGGCTCTGGACGAGCCAAAGGTTAACGATAAGGTTTTTGAAAACGATACACTGAAGTTCCTGGTTGAAGAAAGCCTCATGAATACCTGCGGTGGCATCACCGTAGATTATGTAGACGCCGGCCCGCGTTCCGGCTTCGGCATCACCTCCGTGAAACCGATCAGCTCGGGTGGCGGATGCAGCTCCGGCTCATGCGGTTCAGGCAGTTGCGGTTGATCACCTCTCGGTAAAATGTCAGGAGAGATTCGTTTCTCGGTTGTTCAACCCCATAATTTCTCTTGAATAGTTTTCCAACGAGCCCCTTTACCGGGGGCTCGTTTTTTTTTGCCGAAGCACAAATGTCAAAAACTTGACTCGTTATAACGCCATCCTTATTCTCTTCCCGTAACTGCACTCCAAGATTTATCCGACTAACAAGAGAGAGGTGAGGAGAATCCATGCAATACGACAAATTCACCCTGAAATCCCAGGAAGCGCTCCAGACCGCCCAGCGGCTAGCCCAGGATCTTGACCACCAGGAAATTCAAGTCGCCCACCTGGCCAAGGCGATACTAACCCAACAAGAAGGAATCGTCGTCCCCGTCCTCAAGAAAATGGGCATCGACCCGTCCTTGGTATTGATGGACCTCAATCACCTCATTGACAAAAATCCGAAAGTTTCGGGCCAGGGGATGGGCCAGAGCTATGCCTCTCGCAATCTCAAGAAAATACTCGATGAGTCGTTCGCCACCGCCAGGCAGATGCAGGACGAATACGTCAGCCAGGAACACCTGTTCCTGACCATCCTCAAAAATCCCAACATCGACGTCTGCAAGGTGCTCAATAGCCGGAGCATTCATGAAAACGAATTTCTCCAGGCGCTCTCGACCCTGCGCGGCAGCCACCGTGTCACCGATCCGTATCCGGAAGAAAAATACCAGGCCCTGGAGAAATACGGCCGAAACCTGACCCAACTGGCAAGACAGGGAAAAATCGATCCGGTCATCGGCCGTGACGAAGAAGTACGGAGAATCATCCAGGTCCTGTCACGCAGAACAAAGAACAACCCCATTTTGATCGGTGAACCCGGGGTCGGCAAGACCGCCATCGTCGAGGGCCTTGCTCAGCGGATTGTCAATGGCGATATCCCGGCAACTCTCGCAAACAAACAGGTCGTCACCCTGGATCTGGGGGCGCTGATCGCCGGCGCCAAATACCGGGGAGAATTCGAAGACCGCCTGAAGGCAGTGCTCAAGGAGATTCAGGAAAAAGCCGGGGAGATCATACTCTTCATAGATGAAATCCATACCCTGGTCGGAGCCGGTGCGGCGGAGGGCTCAATGGATGCCTCCAATATGCTGAAACCCGCCCTGGCGAGGGGTGAACTTCATTGCGTCGGGGCAACGACCCTCGATGAATACCGGAAATACATCGAGAAGGACAGCGCCCTGGAGCGGCGGTTTCAGCCGGTAATGGTCCTGGAACCGTCGGTCGAGGACACCATTGCCATCCTCAGGGGAATCAAAGAAAAATACGAGATTCACCACGGCGTACGAATTCAGGACAATGCCACTGTCGCCGCGGTGACCCTTTCGAATCGGTACATCACCGACCGGTTCCTGCCGGACAAGGCTATCGATCTCATCGACGAGGCGGCATCCATGCTGCGCATCGAAATCGATTCGATGCCTACGGAAATAGACGAGCTCGAACGGCAGGTCATCAAGCTTGAAATCGAGCGGGAAGCACTTAAAAAGGAAAAGGACAGCGTTTCGAAAGCACGACTCGAAGAGGTGAATGCCAAACTCGCCGACCACCACGAGACCCTGAAATCGATGAAAGCCCAGTGGGCGATGGAACGCGACACCATCCAGCGCATACGAAGCATCAAGGCAAAACTGGATGAAGTGCAAATTGAAGAACAAAAGGCCGAGAGAGAGGGCAACCTCAGCCGCGTAGCGGAGATACGGTACGGTCAGAAAGTTCAGCTCGAGAAGGACCTCGCTGAAGCGAACGCCAAACTCCAGGAGATACAGGCCCAACAGATGATGCTGAAAGAGGAAGTCGACGCTCAGGACATTGCGGCTGTCGTTGCGAAATGGACGGGGATCCCCGTCGATCGTTTACTTGAAGGTGAACGCGACAAGCTGGTCAAGGCCGAAACGTTTCTGGCCAAACGGGTGGTCGGCCAGGAACAGGCTATCCGCGCGGTGGCCAATGCGGTTCGCCGGGCACGGGCCGGATTGCAGGATCCGGATCGGCCTCTCGCCTCGTTCATCTTCCTCGGTCCGACCGGAGTCGGCAAGACCGAGCTGGCCCGCACCTTGGCCGACTTCCTCTTCGACGACGAACAGGCAATGATCCGCATCGATATGTCGGAATTCATGGAGAAGCATTCGGTGGCCCGGCTCATCGGCGCCCCTCCGGGATATGTCGGTTACGATGAAGGCGGATACCTCACCGAATCGGTGCGTCGCCGGCCATATTCGGTAATTCTGCTCGATGAAATAGAAAAGGCTCATCCCGATGTCTTCAATGTCCTGCTGCAAGTGCTCGATGATGGCCGGATGACCGACGGCAAGGGAAGAACCGTCGATTTCAAAAATTCCATCCTTATCATGACCTCTAATCTCGGCAGCCAGCTGATAATGACTCTATCGGAGGACGGAGAGGAGAAACAAAAGGTATACGAGCAGATCAATGAACTGCTCCACCGTCAATTCAAGCCGGAATTCCTGAACAGAATCGACGAAGCGATCATCTTCGAACGTCTCGATCGCGATGACCTGTTGAAGATCGTCGGTATTCAACTCGAAAGATTGACCAGGCGCCTGGAGGAAAAAGATATCGTGCTGCACATCCGTGAAAGCGCCAAGCATTTTCTCCTGGAAAACGGGTACAACCCAGCTTTTGGCGCAAGGCCACTGAAGAGGGCCATACAAAAAAACCTGGAGGACCCACTGGCAGTCAAACTGCTGGAGGGGGAAGTACGCGAGGGAGATCATATCATCGTGGAAGGTGGCGGAAAAGGTCTCGATTTTAGTGTGAAGAAAGAGTCTTGAGGCAATTCATTTTTCTACGACATGCGGTCGTACCGTGTCGGAAACTTTCTTTACATATTTGTCAACTTGCATTACATAGTCGAAAGTCTTCAAGGCCCCACCCCGGCCGCTGTTGAAACACCTGAGCCGAGTGGGGCGTTTTCTGAAAAACTCCCATTCACAGGCAGGATAAATGAGTGCAACAATAGAAGATCTTACTGTTAATTATGAAGAAGATGGGATCCAGGTGGTGAAAGAGACCGGCAAGGAAATCCTCTCAAAAGGCGCCTGGACCACCATCCTCTTTCGTTATCAAAATCTGGACAAAAGCACCGGCGAGTTTGGCAAGAGCATGTACACTATCCGCCGATACCAAAAGCGCCAGGGTGAATATATTACCAAATCGAAATTCAACATCTCGAGCAACGAACAGGCCAAGAAGATCATCGACACCCTTGCATCCTGGATAACCGAGGAATAGTTATTTTCGCCATCCTTGAAATCAGGCGATATAACAAGTAGATAAAAAAACAGAACAAATCGACATAAGCCTGAGGAAGAGAAAGTTATATTTTTCAGTCACTTTTCCTCTTGACTGATCCACCCCGATCAAGTAGTTTGCCGCGGTCCTGACGATGAGGCGAACAAGCCGCCCTGCTCACGCAGCCGGCCGCCGAACGACAGACAAAAAAAGAGCAAAAACAGGTTGACAGAAGAAATTCAATCGGTTAGATTTACCGCTCTCCGCGGGTTTTTCCGCGGGACTTTTTGTGCGAACGAAAAGTCTGAAACG
>Ga0154407_1125_pt1 | contig 9288 bp, 9 predicted proteins | sample RifGroB2_FD_115911 | JGI IMG/M metagenome (GOLD analysis project Ga0154407, IMG submission 115911) | Desulfobacterales bacterium GWB2_56_26
CATGGGAATCGAACCCACCTAACGGGCTATTAACCCGCTACACCGGATTTGAAGTCCGGGAGAGCCACCAGTGCCCTATCCACTTCCACGATCTGCCGCAAAAGGAAGCAATTATACTAATAAGTGTTGACCTTGAAAACAACTATTTATTATATTAGTTCGGTTTACCCAGTTTACTGACGAGGCTGGGCGTTCGCCCCTCCTTTCATCAACACTTAACAAAGAAGCTCACATCTCACATGCAGTGCGAAAGATTAATTAAAATGATAAAGTCATGGTATATCAGCGTCCGCCAGGAAACCATGGCGCCAGCTCGCATGGTATCATTCATGGAACAGCATGCCACAACCTGCGAGGTATGCCTGCGGGACCCCGATCTCAACGACGAGATAGCAAAAATCACCGAATTGATTCTGCCTGAATCGAAAATTCCTAAAGCCGTCCGGCAAAGCAGCTTCGATGAAGAAGAGCTGGAAGCAGACGATGAGGCCTTTGTAGATGCCGAGGAAGAAGACGAGAATATCGATGAGGGTGTGGAAGAGGAAGAAGAAATCGAAGAAGACGAGTTCCTCGAAGAAGACGATGGGGACGAGGTCTGACAACCTGTCGTTACTGCCATAACCCGGGGATGGTTGTTTCCCGGGTTACATCATTTTTCAACCAATCAACTTTGTTTCACTCTCCCAGCTCTGCAGTTCCCCGTCAATGAAGGCATTGACGAGCGCCTGCTCTTCATCGCCCTTGCCCATTACCTTGGCGATCGGTCTGCCGAAAGCGAAGTGAGCCGTTTTGGCGATGTCCAGCCTGCCGAAGTCCTTGATCCACCGCCCATTTTGCCAGCAGTCGGTTTTGAGCGCCAGGGGGATGACCGGTACCTCCGCTTTTTTTGCCAGTTTCACCCCGATCGAACTCATCTGTTCCGGAGAGAAGACGTGTGATCTGGTGGTCTGGGGAAAGACAATGACCGAGATACCTCTCTGCAGTCGCTCCTGCCCCTCGGTCAGTACCACCTTCAGATCCTGGCGAGGATTTGTCCGGCTCACGGCAATTGGGTTGCGCGACCGCATGACATGCTGAAATACCGGATAGGAAAGAAGGGCTTCCTTCACAACAAAGGTTACCGGCTTGAGGGGCTGAATCACTGCCGGCAACACCAGGGTCTCCATCATGCTCATATGGTTGCCGATAAAAACAACAGGGCCGCTTTGCGCAACCACATTCTCAATGCCGGTTATCTCCACTCCGACTCCCACCTTCTCGAGTTGTTGCAAAACCTCCTGGCTGCTCTCGATCCAGTGTATATCGCCATATTCACCGGCTTTGGCCTTGTTGCTCGCCCGAATGACGATATGAATCAGTTTGAGGTAAAACAAGGCGGAGGGCAACAATCTTGAGGAAAGAGACAAGGATTTCGCCTCAGTACGATATATGGATCCGTTGTGTTGTAGGGTATGCATGCCTGATTAAAACCAAAGAAAAAGGTGGGGAACGAACATCCTTCACGGTAACGTCAGAAGCCGATTCATATCATGATTTGCTTCGTGATATCAAGCATATTTTCTTTGGCAACAGGCATGAACTTCACTCGCTTGAGGCAAAAAAAAGGGGCTCGCTACAATAATCCGTAGCGAGCCCAATATGTAAAAGCCCTCTAAAGGCCAGTGAATTCTGGTGGCGATGCAGGGACTTGAACCCCGGACACTGCGGATATGAGCCGCATGCTCTAACCGACTGAGCTACATCGCCGTGCGACAAGGCGAAAATTATTACCTTATAGACAGTGCTCTGTCAATATCTTTAAATTTCTTCAAGGCGATTTTTTGCCCCAAAAACACAGAAGGCCCCGGATCGGAGCCTTCTGTCGTTATCCCCCACGAGGGGGATAAGTACCTGCGGAAAAAGCCGAGGCGGTTCTTACATCATGCCGCCCATGCCGCCCATACCACCCATGCCGCCCATGCCCGGAGGCATTCCGCCCGAGGCAGGATTCTCTTCCGGAACTTCAGCAATCACGCACTCGGTAGTGAGCAGCATGCCGGCTACAGATGCGGCATTCTGCAGTGCAGTTCTGGTTACCTTGGCGGGATCAATAACACCGGCAGCAATAAGATTTTCATATTCTTCGGTGGCGGCATTAAAGCCCATTGCCCCTTCCAGTCCTTTTACATGTTCAACGATGACGGAACCTTCACGTCCGGCGTTGTTGGCGATCTGACGAATAGGTTCTTCGAGAGCCCTGAGCAGAATATTTCTGCCAAGCGCCTGCTCACCTTTCAGTTCGAGTGCTGCAAGAGATTTGAGGCAACGGATATACGCCACGCCACCGCCGGGAACAACGCCTTCTTCGACAGCTGCACGGGTTGCATTGAGTGCATCTTCAACGCGAGCCTTCTTCTCTTTCATCTCAATCTCGGTTGCCGCACCGACATTGATGACGGCAACACCGCCAATCAATTTGGCCAGACGTTCCTGCAGTTTCTCGCGATCGTAATCGGAAGTGGTGTCCTCGATCTGGGTGCGGATCTGCTTGACCCGGCCAGCGAGTTTCTCTTTATCGCCGGCGCCGTCAACGATCGTGGTGTTGTCCTTATCGACCACAATACGCTTACAGGTTCCGAGATCATTGACAGTGACGTTCTCCAATTTGATACCGAGGTCTTCGGTGATGACCTGGCCACCGGTGAGAATGGCGAGATCTTCCAGCATTGCCTTGCGGCGATCGCCGAAACCAGGGGCTTTAACGGCAGCTACATTGAGAGTGCCGCGGAGTTTGTTGACGACCAGCGTGGCGAGAGCCTCACCGTCTACGTCTTCAGCTACGATGAAGAGGCCTTTGCCCATCTTGGCAACAGATTCAAGCACCGGCAGAAGATCCTTCATGCTGGAAACTTTCTTCTCTACCAGGAGGATGTAAGGATCCTCCATGATTACTTCCATCCGCTCCGGATCGGTGACAAAATAGGGAGAGAGGTAGCCGCGGTCGAACTGCATACCTTCAACGACATCGAGGCTGGTGTCCATTGATTTTGCTTCTTCGACGGTAATGACACCTTCTTTGCCGACCTTATCCATGGCTTCGGCAATTATTTTACCGATGGTCTCGTCGCTGTTTGCGGAGATGGTACCAACCTGGGCGATCTCTTTTTGTTCTTTGGTGGGAGTGGCAATCTTGGCCAATTCGGCAACAACACAAGCGACACCTTTGTCGATCCCGCGTTTGATCTCCATTGGATTACCACCGGCGGCAACAAGCTTTACACCTTCGGTATAAATGGATTGTGCCAGAACAGTTGCAGTGGTCGTACCGTCACCGGCAACATCAGAAGTTTTTGAAGCAACTTCCTTGACCATCTGCGCGCCCATATTCTCGAACTTATCTTTCAGCTCGATCTCCTTGGCGACGGTCACTCCATCTTTGGTGATGGTGGGGGCGCCGAAGGATTTGTCGATAAGTACATTGCGGCCTTTCGGACCAAGGGTTACCTTGACGGCATTCGCCAAGGTATTGACACCGTTGAGAATGGACTCACGCGCCTTTACTCCATATTTGATTTCTTTTCCAGCCATTATTTTTCTCCCTTTTTTAAACGAGATTTGTTGTCAATTCACTGTAATCCGGAATTATCTTTCGACGACTCCGAGGATGTCATCTTCGCGCATGATCAGATAGTCTTCGCCTTCGAGCTTCACTTCGGTGCCGCCGTATTTGGAAAAAAGGACTCTGTCGCCGGCTTTGACCTGCAGAGTCATTCTCTCGCCTTTGTCATTCAGCTTTCCGGGACCGACTGCAACAACTTCTCCCTCGGCCGGTTTCTCTTTGGCGCTGTCCGGGATGATGATACCACCGGCTGTTTTTGCTTCTTCAGCTAATCTCTTCACCAAAAGACGATCATTCAACGGACGAATTTTCATTACTACCTCCTAACAATACGGATGATTTGGTTCAAAAAAGGAGCACACGACCTGACAAGGCGCTCCATAATGATTTTTTGCCCGATTTCCGGGGGCCTATATCAAACTGCGCAAAAATATAGGGTTTGATTCTTAAAAATCAAGGCCTGAAAAAGAAAAAAAAGAGGAGGGTCATGGTGGCCCATAGAATAGATCTAAGACCACCATATTATTATAAATTTAAAAAATCAACCGACTCGGACTACCCAATTGAAGGGATCTTCCCGGTAGCCGTTCTGGATGGCCTGCAGCTCGGTGTACAACCTGGCCGCGAGTTCGCCGGTCTTGCCGTTGTTGATGATATAATGCTGTTCCTGGTAGAATAGTTCCCCCACGGGAGAGATGACGGCGGCAGTGCCGGTGCCGAAGACTTCCTGCAGCCGTCCGCTGCCGTTTGCCTCAAGAACCTCATCGATGGAAATCCGTCTCTCAGCCACATCGATGCCCCAGGAGGCCGCGAGCTTCAGGACCGAATCGCGGGTAAGGCCGCCCAGAATCGAGCCTTCCAGCGGCGGGGTGATGAGCTGGTTGTCGATCCGGAAGAAGATGTTGCTTGTGCCCACTTCTTCAACGTATTTATGTTCGCAGGCATCGAGCCACAAAACCTGGGTGCAGCCGGCCTTTTTGGCGATCTCCGACATAAAGAGGGAGGCGGCATAATTGCCCGCAGTCTTCACATTGCCCACGCCGCCTTTCACGGCCCGGACATACTGATCGCTGATGTAAATCTTGGTGGGATTGCATCCTTCGGCATAATAGGCGCCGACCGGAGACATGATGATGTAAAAATAGTAGGAGGAAGATGGTTTCACCCCGAGCATGGGTTCGACGGCGATCATCGTCGGCCGGATGTAGAGGGTCGCCCCTTCCGTTCTTGGTACCCATTCCTTTTCCAGGTAGATCATAGCCTTGAGCGCGCTCACCACCTTATCCACGGGAAGGCGCGGCATGCACATCCGCAGGGCCGAATTGTTCATCCGTTCGAAATTGTCTTTCGGTCGAAACAGGAACAGCTGATCGTCTTTCCCTCTGTAAGCCTTCAGTCCCTCGAAAATTGCCTGGCCGTAATGGAAGACCATACACGCCGGATTCAATTGGAAATCCTGATACGGGCAGATCCGGGCATCGTGCCAGCCATCGGTCTTATTCCATTTCATCAGGAACATATGATCGGTAAAGTGCACGCCGAATCCGAGCTTGTCAGGATCCGGTTTTTTCTTCAGCTTGTCTTTGTCGACTTTTTCCAATGCAACTCCAAGATCTTCCCACATTCTGCCAATCTCCTCGAAAGCCTTATTTTTCTGTGCTCAATCCAGTAGAAGGATGGTTTCGCCAGGTTACGGGAGGCAAAACCATCTCTCTTCGATAACGGCGCAGAATACCGCAGCTGTCCGAACAAATGCAACTCTATTTACTTTTCCCTTATTTCGTTTTCAGGGGCAGACCGAAGCTGTCCGTGCCGAGAAGATGGATGGCGTCCGCGCCGCCGAAGAGCTGCAGAAAACTCTCATCGGCCAGATTGCAGCGAAAGCCCCGGCAGGTTTTCGGCCGGTAGTGATAGATGGCGCAGCGGTATTTACCGTTGACAAGCTGCAGAAAAACGCAGCCTTTGTCGTCGGGGTGAATCATAAACACCTTGCCGTTGCTTTTCGCCTCGGCGGTCGCAGCCGTAAGTCCCTTCTCCCGGATGGCCGCCATGCTGACACCCACGCCGACATGGCCGCCCATCTTCTCGACAAACTCCACTTCGTCCGGCTGCAGGACAATCTTCCGGTACTTTTTGCAGCAGGTCCCGCATTGCCGGCATTCGTGGAAAATGGTCCTGAGGGCCTGCTCGTTTACGCCGATATTTTTTGTCATAGCTCTTGTTATTGTAAGGTCCAGCAGCCGTGCAACGGATGATTTTTCAACACCTGATTGGCGCGTTCCGAGAAAAAGATGCCGATCTTGTCCCGCCGGGCCGCAAGCAGGCTATCGATCGTTGTCAGGACCGAGACCTCAAGCGACCCAGGATTGTACCCTCCTTCGAGGATCATCAGCAGCCGCCCGCCGCAGACCTCATGGGCATACTGTTTCAGGAGAGAGGTGACGAGACCGTACCATTCGGTGGAGAGCAGCGTGCCGCTGATCGTCTCGTCCCGGTGGCCGTCGTAGCCGGCGGAGACCAGCACGATCTGCGGCAGATACTGCTCCATCACGCTCTGCAGGATGCGGCCCAGGAGGAAGGTGTACTCCAGATCGCCAAACTGAGGGAAAACCGGAACGTTTATCGTGTAGCCCTGGCCCTGCCCTGCCCCCGCCTCGGTCGCCTTGCCGGTGAAGGGAAAAAGATCGCGTTGATGGATGGAGACGACGAGAACCTCGTCGGTCTCGTAAAATACCTCCTGCGTGCCGTTGCCATGGTGGGCATCGAAGTCGACGACGAGAATCCGGTTCAGGCCATATTTCCGGCGCAGATACTGAGCGGTTACCGAGACGTTGTTGAAGATGCAGAAGCCCATGCCCCGGCCCGGCTCGGCATGGTGACCGGGCGGACGGATCATGGCGAAACCGTGGTCGAGCGTCCCGTCCATGATGCGGTCTGCGAGTTCCAGACAGCCGCCGGCGGCCAGCTCGGCGGTGAAAAAGGAGTCCTTCATCAGATAGGTATCGCGGTCGTAGGAATAGGGATCACCGTTGCTGGCGTGGTGGCGCAGCTGATCGAGATAAAACCGCGAATGCACCGCCTCGATATCGGCAGTTTCGGCGCACCGCCCTTGAAACATCCGGCAGTTGTGCCGGTACCGCTCCCGGACGATTGCCGAAAGGTTCCGCAATCGCTCGGGATTTTCCGGCGACGGCCGGGAAATGGCGTGCTGCAGATACCGGTCGTCAACGACCAGACCAACTCTCTTCTTCATAGTGATACCGATAAACCGGATTCCTGTCGAAGGCCGCGGCATCCAGCCGGAACAGATGGCCGACCCGCTTGACCTGATGATCGTCGTAGCTGAGGGTTTCGGCCAACTCGAAACCCAGCTTCTGCAGGCAGCGCTGCTGGCAGATATTGTTGATGTCGGTGTACATCTCCACGCCCTGCACCTTCATTCTCTGAAAAAGCTGAATGATCACATACTTCTGGGCCTCGGTGCCGTAGCCCCTGTTGCGCATCGAAGGCTCCGAGATCTTGACCGCCATGATCGCCCAGTTTTTTCGTTCCGGCCGCAGCCAATAACGCAGGGTGCCGATGGGTTGTTCGTTTCTCAATTCGATCAAGAAAACCCGGTTGACCTCGTTCCAGTACCGGCCGGAAACGATACTCTCCTGCCCCCGGGCCTCATCCTCCCGTTCCGGGGTCAGGTATCTGCCGTGTGCCAGATCGCTGTTGCTCCAGGCGACATAGAGGGGCAGATCGCTCTCGGTTATCCGCCGCAGCCTGAGTCGGGGAGTCATGATTTTATCGCCGAAAATCATATCCTGCCATCACGTCTCCCGGCTAGCCGACTTCTCGCCAGCCAGCCGGGAATCCCTGAAAAAATTAGAGGCTCTGCACCGCATCCTGAAGGCTTCTGGTAGAGCCAACCAATCGGTCGAGGGCAGCTGCCGTCTCACTCATGGACTGATTGACGATCCTCGTCGACTGCTGGTTTTCCTTGGCGGAGAGCGCCACGTTCTCGATTTCCGCCACGACCTTCTGGCCGCTGCTGCAGAGGTTCTTCGATTTTTCGCTCAGGTTGTTCACCGCGGAGGAAATGGTGCCGATGCCTTTCGAGATCGTCTCCATCGAATCGAGGGCGGTGTTGATCACCTTGCCGCCTTCGCCCAGCATGGCCATCCCGGCCTGCATCGCCGTGATGGTCTGGAGGGAATCCTTTTCCACCTTTTTGACGATAGTGGAGATATCGATCGCCGATTTCGAACTGTTTTCGGCGAGCTTGCGCACCTCGTCGGCCACCACCGCAAACCCTCGCCCGGCATCGCCGGCCCGGGCCGCCTCGATGGCTGCATTAAAGGCGAGCAGGTTGGTCTTGGAGGCGATATCCTTGATGATATCGACAAAGCCGGAAATCTTTTCCAACTGGCTGACCAGATCGCCGACCATCTCGTTATTTTTCTGCATGGCGTTGTTGATGTCGACCAGCTTCTGCCCGGCGTTCTTGCCGGCCGCCTTGCCGGTTTCCGCCTCCTTCGACAAGTCGGTGGTAAGACGGTTCGATTCGGTCGAGAGCGTGAGCATTTCACCGGAACTGGCCACCATCTCCCGCACGGTCGTAAGCGAGCCGTCAAGCTTCTTCGCCTCCTCGTCGATTAAAATATTCATTTCGTCGACCTTGGCGCTGCCCTGATCCATCCGGTGCTTCGATTCGGTGACCAGGGCGTCCACATCGTTCACCGCTTCGCTGATCAGCTTCTCGACTGCCTTCTCCGCGGTCACGTCGGTAATGTACTCCAGCGCACCCTTGATGTTGCCCTTGGCATCCTTGATCGGCGAGGCGGTATATTTGATCGGCATGATCCTGCCGTTCGGCCTGGCCGTGGCCTGTTCCTGGACGACGGCATCGGTGCGCATCGCCTGGCTGCAGGCGCATTTTTCGGTGCGGCAATGATCGGTCAAAAAGAGGTCGTAGCACTTCTTGCCGACCACCTGGTCCGGACTCCGGCCAAGCACCGCGGCCCCCGCCGGATTCATGAAGGTGACGGTATAGTCGGTGTCGATCGACATGATCGGGGTCGGAATGGTGTTGAGATTCTCGATCTTTTCGTCCGCCGCCTGTTTCTGTTTCACCTCCTCGGTCACGTCGAGGATATATTCCAGCGCCCCCTTGATATTGCCTTTGGCGTCCTTGATCGGCGCGCCGGTGTACTTGATCGGGATGATCACCCCTTCCGCCGGCCGGGCAATGGTATGCTCGGTCACCACCGCATCGGTTTTCATCGCGCGACCGCAGGCGCATTTTTCGGTCTTGCAGTGCGGGGTCTTGAACAGGTCGTAACACCTTTTGCCGATCAGCTGATCGGGGGTCGAGCCTACCACGGCGGCGGCGGCCGGATTGACGAAGGTTATATTGTAGTCGGTGTCTATGGCCATGATCGGCGTCGGAATGGTGTTGAGATTCTCGATCTTCTCGTCCGCCGCCTGCTTTTGTTTGACCTCCTCGGTCATGTCGAGGACATATTCCAGCGCTCCTTTGATATTGCCCTTGGCGTCCTTGATGGGAGCGCCGGTATATTTGATCGGGATGATCACCCCTTCGGCCGGCCGGGCAATGGTCTGCTCGGTGACCACCGCATCGGTCTTCATCGCCCGGGCGCAGGCGCATCTGTCGGTCTTGCAGTGAGGTGTTTTGAACAGGTCGT